>SMEQ01000073.1_pt1 | contig 31910 bp, 30 predicted proteins | sample 2456281 | NCBI WGS metagenome assembly SMEQ01 (sample SAMN10132596, study PRJNA489261) | soil metagenome | isolation source: day1 antibiotic-loamy sand soil ammended with raw manure from dairy cow... | place: USA | collected 2015-04-01
GAGCCCGAGGTTATCGAAATATTGATAACTTCATCAACATGATATACTTTATTGCAGGTAAGCTTAAATGTAGTTACCCACAGTATTCCATATAGAGCCGTAAATGTCTACATTTCTTTATGCAAAACATTTAATTTCCTAAAACAGCTCGTATCTATCGAAATCCATTCCCGTAAAAAATGATCTTTGTTAATTCTTTTGTGGAGGTAAACTTCATTTCATGCTTGTTCATGTTGCTCCTATTCAATTATATAAATTGTATAAATTAAGAATGCATACAGAGATAATGGTACTGGGTTTTAATACTTCTGAATTCGATGAATAAAACAAGATGACAATTTAACCCCATTTGCACCTTACCAAGAGAACAAGCATGAATCAGAAAGTATCTGATTTAATGAATATCCTTCAAGAAAGGGATTTGAGTTCGAATTTGGATCAATTTCTCTTTGTTTAATTCGCTTGAAAGCACCTCGTCTTGCCCTTCTTTACTGGAGGTCTTGTTGCCCAAAGCATCTACAATCGCAGAATCTCCTGAATATTCCAGTCCTTTGCCGTCTGTGCCTACTCGGTTTGCGCCCACCACATAGCATTGGTTTTCAATGGCTCGTGCAGTCAACAAGGTCTTCCAATGCAAGGACCTACTTTTAGGCCAATTGGCAACCGTCAACATCAGGTCGTATTCCGGGTTTTGAGCTGCATCCAACTGATTCCTTTGAATCTCTGGGAACCGCAAATCGTAACAGATTTGAAGTAGAATTTTCCATCCTTTGTATTGAACAACTACCCTTTCTTTTCCACCAGAAAAAACACCGTCTTCTCCTGCCAAACTAAAAAGTTGTCGTTTGTCGTATTTAAAAAATTCACCGCTTGGCAACATGAAAATCCCGCGATTAAAAAAATGATCATTCTCTTTTACAATAAAGGAAGTGTAAATAGCTGCTGAATTTTGGGCCGCCTGCTCTTTCAGCCAATTCAACGACTTTGAATCCGTCATTTCTTCTGCCAATTTGGAAGGATTCATGCTAAAACCGGTATTAAACATCTCCGGCAAAACAATTAAATCTGTTTCACCTATCTGTGATAAAACTTCATCTAAGTGTGCTAAGTTTGCTTGTTTATCCTCCCAAAACTGCTTGGTTTGGACGATGGATACTTTTAAATTTGACATAATTTCTCTGCTGCTTTTTCTAAGGTTTCATTGTCTTTTGCAAAGCAAAGACGAATGGACTGATTATCAAACTGATTGGCGTAAAACGCGGACATCGGAACCGTTGCAATTCCATTTTCTTTTACCAATCTTTCTGCAAATTGAAGGTCGGGTTCTGTTGAAATATTCGCATATCGAACCACTTGAAAATAAGTGCCTTCTGAGGGTAAAAGTTCAAACCGACTCTCAGAAATTAAGGACCGGAAATAATCTCTTTTTTCTTGGTAGAAATCACCCAGCACACTTACATCGGTTGACTGAAGGTGTTTGGTCAGCGCTACTTGCGCGATACTGTTGACGGAGAAAACCAAGAACTGATGAACTTTCTTAATCTCTTTCAAGTATTTTTCAGGAGCAATCAAATACCCCACTTTCCATCCCGTAATGTGGAACGTTTTTCCGAATGAAGAAACAATTACACTTTTCTCTCTTAACTTTTCTCTCGTATTGGCCGAGATGTGTTTGTTTTCAAAACTGATGTATTCATACACCTCATCTGAAAGTAAAATAACTTGAGGATTTCGATCAAGTATCTCTTCTAATTGTTGTATGTCTTTTTCCAACAAGGTTTTACCAGTTGGATTGTGCGGGTTATTAACCACGATCATTTTTGTTTTTTCGGTCATCGCTCGATCGATTCTATCCCAGTCTGTCGTGAAATCTGGTTTTAAATTGATGTGTACCGGCTTACCTCCAGCTAAAATGACTGCTGGTGCGTAACAATCATACGAAGGGTCTAAAACAATGACCTCATCGCCTGGCTGAATCAACGCCTGAATGGTTGTAAAAATACCTTGTGTAGCACCAGCCGTAACCAAAATCTCTTTAGCGGGTTCGACCTTGCGTTGATAACTTCGGAAGGTGAGTTTGGCCAATTCTTCTAAAAGATCATTGTTTCCTGCCATCGGCGCATATTGGTGCACATTCTCAACCACCGTTTCTTTCAAGATTTCGATTAAATTCGCATCTACTGGGAAATTAGGGAAACCTTGAGAAAGGTTGATCGCCTGATATTTAGCTGCCATCTGTGACATGGTTGTGAAAATGGTTGTTCCAACATGAGGTAATTTAGAGATCATAACGCTTCTATTTTTTTCGAAAGTTAAAGTTACTAAATACAATTTACAACTGAATGATTCATCAAAATTGATTATTTTAGTCAAAAATATTCAACATGAGAATTTTTATACTATTAGTTGCTATTTCCTTGACGGCTTGCTCCGGAAGAGACGATAAAATGTGTGATTGTTTAGAGGTAAGTGATAAATTAAACATACACACTTCTGAAGCGCTACAAGGAGAAATCAATGAAGAGCAAAAGAAAGTGATTTTTGACTTGCGAGCGGAAAAAGAAGAGAAATGTAAAGACTTTGAAACCATGAGCGGCGAAAAAATGCTTAAAATGAAGGCTAGTTGTGAGTAAATCAACTCCGTTTTTCATCGATACCCACACGCACCTCTATTCGGATTCTTTTCTAGAAGATCGGCAAGAGATGATTCAAAGAGCGATCGATGCAGGTGTTCAGAAAATGTTACTCCCCAACATCGATGTCGGTTCAATCGACGGAATGTTGGATTTGGAAAAACGTTATCCTGAGAATTGCTATCCCATGATGGGGTTGCATCCTACTTCTGTACAGGCAGACTGGGAGAAACAATTGAGCGTGATTGAAAAACAGTTATTTTCTCGCAAGTTCATTGCGGTTGGTGAAATCGGCATCGATTTATATTGGGAAACCACTTTTAAAGAACAACAAATCCAAGCGTTTAGTAAACAAATTGAGTGGGCGAAACAATTGCAAATTCCAATCGTCATTCACGCAAGAAATTCATTTCCAGAGATTTTCGAAGTACTAGATCGACACAACGACGAACGCTTAAAGGGTGTTTTTCACTGTTTTACTGGTACCCTCGAAGATGTTCGAAAAGTTCAAGATTACGGTGGATTTATATTTGGGATCGGTGGCGTAGTTACTTTTAAGAAGTCAGGATTAGACCAAGTAGTGCGTGAAATTCCTTTGAATCAGCTGATTTTAGAAACCGATTCCCCTTACTTGTCTCCATCACCAAATCGCGGAAAACGAAACGAAAGCGCGTACATTCCATTCATCGCCGACAAACTATCCGATATCTTTGAAATTTCGGTTGAAGAAATTGCGAAAATAACCAGCGAAAATGCTGAAAAACTCTTTTTTAATTGAAGCTGAAACCATGAGTGACCCAATTCCAAAAGTTTTAATGATTTATACCGGTGGAACCATCGGCATGATTAATGACCCGTTGACAGGTGCGTTGAAAGCATTTGATTTCAATCATTTGTCCAATCAAATACCCGAGTTAAATCGATTGAATGTCGATTTGTCTGCCATCTCTTTTGAAAAACCAGTCGATTCGTCCGAGATGAATCCAGTATACTGGACTCAAATTGCGGAGATTGTTTACGACAACTATGATTTATACGATGGCTTTGTCGTTTTGCACGGCTCTGACACCATGGCTTTTACAGCATCCGCCTTGAGCTTCATGTTGCAAGGTTTGAAAAAACCAGTGATCTTAACAGGTTCACAACTGCCCATCGGAACCATCCGAACCGATGGAAAAGAGAATTTAATTACCTCCATTGAAATTGCGGCAGCCAAAAACACAGAAGGCAATGCAAAGATTCAAGAAGTCGCTATTTACTTTGAGTACTCTTTGTATCGCGGAAACAGAACCTCCAAAATATCTGCCACCGAGTTTGAGGCTTTTAGTTCTCCAAACTTTCCTGAATTAGCAATTGCAGGCATCTCGATTCGATATCAGCAAGTCCCTCAAACAAAGTCGCGGGAATTGGAATTATTTACGCAATTTGATAACCGGGTAGCTCTTTTAAAAATTTTCCCTGGTTTTAATGCGGAAGTGTATGAGAGCATCTTCGATTTCAAACTCGTAAAAGGAATCATCATCGAAACTTTCGGTTCTGGAAACGCACCTTCCAACCCACACTTTACGCGATTAATTTTAGACTATATTGCCCAAGGAGGAATCGTACTTAACATTACCCAATGCAGCACAGGAAGTGTCGTACAAGGAAAATATGAAACCAGTTCTTTCTTTCAGCAAGCTGGAGTAATCGGCGGGTTTGACATAACCACCGAAGCAGCAGTTGCCAAGATGATGTATGCACTGGGTAAAGAATCTGCTTATCAAAAAAGAGTGGAGATTTTAACCCATGATTTAAACGGTGAAATGACCGTTCCTACGGATCAAGAGGCTTAAAATAGGAGTTCGTAAATATTAAGAACTCAAATAAATTCACGAAAGCACAAAAAAGTTTTCGTATTTGATTTATTAAATTCGTACATTTGCGCTCCGAAAGGAATAAATTCAACTGGAGAGGTGTCCGAGTGGTTGAAGGAGCTACCCTGGAAAGGTAGTGTACGGGTAACTGTACCGAGGGTTCGAATCCCTCTCTCTCCGCAAAAGAGGATTTTCATGATTGAGAATCCTCTTTTTTGATTTTAACCTTGATTTCATAAAGCTATTAAATTTCATCAAATTCTGGAAATAAGACTGAAGGAATTTCTATTTCCCTTTAAGGTCCAAAGCTTTTAATGTATTCATCATCAACGACGCAATGGTCATTGGACCAACTCCACCCGGAACAGGTGTTATGTAAGAACACTTCGGTGCAACTTCATCAAATTTAACATCACCTACTAACCTCCAACCTGAAACTCTGCTCGCGTCTTCTACTCTAGTAGTTCCAACATCAATCACCACTGCTCCTTCTTTAACCATATCTGCTGTTACAAAATTTGGCTGACCAATTGCGGCAATTAAAATATCTGCTTGGGCACACGTTTCTTTCAAGTTTACAGTTCTACTGTGCGCTAAAGTAACGGTGCAATTTCCCGGATCGCTATTTTGAGAGAGTAAAATACTCAACGGCATTCCGACAATATGAGAGCGACCAATAATAACACAGTTTTTTCCAGAAGTTTCGATGTTATTTCGTCTGATCAATTCGACGATTCCAGCAGGAGTTGCAGAAACAAATCCTGGAATATTAAGGGCCATTTTCCCTAAATTGGTTGGGTGAAAACCGTCTACATCTTTATTGGGGTCAATAGCCATCGTCACTTTGTGTTCATCAATGTGGCCCGGTAAAGGTAGCTGAACGATAAAACCATCAATGCTTTTATCTTCGTTGAGTTTTCTGACTTTATCGAGTAAAACTTCTTCAGAAATGGAGGTGTCGTAACGCATCAACGTACTTTCAAAGCCACATTCTTCACAAGACTTTAATTTATTTGAAACATAAGTCATTGAACCGCCATCATTGCCGACTAAAATAGCTGCTAAATGTGGAATTTTTTTCCCATCTTTTTTCCGCTGATTTACTTTTTCTGCGATTTCCAATTTGATAATTCGCGCTGTTTCTTTTCCGTCTAGAAGCTTCATAAATGTATTTTGAACATACAAAGATAAGGAGGATGTGCTGAAATAATACTTTAAATTAAAAGTGTTTTTAAAAAACAATTCTTTTCAATACCATTTATTAGTCATTAAGCACCTTTTAGTCAATGAAAAGTGCTTTTTCATGAAAAAAGAAGCTTGTTAACAAACCGTTTTAAATTTTCAACGTCTTAATAATAGCATTTGAATTTTAAGGTCTAAAACATTCAAAAAAGTTTAGTTCCTCATCAAAACATGAATTATGAAGTTTGAAAAATCCCATAAATCAATAATAGCATACCAAACGATTGATCAACTCAATGATTCGGTGACGGTGTTGAAGCATTTTATTGAATTAAACAACAAGCTTTTGCCCGCTTTATTTGATTTAAAAGAAATTAAAATTCCGTGCTCAAAAGAGTCTCTAAAGATTTCGAAAATTCAAAAAGTATTTGATTCCTATGGATTTACCTATGAGTCTTCTGTTGTTTTGATCAATTCTCCCATTTTAGAACTTATTTATTTGGCATACTTTACAATCTGTCACCCGTCGAAAAGTGGAAATACGGCTTTGGAAGCATTGTTGAACTTTAAAGAGGAGTACAATCGTCTGAAAAAAGAGTGGGATCTCATTCAAAAGAATTAACCCTTTCTTCGCTTTCAAATTTATTTCTTCTAAGACACCTCCTAGTCCGAGGTAATTGTTTACACTTGGAGTCCCGAAGTTGCAGTTAAGTCACCTGATTTTCTCCGTATATTTGTCATATGGAAAAGTTTACAAACGATTTAATCAACGAAACAAGTCCATACTTGTTACAACACGCACACAATCCTGTCAACTGGGTTCCTTGGTCGAAAGCAGCTTTTGAAAGAGCAGAAGAGGAAAATAAATTAGTTCTCGTTAGTGTCGGCTATTCAGCTTGTCATTGGTGTCATGTCATGGAGAATGAATCCTTTGAAAACGAAGAGGTCGCCGCCATTATGAATGATTTATTTGTTTGCATCAAGGTAGACCGTGAGGAACGTCCAGATGTAGATCAAGTTTACATGACTGCCGTTCAATTGATGACGCAACAAGGAGGATGGCCCTTAAATTGTTTCACACTTCCCAATGGAAACCCAATTTATGGCGGAACATATTTCCAAAAAGAAAACTGGATTCAAATCTTGAAAAGTCTCTATCATTCCTTTCGATCTCGATATGATGAAGTCGAGGAATATGGACAAAAACTGAAAGAAGGTGTAATGCAAAGCGAACTGATTCAGACACCTGAGCCCGTTGTTCCTTTTGAAAAAGCGAAATTAGAAGACTTGGTTTTAAGGTGGAAAACGCTATTCGATAAAGAAGAAGGAGGAAATGCACGTGCACCCAAATTCCCGTTGCCGTCTGATTTTATTTTTTTACTTCGTTACGGAGTTTGGCAAGAGGACGACGAAGTATTAAACCATGTATTCTTATCACTCGATAAAATGGCGATGGGAGGAATCTACGACCAAATTGGCGGTGGCTTTGCTCGCTATTCGGTAGACATGTTATGGAAAGTTCCCCACTTTGAAAAAATGCTATACGACAACGCACAACTGATTTCCTTGTACTCGAAAGCGTATCAACATTATCCCAAAGAATTATATAAACGAACCGTTTATCAAACCGCAGACTGGTTAAAACGTGAAATGTTGACCCCTGAAAACTCGTTCTACAGTGCAATCGACGCAGACAGTGAAGGTGTAGAGGGAAAGTTTTATGTCTGGACAGAAGAAGAACTTCAATCCATTTTGGGTGATGATTATTCTTGGGTTAAAGATTTCTACGCTGTCAATGGAAAAGGCTATTGGGAAGATGGAAATTACATTCTGTTACGCGATCAATCTGATGAAGATTTTGCACATCACATGCAATGGGATTTAAGCGAATTAGAGCATAAAATCGCAAAAATTAATACTCTTTTACGAAATAAACGTGATTTGCGAATTCGTCCCGGGCTGGACAACAAAAGTTTGACTTCTTGGAATGCAATGTTAATCAAAGGATTGGTAGATGCCTACTTTGCTTTTGAAGAGGAAGAATTTTTAGATTTAGCATTAAAAACCAGTCAATGGATTCTCGATTATCAATTGACTGCGGATCGAAAGCTCAACCGAAATTTCAACCAAGGAATATCTAATATTGATGGGTTTTTAGAAGACTATGCACACACGATTGCTGCTTTTACAGCAATTTATCAGGCAACCTTTGATGAAAAGTGGTTGAATATTGCCAAAGAACTGACTGACTTCACTTTGACTCATTTTCACGATTCAGAAAGTAAAATGTTCTATTTTACCAGCGATGAAACCGATCTTATTGCTCGAAAAATGGAATTAAATGACAACGTAATTCCAGCTAGCAACAGTGTGATGGCAACCAATTTATTCATCCTTGGAAAATTCTTTGAAAATGAGAATTATCTTAAAATTGCACAACAAATGATTGCCAATGTCTACGATGGAATGGAACATTATGGATCTGGGTATTCCAATTGGGCAAACGTCATGATGAATTATATCCAGACTTTTGCTGAAGTTTCAATCACCGGACCAAATTGGAATAGAAATGCTAAAAAAATTGCTAAAACATACTTTCCAAATGGAATATTATTTGGGGGAGAAAAAAGCGACTTAGCGATCTTAAAAGACAAATTTGCCAATCAGAAAGATCAACTTTACGTTTGTCACAGCAATCATTGTTTAGCACCGGAAGAAAAAGCAGAATTGATTATACAGATTATTCAAGGATTAAAATAAAAAAAGCCACGTTTAGTTTCCTAAATGTGGCTTTAAATGTTGAATAACAAATTCACAAATCGTTAATCTGCTTTACTTACTTTCAAAATTTTGATGAGTTTTTCCCCATTTGGAAAATTCCACATGATTTCATCGCCCTCTGCATAACCAATCAATGCGGATCCCATTGGGGTTAACAGAGAAATCTTCTTTTGAGCTGCATTGCTCATGTTTGGCAATACCAGTTGCGCTTTCATAATCCCAAACGGTGTTTCTACATCAACCACGCTATTCAGTCGAATAACATCTGATGGAAAATCCTTGTCTTCTACTACAATCGCTGTTTTTAACTCTTCCTTCAACTTATGAATACACTGATTCATTAAATTTTCAGAATCGTCAATGTTTTTTACCAACTCACTGATCATTTTTAATTCATTCTTTTCAACGACAAGCTTTCCGTTTTTCATGATTTATAATTTACTACTATTTAATTTGACTAAGCATTAGTCCAAATTCTTCAATTCCCCGATAATCGCATTCAAAGCAATCTTAGCGTCTAAGAATAAAAGGTGGCAATTATCTTCGCCAAAAAGGCTGTTCTCAATTCCCGCATAACCTTTGTTCATTCCGCGCTTGATAACGACCACTTGCTTCGCATTGTAAGCTTTGATAATCGGCATACCGTATATCGGACTATTTGGATCTTTTTCTGCGGCAGGATTTACAACATCATTTGCACCAATCACAATTGCCATGTCGTAGCTAGACATTACGTCGTTGACTTCGTCCATTTCTTTCAACTTGTCATAGTGAACATCTGCTTCCGCTAACAATACGTTCATGTGTCCTGGCATCCTTCCTGCAACTGGATGGATGATATAATCCACTTCCACACCTTTGCTTTCTAATAAGTGTTCCAATTGACCACAAAGGTGTTGCGCTTGAGCCACCGCAAGTCCGTATCCAGGAATGATCGCAACTTTATTAGCAAATGCTAAATTCGTTGTTACTTCACCAACAGAAATTGGTTTGATTTCCATTTCTTCTTGGTCGCCACCTCCGACAGTTTTCCCTTTAAATTTACCCGCCAATACATTCCACAGTGATCGGTTCATTGCCTTACACATCAACAAAGTAAGAAGAACACCAGCGGCACCAACAAAGATTCCACCTGCAATCATAATGATGTTGTGGAACATGATTCCAGCCAAAGCTGTTGCAACACCCGTAAAGGAGTTCAACAAAGAAATCACCACAGGCATATCAGCTCCTCCAATTGGGAATACGAAGAATACTCCGTAAATCAATGCAATCGCAACTAATATCAGTGCTTCGTGAAATAAGCTGTCAATGGGTAAAAGTTGGTAAGAAACCAAAATTGGTATCAAAATCATCAACAACAAAGTCAATCTGGAAACCACCATCACCAACATGGATTGTTTGTCTTTCTGTTTTCCTGCTAATTTCAAATACGCAATGATACTTCCTGAAAAAGATGCCGCCCCAATCATCATCGCTACCAAGAGTACGACGGATCCAAGTCGAGCATCCTCGTGAGCAACTTGCGATTCAAGCAAGCCAAGCAACATTGCACAACCGCCACCCATGGCGTTAAAAAAAGAAACCAATTGAGGCATTTTCGTCATCTCCGCCTTATCGGAAATCCGTTTTCCAACAACAGTTCCAATGAAAATTGCAACCAAAATCAAGGTGAAGTTAATCATCTTGAAATTACTTCCAGTTCCGTCTTCACCCACTTGTTGATAGCTTTTTAGGGCTTCATTGGCAACTGTGACAACAATTGCCAAGATCATTCCCGTTCCTGCCAAAATGTTACCAAGCCGCGCTTTTTTCGGCGAGCTCAAATATTTTAATCCAACGATGAAAGAGATCATCGCTAGGAAATAGGATATTTCTGTAATAGTTGTCATATGCTATTGTTTTTTCTTTTTTGATGAGAACATGGATAAAATTCTTCCTGTAACGAAAAACCCTCCTGATATGTTGAGCGTCCCAACAAATACTGCCAAAAACCCGATGATTAAATTAACATAATCGTCTGACTCAACTTGGTTCATTACGATAATCGCACCAACCAAAATAACTCCGTGAATCGCATTTGCTCCTGACATCAAGGGCGTGTGCAAAATAGCGGGAACATTTGCAATAATTTCAATTCCAAGAAACACGCAAAGAACGATAAAATAAAGTGGAGCCAAATCTCCTTGTAAAAATGCAAACATATTCTAAGTTTTTATAATTTATAAACGAAAACTCTCACTTGAAAAAGAGCTTCAAGTCACCGTAAATTTATTGAATGAATAATTGAACTCGTTCGTGAACCATTTTTCCATTATTCATCACCAAACATCCTTCATACAACGGATCTGCTTGAATATTTTCTTTTTCCACCCATTTCAAATGCTTCAAATAATTGAAGTAATTGGTGGATAACAATTGAGACGAGGTAGCTGAAAGTTCTCTCGCCAAATGCGAATTTCCAATGATGGTTACTCCTTGATGGTCTATCTTTTCACCGTCTTTGGTTAAAACACAGTTTCCTCCTTGCTCAGAAGCCAAATCAATAATCACAGAACCCGGTTTCATTTTATCCACACTTTCTTTTTCAATCAAAATGGGTGCTCTTTTTCCTGGAATATTCGCTGTAGAAATAACAATCGAAGCTTCCGAAACGTGCTTGTCAATCAATTGTCTTTGACGCTCTAAATAATCTTCCGTTTGTTCGATGGCATAACCACCTGCTTTTTCATTTTCGACTGCTCCTTCAACTTCAACGAATTTTGCACCCAAACTCCGCACTTCTTCGCCGGCAGACTTACGAACATCAAACGCTTCGACGATTGCTCCCAAACGTCTAGCTGTCGCAATTGCTTGCAATCCGGCAACACCTGCTCCAATCACCAATACTTTTGCGGCTTTAATTGTACCGGCAGCCGTAGTAAACATTGGTAAAACAGAAGTATGTAAATCAGCCGCCTTAATAACTGCTTTATAACCGGCTAATGAGGCCATCGATGACAGCACGTCCATGGACTGGGCTTTTGAACTTCTTGGCATTAAATCCAAACTAAACAACTTGATGTGCTTATTGTCATAGGCCGTTAAGATTTCAGGTCTGAAAAGCGGATTTAAAATTCCGATGAGCATTTTATCAGCTGAAATATCCAATTGTTCTTCCAGTGCGTTGATAAACAAAATGACATCTGCATCGCGTACCAATTCTGTGCGAGAAACTACTTGTGCACCCGCATCCAGGTATAATTGATCTGAGAATCCTGCGTTTAAACCAGCACCTGATTCAACCAGAACAATATATTCGAGCTCTTTGATTACTCTTTTAGCAACCAAGGGTGTCATGCAAATTCGAGACTCCTCTTTTTGTTCTTTTAAAACTCCTATTTTCTTCATGTTAATAAATGGAAAAAACCACCCTATTTCTAAGGCTTTCGGTGAATAATTTTTGAAAGAATTTGACAAATCCCACGTGTTTGAATTGATTGTAAAACAATGGGAATTTTTTGATGTCTGAATGCTGAATAGTTTTTACACTTCTCTTTTGAGAGAAAAACTCCTCGAATAAGTACGCACTATTCTTCATTCTATAAAACTTATAATCACAGAAGTAATCTGATAAATGTGTGCTTTTCAAGCACGCAAATCAATAATTACTATGATTCAAAACTTGATTTTCAATGTGTGAAATAAATCAGATGTTTCAATACGCTGCAATTCATTTGTGCGACAAATGTAAGTATATCCTTTTATAAATTAGAAAATAAAATCAAGATTTTTGAAATAAAAAAGCAGATAGTGGTTGATTTGCAATGATTTGCAAGAGTATTGCTTATTTTTTCACTTGACCTTCTTTAGGAAAATAATGTCTTTGTCTAAAAAGAACCATTAATACCCCAGTTGAAATCGCCGCATCAGCAACATTCCAAACTGCAGGAAAAACAGCTTTTCCACCCAACCATGGGATCCAAGAAGGCCAGTAAACATTGAATTGAAACATGTCCACGACGTTCCCAAATAAAAATCCTGTTTGACGTGTTTCTACCTTTCCAAAAATACCACAATCACTCCAAATACCTGAACCTTCATGCAGGTTGAATGAATAACAAGGCTCATAAATAAAAATGTAATCATAGAACATTGAGTCAATTAAATTACCCAATGCACCCGCAAAAATTAAACCGATAACAATTAAAAATTCTAGCTTAGCTCCCGCTTTCGATTGTTTTATCCAATAATAGGCAATACCAACAATGGCAATTATTCGGAAAATACTCAATGCTAATTTACCCCATATCCCTCCGCCAAAAGTAGTACCAAAGGCCATTCCAGGATTTTCTACATAAACCATTCTAAACCAATCGCCAATAAGGTTAATCGGCTCATTATCAAAAGTTGTTTTCACCCATATTTTCAAACATTGATCCAAAACTAAAATCAATACGATGATTATACCGACAACCGAAAGGTTTTTCTTCATTTATTTTTGAGCATTTTTAGCATCGATACTCAAGGTAGCGTGAGGCACTAAACGCAATCTTTCTTTTTGAATTAGTTTTCCAGTAACTCGACAAACTCCGTACGTTTTGTTCTGAATACGGATCAATGCATTTTGAAGATTCTGAATGAATTTCTCTTGCCTTAAACTCAATTGTGCAACTTCTTCTCTCGATAAAGTTTCAGAACCGTCTTCCATCATGTTGAATGTTCTCCCCGTATCGTCTGTTCCATTGTCATCGCTATTCGATAAAGAACTTTTTAACATATCATAATCTGATTGAGCTTCTTTCAACTTCTCATTAATCAATGCCTTGAACTCCTCGAGCTCAGTATCCGTGTATCTTGTTTTTTCTATTGACATGGTTATTCAAATTAAATAATGTGAATTTCTTATCAAATTATAAGAGTGACAAATATAATTCAAAAAAAATGGATTTGACTATCTCTCAAAGGAGTTTATTAACAATTTTACAACAAATAGTTGCTTTTTCGCGTGCTTTCACTTGTTTACTTCAATTTATCATGAATCTTTTTTAACTTTGAGTATGAAAAAAATCTATCATTTAAGCAGCTGCAACACAAATCAGCGTATTATAAAAGAACTTAACCCGTCTTCAGATGTAGAATTAATCGACATTAAAACACAAAACATAGATGCCAAAACATTGGATTGGTTGAAAGAAAAAGTAGGGTCTTACGAACAATTATTTTCTCGGAGAGCCGTGAAATTTAGATCAGAAGGGTGGAATGAAAAAGAACTTTCTGAAGACGATTACCGAGACCTAATGCTGAAAGAATATACCTTCCTAAAAAGACCTTTTATGATTTACGAAGATCAAGTTTTTATTGGAAATTCGAAGAAGGATGTCGAAGGTGCCAAAGCAGTTTTTAGTAGACAATAATGATTTTACAAAACAAAAACTCATGTTGTTTTAATCTTTTTTTTTCTTTCGTTGAGTACTATTTGTCAAAACAAAAAGGAATTCTACTCAAAGATTGACATTCACGTTCAAGCGATAAATCAGATGCAACATTTGATTTTTTTTGAGCTGGTGGATAGTGATTTCAAGGATCTCATAAAATACAATTCTAAACAAAACATGCAAGTTTATTTGAAAATGAATAAACTGATCTAAATTAAATACTACGCACAAAAAAGGGATGCTAGCAGTTACCAGTCGTTGACCATCTACCTGTTAAGTAAAAAACCAAACTTCTTTGAAAAAGAATCCAAGGAAACAATCGTTGCCAGACATACTAGTGGAAAGGTAGACTCATTTGACTTTTTAAGAAAATCAAAAACGGACATTCAAGATTGGATAAAAATACAATTGCTTACTTTCTATGGAACGAAAAAACAGACACCTATCAAGCCGTAAAACAAGACATGGGCACATCATTCATAACGCAGAAAATTGGATGTTGTTGGGCTAATCCATTTAGCCGAAATTACTCTAAAGAAAAATAAATAATAAGTGCATTAATCTTTGTACTTATCTTCTTTCAAACGATCTTTAATTTCTTGTAAATTCTGTGCTTTCTTTTCATCGCGCATGTCTTTCGCCGTTTTGGTAAAATACTTATGACTCGTCAAAAACTTCACTTGAATTTCGTCCCACTGACGATCACTTTCAATTTTTCCATGCTCTCTTAACTCAAGCCTCAAACGGTCTGCAATGGTATGGAAATCGTCTCTTCCCAAGTAATCAAGATCGGCATCGCACATGATTTCCTCCAAGTGGTTTTTTGGCTTGTGGGGAATTTGTGTAACGTATATCAACTCCTTGATTTGTTCAATGTGCTGGGGAGAATATCCGTAATCCGGGAGAATTTCCTCTGCCATTCGCGCTCCAATCGGCTCGTTGTGTTCGTATTGTTCAACAAAACCAGCGTCGTGATAGGTTGCAGCAGACTTCAGTAAGAAAAGCGCCTCGTCCGTAATCCCTTCCGATAAAGCCAAACGTTCAATTGCATCGCAAACATCTTTGGTGTGGGCAATACTGTGGTAGTGCAATTTAGGAGAAAGCTGTTTTTCTAGCACACGAATGATGTGTCTTTCCGCCTTGTAATAATTGATGTTTGAATAAAAGTGAAGGTTCACAATTTCTTTAAACTTCTCGTTCGGATACAACCCTTTTCCATCAATAGAAAGTTCAGGCTTGATACTATCAACCGTATACATGTCAATCAATTCCTTGGTCTTCGACTTTACTTTTCCTCTGAACGTACACAAGAAGTATGGTTCAATAAATTTAAATGTATTTCCTGAAATCGTTACCTTTCCTGGTTCACCCAACATTTCCATTCGATGTGCCTGATTGACAGTAGACCCCCAGATGTCGTAGGCTAATTTTTCAGAACCGATGACACCCGCCGTAATTTCTCCCGTATTGATTCCCAAACGCAAGTCCCAAACAATTCTACCAGACTGTTTCGCATCTTCTCGCATGATGCGCATGCTTTCCTGAATTTGTAAGGCAGCCAAACACGTGTCGATTGGATTGGTGTTGTTTTTCACAGGAACACCACCAGCGCACATGTATGCGTCGCCCATGGTTTTGATTTTTTCTAAATTGTTTAAAACAATAATTTCATCAAACTTTCGAAAATAAATATCCAATTCATTGACGAGTTCTGTAGGACTCATTTTTTCGGCACTTTTGGTGAACCCGACAAAATCGGTAAACATCACCGAAACAGTCGTATAGGCTCTTGCACTGGCTCTACCTTTGGTTTTTAATTCTTCATAGGTAGATTCAGGGATGATGTTTTTTAAGAATTTTTCCGTTTTTTCTTTCTCTACTTCCAGTAGATTTTTCTGCCGTTGGAGCAAGTTGTTTTTAGTAACAATGGTTCTCTTTTGCTTTTCAATCTCCACGTTTTGCTCTCTGATCTCTCTCGTTCGTTCTGCAATTTTCATTTCTAGGCGAACCTGCTCTCTACGTTCGTTATCGATTCTTTTACGGATGTAAATGAAAACCAAGATTCCGATAATCAAGGCAAAACCAATCCAAAACCAAATGGATTGCCAAAATGGCGCTGCTACATAAATCTTCAGTGATGCAGGGTTTTCACTCCACGAATCGTTGGCTAAACGAGCATATACCTTCAAGTTATATTCACCTGGTTGAAGTAATGTAAAGTGAATTTGGTTAAAGTTTCCAATGAAAATTTCACCTTCATTGGAGCCTTCCAAAACGTATTTGTATTCCGTCATTCGCGGATTACTCAGATCTGTAGGCATAATCTTGATGGTAAAACTCCGTTGTTTATATCCCAACCTTATTTCAGATGTATTCGAGATGCTTTGTTTCAATAAGTCTGTTTCACCCGGAAGTATCCAGTCTCCATCCAATTTGAACTTTAAAATACGGACATCTACATTTTTGCTAATGTTATATAAATTCTTGGGATTGAAGTAGTTGAATCCATAGATTCCACCAAAATAGAAATAGCCATTTTTAGATTCCAAATAGGCACCTTGATTAAATTCATTGCTCATCAGGCCATCAACTTCCGAATAATTTTGAATGTATCGAGTAGTAGGATTGAATTTTGAGATTCCTTTGTTGGTACTCACCCACAGCGTTCCTGATTTATCAACTAAGATTCCATAAACCACATTGTTAGGAAGTCCGCTTCTTTTATTGTAAGTCCATGTTTTTTTCTCCTTGACATTCAACTTCACAATACCTGAGCCCATCGTTCCCAGCCAGTACACATCATTTGTAACTTGATTGATATGAGTAATATAGTCTTTGGTTGCTTTTAAAATGACAGCATTAAGTGCTGAAGGAACAATAAAAATTGCTCCATTTTCTTCTTCTAAGACATTCAAACCTCCTGCACTGGTAGAGAACCATAATTGTCCATTATTGTCTTTGTGTGCCAAACGACAAATACCAGGAGTGATCGTGTTTTTAGGGTTCTGCGGATCGTGCTCAAATACTTCAAATGAATTCTTGGTTGCATCGTATAACAGCACTCCACCTCGGGAGGCCAAGAAGTATTTTTTTTCTTTCCACCAAACAATGCTGTAGATTCGATCATAATTAGAAGGACTTTCGATCTTTTTGTAAATGACTTTTGTAAAAGAATAATCATTTCCATTGATGTGAAGATTAAATAAACCATCTGTTGTACCCACCAACAAGTGATTTTCACTGATAACGTGCATGCTCAAGATGGACGTCTCCAAGATTTCTCGTTCGTTATACCCTTTTTGATTCTTAAAGTAGTGTTTGAATTTTCCTGACTTTTGATCGTATTTGGAAACTGCATTATCGGTTCCAATGAAAATATACTTTTGGTTTTTATCTTCACCGAAACACCAAACGTTGGAGGACTGAATTCCATTCGACTGATCCGCGGCGGGACCAATTCCAATAAAACCTACATTGATGGGGTCAAAACTTCCTAATCCTTGATTTGTACCAACCCAAAAGACACCTGATTTATCTTTAAAGAGAGTGTTAATCGTGTTATTTAACAAGCTATTCTGTTGGAGCGCATCATAGGTATTGGAATAAATATTAACGCTCCCTTCATGAAATGAAACCGTTAGTAATCCTTGGGTTAAAGTGGCGAGAAAATAAGTACTTTCAGACTCGATGATGATATCTGAAACATCTACCATCCCGAAATTACGGTCTAATTCGGGTAAAAAAGCTTTTATTTCAGAAGTCGTTTCGTTCAATTTATACAAACCTTGACTTGTCCCTAGCAACCACATTTTGTCAGACAATTGCTTCATCGTATTAACAACAATTCCTGAAGACTTTTTGGATGGTATTGGAATCGTATAGGTGGTTCCTGTATTGATGTTTATTTTAAAAAGACCTCGGTCTTCTGTTCCAACAAAAAGATAGTTATCATCAGTAGCAAACTCTATGAAAACAAGTTTTTTAGTAGGTATTTGTGTCTTTTTCGTACTGATTTTCTTTGTTTTTATGTCGAACATGAAAATTCCATCTGAAGCACTTGCAATCCAAATGTTGCCTTTTTTATCCTCTGATAAACTTTGAATTTGCAAAGCACTTTTATTCTCTATTCCGTAATTAGAAAATGTTTCGAGTTGTGAGTTATAACAAATTAATCCATTGGAAGAACCAAACCAAATGGTGTTATTTCTTCCGAGAATAGAAGTGTGGATGTATTCGTTGCTTATTCCTTTCGTATTGTCAGACGTGAAGTTTTCAAAACTTTGACCATCAAAGCGATTCAATCCGTCTTGCGTTCCAATCCAGAGGGTCCCTACATCGTCCTGAACAATCGAAGTGACAACACTTTGTGAAAGACCATTTGTAAGTGTGTAATTTCTAAAGCGGTAGGAGTTTTGAGAAAACCCCAAGAAAAAAACGGCAATAAAAGATATGGTGAGTAGTTTTCTCATATGTACATCAAAGATAATAAACACTTACTATCTGTCAGCTAATTTTCATCTAAATAAGTGATTCAACTAGTTTTTAAATAATTGAGTCTGAAAATCACTGTCGTTAAAGCTACATTTAAGCATCAAAAAGCTCTTGTATTTCAAATTATAAGTAACTTCGCCTTATATAAGTTCACATCCTAAAATTCAAAGCATGCTGCTGAAAAATCCTAAAATATCAGTCATTATCTCTTTTTACAACAAGAGCGAGCTTCTGCAGTATATTTTTGCCGGATTGGAAAAGCAGACTTTTACTGATTTTGAGGTCATCATCTCTGATGACGGTTCTCGCGAGTCAGTTGTAGCTGAAGTAAGGAAGATGATGGAAGCTTCTCCCTTAAAAACACAACACGTTTGGCACGAAGACAATGGTTTTCGGAAAAACAGCATTCTCAATAAATCCGTCATGAAGAGTCAAGGAGAATACTTAGTATTCATTGATGGAGATTGCCTACCTCACCCTAAGTTTTTGGAAGAACATTGGAAACTGAGACAAAAAGGTGTCACGGTTGCAGGAAGACGAATTAACTTATCTGCAAACATCAGCAACCAAATTTCAGTAAAAAAAATTAAAGACGGATATTTAGGCGGAAAAATTACGTATGACATTGTTATGGATGCCATTCGCCATAACAATCCACATTGGGAAAACGCAATTCGAATTCAGAATGGTTTTTTAAGAAAGGTGTTTCTAAAAGCAAAAGACAAAGGTATTTTGGGCTGCAATTTTGGATTGCATAAATCCGACTTGTTGGACGTAAATGGTTTTGATGAACGGTTTGTTCATCCCGGCTGTGGTGAAGACTCCGACATTGACATCCGATTGAGAAATGCCGGAAAAGTAACCAAGATGTACAAACATTTAATTACTGTTTATCACATCTTTCATCCCATCTTAAACACAGAAGGTGCAGAATGGCATCTTTATGAGGAGCACAAACGCAACAAGGTTGGTTACACTCCCTACGGAATTGTCAAGGATAATCTTTAAATTTCAAAACAGGTTAAAACAAAAATAGCACATCACCCGAAGACCATGTGCTATTTATATGTTTTTTGCGATTCGTATTAAGAGTTTACTTTCACTTTATTTAAGTCGTACTTCAAGCCTTCCCATTCCACCAAGTGCAACTTTACTGTTCCCACCGGAATTTTAGCTCGTACTAAAATTGGAATTCGATTGGCGTCATCGGTTACCCAGAAATTTACGTCATTTTCACTTTCAAAGTACTTTCCTTTTTGAACAACGGGAACGAATTTCTTACACTTAAACTTTCCTTTTCGAATGTGAATAACCTCATCTCCTACAAATTTAATTTTCAAAGGCCAAACCTCGTCATCCATAAAGCAATTAAACTCGGCAATGTCACCCACTTTCATGTTGTTAAAGTCAAGTGTTCTCGCATAATAAAAAGAAGAAACCATGTCTTGAATGCCCATCGGTACAGTAAATTCTTTTCCTTCGCCGTTGTTTACTTTTTGCTTATCGTGTTTGAAAGTATAGTCTTGACTCAATTTATAGCCCCCTTCTTCCACTCTTCTGATGAATTGCCAAGGGAAAATTCCTTTTTTGTCTACATAGCTTTCATAAACGTCATTTACCTTGAAAAATGCATTGAACGCGCCAAGCGTTCTTCCCGTTCCTTTTAAATGAATTAATTCTCTATTGCCATTCTTTTTGGCCGTCTGTTTAACTTCCAAAATTGCTTCTCCAGCATCAACAAATCCGTATGTAACCCGGTAACGAAGTTTCTCGCCTACCTGAAATGATTTGTTGTTCGTCTCAGGGTACAAAATAACACTACTGCTTGTCATGCTGAAAGTAAGAAGCAATAAACCCAATCCAAAAATCAACTTTTTCATAATATTCGTATTTATATGATTGATATCGTTGAAAGTAAATCAAAGCACATGCCAAACTCTTAATTGCCTGATTGATTCAGACAAACAAGAGGGTAAATGCTATAATGTACATCTAATAACGTTTTTCAAACGGTTTTTATTACTTTTGATAGCATTCTAACGAACTAACTTATGATATTTCGAATTCATCGATACATAATTATTGTTGCTTTTCTTTCTTTGCCTTGTGCCCTGTTTTCACAGTTTACCTATTTAGATGTGAGTATAGGCAATAAGTTCATGAAGATTTCTAATCGAAAAGAGGGTTATGGAAATAGATACAATCAAACCAACATTCATGTAAATGGGCTTTGGCGTTTTAGAAGACATCTTGGTGTTGGAATGACCGCTTCCATACCAGTAAGACAAGGTGGAAAGTTCAACATCTTAATTGATAAAGGGTTTACGCTGAATCAATACGACATGAACAATTCGTCGAGGCAATGGAATTATTTTTTTACAGAATCTTCCAAGTTTTCTTTGAATGGAAGAATCTACGGGGGTATCAAAGGTAACTTCTACATCGATGGACGCATCTCTTTTTTTAGTTTCACAGAAAACCTAACCATAAACACCAACTCTCTGAACGTGTTAGAAAAAAACACTTTCAATCAAATGGCACCGGGGTTTTCAATTGGTATGCAGCCACATTTGGGCAAAAAGGTCTTTATGAATTTGAATCTTTCTTGGGATTTCTATCGTTTCAAAGACATTGGGTTTAAAAATGGAAACGGAGCCACTCCTGAAATTTACGACGCACTTATCTCAAACTCAACCATAGTTTCCTTTAAATCTCAATTTCCTGATAAGAAAGCTGCTTTTTCTGCGAACATCGGTTTAGGATACTTTTTTTAAAATGAATTAATGAAAGCAAAAACGACCATCTTATATTTAATTTTGACAACCTGTTTGATTTCTTTTAATGGGAACGCTCAATTTACTTATTTTGATGGCGGATTGAGCCAGTCGAATTTAACATTGAATGCAGATCGGAAAACTTCCGTTAAACAAGTTACTGCCTTAAATACCACTCAGTTTCATTTGGGTGGATTGTGGAGGTTCAATAAGTACTTCGGAATTGGGTTGGACGTTGGCGTACCGATTATTCAAAAAAGTAAATATACTTTGAAGTTTTCTGAGGCTGGATCTCCCTATAGTTCAAATTACAACAACTATTTCACCAACACAACGGAAGCTAGATACCAACCCCAAAAATTCGATTATACGTTTAAACAATCCATTCAATTTGGAATTGTTGGGAGAGTATTTGTGGGCGGAGCTACCAATCTATTCTTGGATTTGAGAATTTCTTCTCTAAAATTAAAAGAGCGCTTTGTTTTTATACGCGTCGCTCATGAAGAAATAAACGCGTATTATAATGTAGATTATCGCCCTGCTTTGGCTGCTGAGAATATTCATGAAAATCATCAACAATTTTTAATCATCCCGGGTATTGCAATCGGATGGCAACCTCATCTTAACGATCGTTTTTTTATGAATTTCAATTTAGCTTATGATTTTTACTTGTTAAAAGATGAAAGTTTCTCGCATTGGGTTCCATACTTATATCGCGCGAGCTCTCAAGTATCAACAAGCTATCATGTTCGACTTGCAAGTCAATTAACGGCCAATAAATTAGCCGTTTCAGGAACGCTCCGTTTTGGAATGTTCTTTTAAATTATAAATTAGTATACACATGAAAAATTTATTTCTGATCGTTCTTTTTGCCAACATGGCCCATTTTGGTTCTGCTCAATTGTACTATACCATCAAATCCGAACCTGACTCTTCTGTCGTTAAGGTGAATGGAAAAGAGGTCGGTTACACGCCATTTAGAGTTAAATATAACTGGGGATCAACAGCGGTAGACAATAAAATTATTTTTTCAGTGGAATCGAAAGGGTATGAAACTTGGACTGATACTTTGACCAAAAAGCCAAAAACTTTTGACATCAATAAAACGGTCTTTTTGAGTCGAAAGTTTGATAAAAGCAATTTTGATTCCAGCAAGGTGATTGTAGGCTTCGACAAGCTATTGGCCGTTTTTGACGAAGGAAAACAAATTGGTACAATACGGCGATCAACAGGAACTTCAGAAGCAATTAAGTGGGAAGGTTCGGTTAAAGTCGGTGATAAAGCATTTGAAAGTCGATTTTATGACATCGTAGCCAACATGGGTTTACAAACACCCATTTCAAAAAACAATGCGCTTTTTGCCGGTGAAGATTCTAAAAAACCAATGCTTCCAAGATACATTGTTGGCGCGCAAATACTCGACATTAACATCAATTCCTATTACAACGGAAAAGACAAACTGAGGGCGGGATCATATATTACGTCACATTTTCTGAAGATTGAGTGGAAAGTTCTCGATAAAACGACCGATCAAGTAGTCTATAGTTTCATTTCTGAAAACACTTTTAGAAACAGAAGTTTTAGTCTCTACAACGACAATAAGAACTTAATGATGGCTTTCGAAAACACCTTGATTGACATGCTAAACGATGCGAAATTCATTGAGTTAATTAAAAACAGCAACACCACCAACGTATCAAAAGGACTGAACGTAAACATCGATAGCAAAGAGGAAATTCAAGTGAATGCTGTGAAGACACCCGAGTTTAAAAGCAACAGTGAGATGATAAAACACACCAGCGAATCTTGTGTAACGATCATAACAGATGCAGGGCATGGAAGCGGAGTGATTGTGGATACACGTGGATATATTCTAACCGCGAATCACGTAACAGAAGGTGTCAACAAAATCAAAGTTGTTTTTGAATCCGGCATCGAATTAGACGCCGTCGTGATTTCTGCAAATCATAAAAATGATCTTGCAATTTTAAAAATCCCTGGAAAAGGATTCAAACCATTGGCCCTATCAAACGACGAGGTTACCTTGGGAGACGAAGTCTTTACGATTGGAACGCCTGCGGATGTTGACTTGGGTCAGAGTATTGCTAAAGGAATGATCAGTGGCAAACGTAAGATTGAGGAGCTGGTGTATTTACAAATTAACATGGCGGTGAGTCCTGGAAATAGTGGAGGTCCATTGATTAATGAAAAAGGCGAGGTAATTGGTATCATTCAGAAAAAAATTGTCGGAAAAGGAATTGAAGGAATTGGTTTTGCGGTTCCCGTGGAAACCATTAAATCTGCCTTAAACATTGAGGTGAAGGAATAAACTAAACCGAATCCATTTCATAACTCTTTTTTAGGAATTCGTTTTTAAGAATTCTAACTGGGAATTCGTAACTTGTGCATCTCTAATTTAAAACATTAAAAAATGCTGAATTTCGAATATCAGAACCCGACTAAAATTGTTTTTGGAAAGAACCAGTTGGAAAAGCTTCCTACCTACATTCATAACGCTACGCAGACAAAGAAAATTCTTGTTGCTATTGGTGGTGGAAGTGCGGAGAGAATTGGACTTTTAGATCAAATTAGAAACGTTTTAACAGACTTTACGTTGGTGGAATTCGGTGGAATCGAAGCCAATCCAGAATACGATACCTTGATGCAAGCCGTGGAAGTTTGCAAACGGGAAAAAATTGATTTTATCTTAGCGGTCGGAGGTGGCTCTGTGATTGACGGCGTAAAATTTATTTCTGGTGCTGCAAAATACGCAGGTGACCCGTGGAAAGTTTTAACAAGAGAAGCCGATGATGTTTTTACAGAAGCGATTCCTTTCGGGACCGTTTTAACCATTCCGGCAACGGGTTCAGAAGCAAATAGTGGAGCTGTCATCAGCAGACAAGAATTAAAGGAAAAACGCTCGATGGGCGGACCATTATTTTTTCCGGTTTTTTCGTTCATCGACCCGACGTTATTGGCATCACTTCCAGAAAGACAAATTGCCAATGGAATTGTAGATGCGTTCATGCACACGCTTGAACAGTATTTAACTCATCCAACCGATAATTATTTACAAGAACGAGAAGCTGAAGCGATTTTATTGACGTTGATTGAAATTGCTCCCAAAGTGATTAAAGACCCATCGGATTACGTACTGGCTTCCAATTTATTCCGTTGTGCAACTCATGCATTAAACGGTAATTTACGTTGCGGTGTGCCAACAGATTGGGCAACGCACGCCATCGGACATGAATTAACGGCTTTGCACGGAATTGATCATGCACGTACCTTATCCATCGTTATACCTAGGCTTTGGGAGGAAATGTTTGATGAGAAAGAAGAGAAATTAGCACAATACGGTCAACGAGTGTGGAATCTTTCGGGTGATGACGTAGCGAAACAAGCGATTGTTAAAACGGAACAATTTCTACAATCGCTTGGTATTAAAACCAGACTTTCTGAATATCCAATAGATGCTTCCCAAGCTCCAGCGATTATCCGCAAGCGATTTGAAGATAGACATTGGTTAGAACTAGGTGAAAACAAGTCCATTACGCCAGAGAAGGTAGAGCGGATTGTCAGCCAAGCAATTTAACAACATGTGAATTTTGTAAATTATTGTTAATTAATTACCTTGGTAAGTACCTTCTTCGTAGCTTTGTATCAACAAGTTCAGGGAAGCGCACATTTAAGTAATTTCAGGCTTGGGTCAAAAAAGCATAGTAGTAGTAGTAAGTAGTATAGTTAGTTTGAAAAGCTGTGAAAATCTTAAATTTTCACAGCTTTTTTGTTTTCTTTAGTTTAGTAATTCTGAAAATTTAAAAACAGACTCTAAATCACCGCCAATCTTTTTAAATCATCAAATCCAAACACCGATTGAGTACAATCTGATTGATCCTTCTGTTGATCTCTTCCGTAAACTGAACATAGTTTTCATATTCCGCGACCGTAAATTGTCCAATGACCATTCCGATAATTTCTCTTTTAAAAGCTTGGTCATTTGAAAATAAACTGTTTAGAATTGTTGATTTTTAGCTGATGACAAGGCCTTGAAATCCACCTTGGTGGTAAGCAACTTTTGTTGTAAATGAGCTAATAATAAATCACTTTTCATTTTAATTATGGGACGCAGAACCCTGTTTTGGAATTCCTCTTCAGAACTAACAATTCCAGTTAAAATCTCAATTGGCAAATCTGGGCGCCCTTTACTTCTATCGTTCATCTGTTGTATATTTTATAAAAATTCAAATCTGTTTGTTTCCCTCGCTTTCATGTGCAAATGTAAAAGAGAGAAATAACCGATTATCTAAATTTATCTTTACATAAATTTAAGAATATTAGTTGTAAAAGACTAAACCGTCCTGTCTAATTTTAAATCTTTAAGGATATAATATGCTTAAAATCGAATAAAATTGTTAAATTAACATAGGTTAAACGGACAAATTCCGATTACCTTGTTTAATTTGTACATTTGTAGCCAACAGATGAGATAATCGGAAAATATCCGATGTAGATGCTTAAAAACAACAAAATGAACTTTAGAAGAAGGTTGAGAAATTGTACAGAAGCACCCATAACACATTCCGTTGTTATGGAAATGCTCAGTGAATACAATAGACCGAACGACAAAATTTCAGAATTGTTGAAAAGCGGTCAACTAACTGCATTGCGAAGAGGTTTGTATGTTGCAGGTCCGGAATCTGATTTACCAATTCCAAATGTATTGCTATTGGCAAATCATTTGAGAGGTCCGAGTTATGTTTCGCTTGAATCTGCACTATCCTATTGGGGTATGATTCCTGAACGTCTCTATGAAATCAGTTCTGTTACCATTAAAACATCTAAAAATTACGACACACCCTTAAGACGATTTAGTTATCGGCATTTGGCGGCACCTTACTATTCATTTGGGGTGCAACGAGTACAACTAGCAACAAATCAAATGGCGATGATTGCTTCTCCTGAAAAAGCAATTTGTGATAAAATTGTTTTAACTTCAGGTGTATTGTTGAGAAGTATCAACCAAACACGCGATTTTTTGACGGAAGATTTACGGATCGATATCGAGCAACTACAAAGTTTGTCGATTTCCACCATAGAATCTTGGCTGGAAAATGCACCAAAAAGAAGCAGCTTACAGATGCTTGTTAATACCTTGAGAACGTTATGATGAAGGAGTGGATTGCTGAATATCAGCCCAAAAATGAAGACGATGTACTTTCCGCAATAAGAGAAATTATGCAAGAAATTGCACTTGCAGGTTTATCACGAACCGATTTTTTCAAAAAAGCAGCTTTTTATGGCGGAACAGCTTTGCGTATTTTTTACAGTTTAGATCGGTTTTCAGAAGACTTGGATTTTTCCTTGCTGGAAGTCGATTCAAACTTTTCATTAGAACCTTATTTCGTTGCAATCATAGATGAGTTTGCATCTCAAGGAATGACCGTCAGCATACGAGAGAAGGATAAAAAAGTAAAAACTGCCATCGAATCCGCATTTCTAAAATCAGAAACTATTTGGAAAGAATTGATTTTAGAAGACATTGTGAAACAAACAGGTATTAAATCAAATAAATCGGTAAAGATCAAGATTGAAGTAGATCGTAAACCACCTTTGGGATTTACAACCGAAGAAAAATTATTACTTCGACCATTTTCATTTTATGTCAAGTCGTTCACCAAACCAAGTTTGTTTGCAGGGAAAATGCACGAACTATTGTTTCGAAAATGGCAAAACAGAATCAAAGGGAGAGATTGGTACGACCTAGAATGGTACATTCGAAAAGGAATTCCGCTCGATTTAAACCACTTCTTCAAAAGAGCAACAGATACCGGTGATTGGTTAGGAGGTTCGATCACACAAGCACAAGTTATTCAACTTTTGACCTACAAAATAAACTCGGTCAACATCGAGCATGTGAAAGAAGATGTCATTCGATTTATTCCAGATCCAAAAACTCTTGACATTTGGAGTCAAGAATATTTTTTGGATTTGATAGAGAAATTAAAGTTTGAATAATAAAAAAGATTCAAATAAAATCTCCTTCAAAACTCACAAACTTCCCTCCTTTTAGAGAGTTTACTTATCTTTGACACATGAACGTACAAAACATCGATGCAAGCAAAGAACTTCCAATCATGGAACGTTTTTATTCCATTCAAGGAGAAGGACGACATTCGGGAAGAGCAGCTTATTTTATCCGAGTTGCAGGATGCGATGTCGGATGCGTTTGGTGTGATGTAAAAGAAAGTTGGGACAATGAAATTCATCCATTAATCAAAATTGATGAATTGGTTCAAGGTGTTCTGGAAGCAAAAGCAAACTTTGTGGTAATTACCGGTGGTGAACCAGCGTTATACGACTTAAATACCTTGGTGAATCTACTTCATCAAAACGGAATTGAAACAGCCATTGAAACTTCTGGTTGCTATCCGCTAAAAGGCGATGTTCAATGGTATTGCTTTTCACCAAAAAAATTCAAAGCTCCTTGTGCAGAAGCATACGAGAAGGCTTCTGAAATGAAAGTGATCATTTTTAACAAATCTGATTTCGAATGGGCAGAAAAACATGCGGCGAAATTAAATCCAGCATGCGTTTTGTACTTACAGCCAGAATGGTCCAAAGAAGCACAAATTTTGCCATTAATTATTGAATACGTCAAATTAAATCCAAAATGGAGCGTTTCATTACAAACGCACAAATACATGAACATCCTATAACTATGAAATATCTTCTTCTCATTTTCACTTCCATTTTATTGTTTTCTTGCGCAACTGCCCAACAACAATATTCTTCCAAGAATAAAAAGGCAATTCAATTTTTTGAGGAAGGATTAAAAGCTCCACAGTCACCAAAAAATAAAAGTGTTTTACCAGATTATAAAAGTGGCATCGTTTTAATGGAAAAAGCAATCGATAAAGACCCCAGTTTTTGGGAGGCTTATCTGTTAGCAGGTGAATTTGCAGAATATTCATATCAACCACAACTGGCAGTTCAGTATTATGAAAAGGCATTGCAGATTAATCCAAATCACAGCGTAACGAACAGTACTCATTTTTACTTGGCGAATTTAAAATACCAATTGGGCGATTATCAAGGTGCAAATTCTTTGCTTGATGCGGTGGTGAAAAACCGACAAGCAAATCCTCAATTCGTAAAAAGAGCTCGAGAAATTCAAGAGTCTTGCGAGTTTGCGATAAAAGCAATGAAAAATCCACTTCAATTTAACCCGGTCAACATTGGACCTGGAATCAATACCAAAGATCCCGAATACTTCCCTACCCTAACCGTAGATGGGAAAACCATGCTCTTTACCCGCCGAATTTTTGATGACCGCGTGCCCAAAAGAGAAGGTCAACCAGAAAACTACCAACAACAACAGGAAGACTTTTTTGTATCTCACATGGATGAAAACGGAGTCTGGGGGAAAGCAGTACCGATGCCACCCAACATCAACACGGTCAACAACGAAGGAGCTCCAACCTTAGGTCCTGACGGCAGAACCTTGATTTTTGTGGGCTGTCCAGACGCAAGTGGACAAGATTATGGTGCAGGTAGAACAGGGAAAGGAAGTTGTGATTTCTTCATTACAAAAAAAATGGGTAATCGCTGGTCAGATCCAGTTAACTTACCAGGAAAACCAAATACCCGAAATTGGGAAACACAACCGTCGCTTTCTTCAGACGGAAAAACCATGTACTTCATTCGCGGAATTCGAGGGCAAGGTGGGCAAAGAAACAACGACATTTACGTCACTTACCTACAAGAAGACGGAACTTGGGGAGAAGCCATTAAATTACCTCCTACTGTCAACAGTCCTGAAAATGAAGAATCTGTATTGATTCACCCAGATGGCAAAACACTTTATTTTGCATCTCAAGGTCATGTTGGTTTTGGAGGAACTGATTTGTTCATGTCGCGCATGGATGAAAATGGCAATTGGGGTCAAGCGATCAATTTGGGATACCCGATTAATACGCGTTTTGATGAAAATTCGTTATTGGTTTCTGCAGACGGTGAAATCGCGTATTTTGCATCTAACAGAGAGGGCGGCTATGGAGATCTAGACATTTATTCTTTCATCCTGCCTGAACACCTTCGTCCGACCAAAACACTTTACTTCGAAGGTTTGGTTTACGACGCAAATACGAAAAATCCAGTACCAGGAAAGTTCAAATTACTTGATTTAAAAACTGGGAAAGAAGTAATTCGTTCACAAGCTGATTTAATTACCGGTGAGTTTATGGTAACACTTCCATTAAATGCCGACTATGCTTTAAGCGTTGAGTTTGACGGTTATTTCAACTTCTCAAAGAACTTCAACATGACTGTTGCAGACGGGCTGGAAGCCTTTAAGATGGATGTTCCGATGATTCCTGTTGCAAGTGAACAAGCCGTGTTGCTAGACAATGTTTTCTTCGATTTAAACAAAGCGGATTTACTTCCTGTATCTTTTGTTGAATTGAATAAATTGAAAGATTTCTTGAACCAGAACCCAACATACGTAATCGAATTGGGTGGACATACGGATACCCGAGGAGACGAAAAATCAAACATGGTACTTTCACAAGACAGAGCAAAATCAGTGGTAAATTACCTCATCCAACAAGGAATCGATGCTTCTCGTCTCGTAGCCAAAGGGTATGGAGAAACGAAACCAAAGACATCAGATGCTGAAATTGAAAAAATGAAAACGACCCAAGAGCAAGAAAAAGCACATGCTGGAAACAGAAGAACAGAATTCAAAATTATCAAAAGGTGATTAATTTTTTTCGATTAATTCGCCCGATTAACTTGGTCATCATTGCGTTGACCATGTATTCGATTCGCTTTTTCTACTTCATCTTAAGTGATGCAGAAGCATTGCGTTCGGGTGAAAAATTCGATTTTTTCTTGCTGGTTTTTTCTACCGCGTTAATCGCTGCAGCAGGAAACATCATCAACGATTACTTTGATGTTCGTGCCGATCGCGTCAACCGACCAGAACGATTGATTATTTCAAAACACATCAAACGTCGTTGGGCAATTATCAGTCATTGGATTTTGAACGCAGTTGCTTTTTCGATTGCAATCTATTTGAGCGCTCGATATCAAACCTTTTGGTACGTGTTTATTCATTTGGTAACGATCAACACCTTGTGGTTTTACTCCATGTATTTCAAACGAAAACCGTTTATCGGAAACGTGATGATTGCGGTTCTAACTGCTTTAGTTCCTATTTTGTGTGGAATCCATTTTTACTTTCAAATTGGAATTGAAAATACGGTTATCACTGAATTAACAGCCAATTCAAGTTTAAACCAAAATATTCTTTTTTGGAAATCGTTCTTGCTTACCGATTGGCGATTTATTTATTTCTTAGCATTTTTCGCCTTCACCTTAAACTTGAGTAGAGAAATCATCAAAGACATTCAAGATGTAGAAGGCGACAAACAAATTTATGCGAAAACGTTGCCTTTGACCATTGGAATTAAAAAATCTGCTATCATCGCAGGAATCATTTTGGCAATCGTACCGGTAACGGTTATTGCGCTATTTCTGAGTCAAACTTCTGGGAATTATGAAATGAGTATGGTCGCTTTACTGCCAATTTTCATTTCTTGCTTTTTAAATTTGGTGAGTTTGATTTTACTTTCTCCAAAAAATGGTGAAATCAGAAACATCAAAAAAGCAGATTTCATTATCAAGATATCGATGCTTTCCGGGATTTTAATGCCGTTTTATTGGTGGTTTTTGATGTGACACAAAAAATAATTCAGGCCAAAGTTTCACTGGAAGAAATGGTAACATATTATTAAATCAGTGAAATTCGGAACTCCATATTATATTTAATCCCGGACCGCGAAACGGCATAGAAGGTAAGCCACGGCAAAATAACGTGTTCACTTCAAAAGAATTCCGTAGTAAAAACCTTAATTATTATTCTTCGCCAACAAACACTTTTAATTCGTCATACAATTCCGAAACTGGCAATCCAACCACATTAAAATACGAACCTTCGATTTTCGAAATTCCAACATATCCAATCCATTCCTGAATTCCATAACCACCGGCTTTGTCAAATGGTTTGTAATTTTGGATGTAATAGGTAATTTGAGAATCTGATAATTCTTTGAAATAAACGTTGGTTACTACTTGAAAACTTTTTGATTTTTCTTTGCTCAGCAAATGAACACCCGTAATCACTTCGTGAAATTTTCCAGAGAGTTTTCGCAACATTTCAAATGCATGTTGTGCATCTTTGGGTTTACCCAAAATTTCATTTTCTAGTAAAACGATGGTATCAGAAGTAATCAAAATCTCATTGGATTTCAAACTGTCCAACAAAGCATCTGCTTTCAGTTTTGCTAAAAAACGAGGCACTTCCCGATTGTTAAGAGAATCGGGGTAATCTTCATTGGTATCAAGGGTCCGGATTTCAAATTGAAGTCCGAGACCCGATAATAATTCTTTTCTACGAGGAGATTTAGAACCTAAAATAATAGCATGTGTTCCAAGTTCAAGCATATAAAAATTTACATTCCGGATGTAACATCTGGTTGGATGTTTGCTCTTTCCAAATCTCTATCAAACATGTACAAACCTCCTTTATCGCCATCAATCAGTCGTAATTTATCTAGAATGGTACGAGCTTGCGCTTCTTCTTCCAATTGCTCAGAAACATACCATTGTACAAAATTATGTGTTGTGTAGTCTTTCTCTTGTAAACAGATATCTACCAAGTTGTTGATACTTGCAGTAACCATCAATTCGTGCTCTAAAAGAGAATTGAAAACA
>SMEQ01000281.1_pt1 | contig 31657 bp, 28 predicted proteins | sample 2456281 | NCBI WGS metagenome assembly SMEQ01 (sample SAMN10132596, study PRJNA489261) | soil metagenome | isolation source: day1 antibiotic-loamy sand soil ammended with raw manure from dairy cow... | place: USA | collected 2015-04-01
TAACCTCAAAACCAACTACACACTCATTTATCTTGTCTCACACCTTAAAGAACATCCCACTCTTTTCATTCGAGAGGAGTGCAAAGATAGAAGGCTTTTTGATAACCACCAAACCTTTTAGATAATAAATTAAAAAAGATTTAGAGCAACAAAAAACAAGACAATCAATACGTACACTTACCTTATTGCTACACCTTTAAAGAACATCCCACTCTTTCGAGCGGAGAGCAAATGTAGGAAAGACTTATGGAACAAACAAACCTTTAGTCATGAAAAAGACAAAAAATGTAAAACTAATTTGATTTACGTGTAAAAAACAGTATTTAAACTCAAAAAATTGCAAATTCAACAATAACAAAGCTACTCTTAGGTGTGTTTTGTTATTTTATTTACACAAAAAGAATTAGAGTATATATACTATTACCTAAAAGTTGATTATCAAACCTCAGTCCTAAATTAGCTCAACACGAAATATAGACAGGCTCCATCTTACTCATGCAGAGTATCAAAGCTGAAAAATTTAAACATTCCATGTACTATATAAGGAGTACACTAATAAATTAACGATAGAAGTTTAATTGAAAACATTTAACGAGGAGTCACTATAGTCATTGTTTCCTCAAACTCCTAAATGGTATCATCATCTTATTAATAGGAATGAATTATACTGCAGCTGGAGACAAAAAAGCTAAGATCCATCTATATACTATATGAAGGAGTGCTTCCAAAGAGATTACCAACCGAAATGTAATGAAAAGCATATAACGATGGATAATTGTAGTCATCGTCTATTAAAACTTGGAAAAAGAGTAATCAACATAGTAATGGGAATGAATCATACTGGACATAGAGCTTAAATAAAACCATATACTATATATAAGGAGTGCTATGAATTACTTCAAGGATAGATTTACAAAACAATGATTGCGAATGAACTCTACCAACTATCTAGATTGAAGACACCTTAGGCAAAATCTAAAAACCCAATAGTTAGAAAAAATACCCCTGTTCAAATTTATAAAAACACAGCACCCACATTAAGACTACAATGTCCAAACACCTAGAAAAAACCATTATCTTGGACATAAAAAGACAGTCGTTTCTTAATATTGAGAAACGACTGTCTATATTTATATAAATCTAAATGAAAATTAAGCTGCTACCACATCTTCAGGTAACCTATCACCTCTTCCCATTTCTTTTAAGAACCTTACGTGAGCCTGAACTGCTCTTCTCATAGTTGGATATTCTATATACTCAATTTCATATTCTTCACAAACCTCCTTAACAATCTTACTTATTTCAGGATAATGTATATGAGATATTTTTGGAAACAAATGATGTTCAATTTGAAAATTCAAACCACCCACTAACCAACTAATCAATTTATTATCAGTTGCAAAGTTTGCTGTAGTTTTAATTTGATGCTTAGCAAACTCATCCGGAAGACGATTAGTTTCGATGTCAGCTACAGGGAACTCAGTATCTTCAACAGTATGAGCTAATTGGAAAACTATACTTAATATAAAACCCGCTACAAAACCAAGTGTTAAGAAACCAACTAACCATGGTAAGAAACCAAAAACTGCAATTGGAATAATAACATACGTTATCAAATGAAATACTTTTACTACCCAAAACATGATATGTTCCTTACGAGTAAACTTCTTTAAAGGAACATTACCTATTTTACCAGTAAAATATTTTTGATAGTCACTGTAAAACACCCAAAAAACATACATTAAAGAATACAAGAATCCAAAGTATAAATGTTGGAATCTATGAAACTTTAAATGTGGTTGAGTAGGTGCAAATCTCATCATGATACCAATTTCAATATCATCATCCACCCCATCAACATTTGTAAAACTATGATGAATCATATTGTGTTTCACATTCCACATGATATGACTAGCACCAAGCATACTCATAGAATAGCTGGCAATTTTATTCTGCCATTTCTTTTGACTGAAACTACCATGACTCCCATCATGCATGACGTTAAAACCAATAGCTGCTACTAGGCCACCCATTAAAACACACTCGAGAAGTGCTACATACCAGACAGGTTGGAAAATGACTAAGTGTAAATAGACAAGTACAAACATGGTGAAAAACAATATAGCTTTAAAGTAAAGCTGATTGTTTCCTGTTTGCTCTATATTATTTGTATCGAAATAGACTTTTACTCTATTCTTCAATTCAGTATGTAAGCTCGGGCGTACCACTGGAAATTTTGGAATTAATTTTATTGACATTAGTTATATCTTTGAACCAACAAAGTTCCGTAAATTGTTTGTGATTAGCAATTAAATTCTTAAAGATGACTCAAAAATTACTTTTCATAATTACTGCCTTACTCCTTACTTACGCATACCCCACCTACTGCACAGCTACTTACAACACACATGACACTTTACCTATCAATGACGACTCATTAACAAAAAACATCAACTATCTTCTAGATAAAGGATACATTACGGCAGATCAGAACTCTTTAAAAAGCAACGACACCATCAATTGGGGACCTAAGTTTAATTATTTTATTGCTAAAAACCAAGACAGCCTCTCCGAAAAACAAGCAGTTTACCCTATACATGATTGGAACAAATTTCAAAATAAAACAATCAAAGACCTACTTAATCGAGGCTATCCCTTTACTTCTTTAAGAATCAATGAGGTTATTCCTCAAAATGACACTTTAATAATTACTTACAAAGTTGACAAAGGGAAACAAGTCAGCATAGACACCCTAATTATAGAGGGTAATTTAGAAATCGAATCCTATTTTTTAAATAAATACCTAAACTTCGAATCTGGCAACTTCTACAACTACGATATACAACAAGAAGCTTACAAGAAAATCCAACGTTTGCCTTTTGCAGAATGGCACGGACTTCCTGAAGTTAATTTCACTATTGGTCAAAATGAATGGAAATTACCTATTAATAAAAGAAAAGTCAATACCATTGATGGGATCATTGGCTTGCAATCCTCTGAAGAAACCCAAAGTGGCATAAAAATAACAGCAGATGTACAACTACATTTATGGAATGTGTTGGGGATGGCAGAAGAACTTGAACTCAACTATAAAAACTTAGAAGCACAATCCCCACAACTATACATTGCTGCAAATTTGCCCTATTTAGCAGGCTTGGATTTTGGACCGGAAGTTTCCTTTGACTTAAATATTAAAGACTCCGCCTATCAACAACACACCTTAATTATAGGCTTAAGACATTACCTTTCTTATATGAACTATATTAGAATGGGATACATTTCTGAACAAAGCAATATAATCACACCCATACTACAAGACTTCGGCAATCTTAATGGACTACCAGAAATTAACAACTTTAAAAACAAGGGCATTATCTTAGGTACAAAGATTCAATTAACCAATGATTATTGGGTGCCGACAAAAGGATGGGATATAAATGGAGATATTCATTTTCTAAAAAAGAATATGACACCACATCAAAGTTATCTTGAAGAAGCTGACAGACTAGGTATTCCTTTAAGAGATTGGTACGAAGAGGCTGAAAAAGAAAAATATTTCTGGACTGGACATCTGACACTTAAAAAGTACAGTACATTATTTCAAAGTATTTATCTGTTTAATAAAATCGAAGTGGGACACAAACAAATCTCTTCACCTTCTCTTAATGAACTCTACAGAATTGGCGGACAGCAGACACTAAGAGGATTTGATGACTTACGTTTTTATACAAAATCATATAGTGTATTTACTATTGAGCCAAGAATGTTGATAAATCAAAGATCTTTTTTGTTTCTTTTCTCCGACCTTGGATGGCTTAAAGAGAAAAGCACACTGACATTTCAAGACACTTTTGCATGGGGAATTGGCGCAGGTCTTTCGTTATTCACAGATTCGGGTTTATTTAATGTAGCTTTTGGAGTAGGTAAAATATTTCCAGACAATTTTGATTTTAAGAGACCTCAGGTACATATCGGATACAAGGCTATATTTTAAAAAAGGCTCTCCTAAATAAATAGAAAAGCCTTTTAAATTTTTAGCAATTAAGTTCTAAAACTCAATTAACTCCACATCAAATATCAATGTACTGTTTGCTGGAATATCAGAACCCATCGCACGACTGCCATATCCTAATTCTGAAGGAATATGAAATCGGTATTTACTTCCAGTATTCATTAACTGCAACCCTTCTGTCCAACCTGAAATAACTCTATTCAACGGAAAAGTAGCTGGCGTCCCTCTTTTATAAGAAGAGTCAAAGATTTTTCCATTAATTAAGCGTCCTTCGTAATGACATGTCACTTTTGAAGAAGCAGTTGGTTTCTCTTCACCTTCTCCTGCGATTAATACTTCATATTGCAATCCACTTGGTAGCGTAACAATATTGTCTTTTTTAGCATTTTGCTCTAAATAATCTTTCCCTTCTTGTAAATGATCCATAGCGTTTCTTTTTTTTCGAAAAAACATAAATTAAAATATTAAAAAAAAGGAAGGAGTTAGCACTCCCTCCTTTAATTTATGACTGATGACTTAATTACATTGCTTATTTAACTTCTTCAAATTCAGCATCTGTAACATCTCCACCATCATCTGTATCGTCACCACCTTCTTGTGGTTGCTCTCCTGCTGCACCGTCATTTGCTGCATACATTTCTTCACTTGCTGCAGTCCAAACTTGGTTCAACTCTTCAGAAGCTGTATCTATAGCATCAATATCTTCAGCCTTATGTGCTTCTTTAAGCTTTTCTAACGCTGCTTCAATTGGAGCTTTTTTGTCATCAGAGATTTTATCTCCATATTCCTTCAACTGTTTTTCTGTATTGAAGATCAACCCATCTGCGAGATTTAATTTCTCCACGCGATCTCTGATTTTTTTATCTTCTTCTTCGTTAGCTTCAGCTTCACTCTTCATTTTCTCAATCTCTTCCTTGCTTAAGCCACTTCCAGCTTCAATTCTAATTTGCTGTTCTTTTCCAGTTCCCTTGTCTTTCGCAGAAACGCTTAATATACCATTTGCATCGATATCAAACACTACTTCAACTTGAGGAACACCTCTTGGCGCTGGTGGAATACCATCTAAAATAAATCTACCTAATGATTTATTTAAATTAGCCATTGGACGTTCACCTTGTAGAACATTAATTTCTACACTTGGCTGATTCTCACTTGCTGTAGAGAACACTTCACTTTTCTTAGTAGGAATAGTTGTATTTGATTCAATCAAACGAGTCATAACACCACCATAAGTTTCGATACCTAAAGATAAAGGCGTAACGTCTAACAACAATACATCTTTAACATCTCCAGATAAAACCCCACCTTGAATAGCCGCCCCAACTGCAACCACTTCATCAGCATTTACACTTCTATTAGGTTTTTTACCAAAGAACTTTTCTACTACTTCCTGAACTTTAGGAATACGCGTAGATCCACCCACTAATATTACTTCGTCAATATCGCTTGCTTTCAAGTTAGCATCTTTCAATGCTTTTCTACAAGGCTCTAAAGTACGCTCAATCAATTCATCTGACAATTGCTCAAACTTAGCACGTGATAACTTACGAACTAAATGTTGAGGAACTCCATCAATTGCAGTAATATAAGGTAAGTTAATTTCTGTTTCTTGAGAAGAACTTAATTCAATTTTAGCTTTTTCCGCTGCCTCTTTCAAACGTTGCCAAGCCATTGGGTCTTTGTGTAAATCGACCATTGGCATATCTTTCTTAAACTCTTCAGCCAACCAATCCATAATTATCTTATCAAAGTCATCACCACCTAAGTGAGTATCACCATGAGTAGATTTTACTTCAAAAACTCCATCACCTAACTCTAATACAGAAATATCAAAAGTACCACCACCTAAGTCAAAAACTGCAATTTTACTGTCTTCATTTTGCTTATCTAAACCGTAAGCTAATGCAGCTGCAGTAGGTTCGTTAATGATACGACGCACTTTCAACCCTGCAATTTCACCTGCTTCTTTAGTAGCTTGTCTCTGACTGTCATTAAAGTATGCTGGAACAGTAATTACAGCTTCTGTAACTTCTTGTCCTAAAAAATCCTCCGCTGTTTTCTTCATTTTTTGAAGAATCATAGCAGAAATTTCTTGTGGCGTATAAAGGCGATCATCAATTTTCACTCTTGGTGTATTGTTTTCACCTTTCTCTATTTTATAAGAGTTATGCGACATTTCATTAGCTACCTCATCATAACGACGGCCCATAAAACGCTTTATGGACATGATCGTCTTTTCAGGGTTGGTAATAGCTTGACGCTTAGCAGGATCACCTACATTACGCTCACCATTCTTTAAGAATGCCACAATACTTGGCGTTGTTCTACGCCCTTCGTCATTTGAAATAACTTCAGGTTCGTTACCTTCCATTACTGCAACACAGGAATTCGTTGTTCCTAAATCGATACCTATTATTTTACTCATAAGAAATTGTTTTTGTTTTTTATATCTGAAACATATATTGCAATCAATATGCCAAAACGCAGAATATGAAATTTTGTCAGACTAATATGACAGAATTATATCTTCAGTTACCAACTCTGCCTATTAAACTATTTAAGAAACCATTTATCTAACCCATCTTATTGATATGTATTATCTTTAAGCACTAATTAAAATTAATTTTCCAAAAAAACAAAAATGCATATTAGCTACAAATCAATTTTAAAGAAAAGCTTATTAGCTGCGCTCCTTATTGGAAGCATTCAAAGCTTCGCACAACATCCTGATCTTCTGAAAGTAAAAGAAAGCTTGCAAAAAGAATCCTTAGGAAAAATAGAAGATGGTCAAAGCTTAATCACTTTACAACAGATGACAAATCAAAGAAACTCTTTCATTCATGCGCAAGTATTTACTTCCAAACTACTTAAGACTGGCATGAATGAAATAGAAGAGAACCCTAATTTTCTTTTTTCGCCAATGAGTTTAATTAATGTGTTACACTTACTTTCCATAGGGAGTAATGGACAAACCAACATTGAAATCAACAAAGCGATTTGGAATAAGAACACGACTTATAAAGAAGAATATGCCATTTTGGAAAAATGGATGAAACCAAGAAGCGCTAAAGATTCTACCAGTTTATGGAATGCCAATGCTTTATGGTCGAATAAACAATACCCTATTTTAAAAAGCTATAGCGACTTACTTAAATCTGATTACGAAGCTACTGTTCGTTCTTTAGATTTTTCCAATCCTAAAACGCCAAATATTATTAACGCATGGGTAAAAGCAAACACTAATCAATTAATTCCAAGTATTGTAAAAGAAACGAAGGCCGAAGATGCTTTGATTCTAACAAATGCAATCTACTTTAAAGAGGTTTGGATGAAGCCTTTCCAAAAGTCAGACACTAGGGATCAAATATTTTACGGAAAAAATGAAAGTGCAAACATTCCATTCATTAGCGGCAAACAGACAATACATTATAAGGACTACGAAACCTATGAGGAAATAGGGATTCAAATGAAAAATAATTTTGTGTATTATATCATCATGCCAAAAGCGGGTCATCAAATAGAAGATATCTTAGAGAAACAAATAGAGGATAAAAATAATTGGGCAAGCTATCTTTCTTTAAATAAAGAGGCCATGATCAGTATGCCAAAAATGAAATTGGAACACACAATCAACCTAAATAGTCCTTTAGCAAAAGTCGGCATAAGAGATATGTTCAACGCAAGAACTGCAAATTTTAAGAAAATCTCAGGACACGGTGGACTATTTGTGAGTGACGTAATACAAAAAGTTTATTTAGAAATCTCTGAGGAAGGAGTGGAAGGAGCCGCTGTTACAGGTGCAACTATGCAAGTTACCAGCATGCGTGAAATGGAGACAATAAAAATAAATAGGCCTTTTATTTATTTTATTAAGAATTTGAAAGATAATAGTACTATATTTGCAGGATATATAACTGAGGCTCCAACTCAATAGAACTATCTTTCTTTATAGAAGATATGAAGCTTTTATTTATTTTATTACAATATTTTACTTATAAATTTGCAGGAATCAAAATAAACTCTTAGTTTTGCATTCCTATTTTAAAAATTAAGGAAACGAATGCCTACTATACAACAATTAATTAGAAAAGGTCGTAGAGTTATTAAATCTACTTCAAAGTCTCCGGCTCTGGATAACTGTCCTCAACGCCGTGGTGTATGTACTCGTGTTTATACCACAACACCAAAGAAACCTAACTCAGCTTTAAGAAAGGTTGCAAAAGTACGTTTAACTAACAAGTTAGAGGTTATTGCATACATACCGGGAGAAGGTCATAACTTACAGGAACACTCTATCGTACTTATAAGAGGAGGACGTGTGAAGGATTTACCTGGGGTAAGATATCATATCGTTCGTGGTGCTTTAGATACTGCTGGTGTTACTGATCGTAAACAAAGTCGCTCTAAGTACGGAACCAAAAGAGCTAAAAAATAATCGTTTAATATTATATATAAAAATATAAACAATGAGAAAGGCGCAAGCTAAAAAAATTCCTTTGGCAGGTGATCCAAAGTTTGATGACAAGTTAGTTACTCGTTTTGTAAATACTTTGATGTGGGATGGTAAAAAAACTATCGCTTTCAAGATTTTCTATACAGCTATTGACAGAGTTGCAGAACTAACAGAGGAAGAAGGATACGAAGTATGGAAAAAAGCATTGCAAAATGTTACACCAGCTGTTGAGGTTAGAAGTAGAAGAGTGGGTGGATCTACCTTTCAAATTCCAACTGAAGTAAGAGCTGACAGAAAAATGTCTTTAAGCATGAAATGGCTTATTAACAGTGCTAGATCTAGAAATGGTCGTTCTATGGCTGAGAAATTAGCACAAGAAATTGTAGCGGCTAGCAAAGGAGAAGGAAATGCTGTAAGAAGAAAAGACGACATTCACAGAATGGCGGATGCTAACAGAGCTTTTGCTCACTTCAGAGTATAATATATTTACATAAATAACTCTATATATTAGGCAAACTTCAAGTAAAAGTTTGCCTATTTTTTTAGTTTTCTATTTGATTTATGGAGCAAATAAAAGTATCTTTGCATCCAAATTATCTTATAATATAATTATATGTCGGGTCAATTAAAAGAAGTACGTCAAAGAATAACATCAGTAACCTCTACTCAACAGATTACTAATGCTATGAAAATGGTAAGTGCTGCGAAATTAAGAAGAGCGCAAAATGCCATTATAGAAATGAGACCTTATGCTCAGAAATTGCAGGCCATGCTTAGCAATATCGTGAGTGCAGATACATCAGATATTAATTTACCGCTTGCAGAAGAGCGTGAAATAGAAAAAGTCTTAATCATACCTATCACTTCAGATAGAGGTACTTGTGGTGCTTATAATACAAATATTATAAAGGCTGCAGTCAACTTAATCAATACAAAATACGCTTCACAAAAAGAAGCTGGGAATGTACATATTCTTTCCATCGGTAAGAAAGGATTTGATTATTTTGAAAAAAACGAATACACTGTTATCAATAACTACGTTTCATTATTAGCTAATATCAGCTTTGATGAAGTGAAAAAAGTAGCTTCTTATGTACAAGATGCTTTCTTGAACAAAGAATTTGATAAAGTAGAGTTAGTGTACGCACAATTCCAAAATGCAGTAGTTCAGAATTTCATTTCTGAAACCTATTTACCTATTGCAAAAACAGAACAAGACGAAGCATCCAACATTCAAAATGACTTTATATTCGAGCCTTCAAAAGAGACTTTAATTACTGAGTTGATGCCAAAAATTTTAAATACGCAAGTTTTTAAAGCAGTTTTAGATGCTAATGCATCAGAACATGGCGCAAGAATGACAGCAATGGATAAAGCAACAGAAAATGCAAATGAGATATTAAAAGAATTAAAAATCAGTTATAACAGAGCAAGACAAGCTGCAATTACTACAGAATTATCTGAGATTGTTAGTGGAGCTGCCGCACTTAACGGATAATACTACTCTTATACAAAATTTAAAAAAGGCGTATTGAAGATCTCTTCAATACGCCTTTTTAATGCACTGAATCATGGGTCAATACAAATACAACTGACAATAACAAAGCATGATGGATCGAAATCCATCATGCTTTGAAAACAATATAAAACCTAAATCAAGTTCTTAAAACTTATAATTCAAAATCAATGCAAAGCTCCTCGGATCAGTTTGATTAATAAATGAGGTACGGTAAGCATTATAACCTATCTGATTCATTAAGTTGTTAGCAATCAACTGAATGCCCCATTGCTGATAATGATAACCAATTTGAGCATTCACAGAAGTTACTGGTTTTACCATAAATGGTTTTTGACCAGCAACCATACCTTCATGAGTCACTACTCTACCCCAATCATTCACCGGACGCTCACCAATATAATAAACACCAGCTGCTAAACTTAATCCTTTTACTGCTCCATGAGTAAACCCATATCTCAACCAAGTATTAGCCGTGTGCTTAGGTGTATTTAATGGTGCAGATCCTTCAAAGTAAGAGGTATGTTCTTTGTATTGAGCATCAATATAAGCGTAACCTGCAACCACTTCTAAATTTTCAAAAACTCTTCCTAAAACTTCAACCTCTACCCCTTTTCTTTCATCATTCCCTCCTTTAGTATAAAAACCAGTTGGATTCCACTGTGCATCATATATAGGAATAGACATGTTTCGGTTATTAATCTTGAATGCTGTTATATTAATACGCAATCTTTTATCTAACCAATCAGATTTAATACCTGCCTCCCACTGAGAAATTGCATGACTACCTAAAGGATTTCCTAAAGTATCTATATTATCTGCACCTGACAAACTTGTACTTGTAGTAAAAGAACCAAAGAAACTTAATGGCGTTATAGGATTAATCATTAAGCCCACATGAGGGTCAAAAGCGCTACCACCTGTAAATAATGTTTGGTTGGCACTACTATGTCCTGTTAACGAACTAAATCTACCTCCAAAATAAAACTTCATCCAATTCTCATAAGAAATCACATCTTGTAGTAAAACACCAAATGCTGTTTGAGAAGAAGTAATAGCCGCATTTTTAACAATTTCTATTGGTGCATCTTTAAAATATCCCTCCTCAATAACTGATCCATTAGCATCTTTAACTGGAGCTACATATCGACGACCTTGATTAGGATAAGAATGTGTAAATGGTTGAGTGAAATTAATTTGATCTATAAAATGACCGGACTTCATAGCACCCGTCTGAGTAGTTAAATTATTGATTCTAAAATCAGTACCTGCCATAAATGTATGTCTTAAAGCACCTGTTTTAATTTCCTTACCAATAAAATCTATTTGCAAAACGTGATTAATGTCTTCTCTAAAAGAAGAACCAATTGCTCTATAACGATCATCGTAACCTAAATTAGGTAAGAACTTATTCCCTTGAATAAAACTTGTAGTTACCCCATCTGTAGACAAGCGACTTCCATATAAAGCTGCACGAATTTCAAACTTATCTGACAAATCATGTTGTAATCTTACAGCATAAGTCATATTTTTAGTAATATTCTTTTGTTCTTTAAATCCAGGGAAATAATCAAAAGGTATATCGTAGATAGCATTTGTATCATTAGACGATCTGTTAATAGTCCCTGGATCAGGAGTACGTTGATCATTTAAGAAGTCCATTTCAAAAATCACTTTTGTTTTATGATTTGGATTCCATGCTAATGATGGATTGATATATAATTTCTCTAAACCAATTCCAGGTCTATAGCTTTTAGCATTTTCATATACTCCATTGATTCTGAACGCTAATGTCCCCTCGTCATTTAATACTTGTTGCACATCAAATGCAGGTCTGAATTGATTCCAGCTTCCTACCCTCATACTTACATTTCCACTATTTTCAAACTTGGGTGTCTTAGATACAATATTAATAACACCCCCTGGACTACCAATATCCGTAGCAACTCCTTGCGAGATTGCTGAAGCACCTTTTAATACCTGAATATTTTCCACGCCTTGCATATCAGTCAAAACGCCTGTTCCTCTAAAGTCAGAATTTACTCTTACTCCATTTTTCAATATAGGAACACCTCTGAAACCACGCATAGACATACTTTCACGTTGATTACCATAAGTCGCAAAAGTATAAACACCTGGCACGTTTCTAGTCACATCAGAAATAGTCAATGCACCTTGTTCAGCAATTACTTTTTCTGAAATGATACTGATGGATTGAATTTGTGCATTAGGAGCTAAAGGCAATCTTGTCAAAGCATCTAATTTATCTGCTTGCACTTCTTTATCACCAAAAACTTCGACTCCTTTCAAATTATAAGGATCCTGATTCAATGTGATTGCAAAGTTCTTATCTTCTCCCTCGCTAAATTCCAATACGCTCTCTGCTGACATAAATCCGAGCATCGAAACTCTTAAAGAATAAATGCCAGTTTTAAAATCATTTAAAACTACTTGTCCATCGTAGTTCGCTTTAAAGCCTTGATTCAGCTCCTTAATATAAATATTAGCATATGGAATGGGGTTAGAGTTACCATCTTTAATCTCTAACAACATATCACTTGCATGAAGACTTGAGAACATCCCCGCAAGCATTAAAGAATATATAATCCGTCTCATATAAAATTGTTTTTTGCAAAACACGGACTTTATTTTTATATTAGATTGCAGATTCGGGAAAGAAGTCTTACAGAAAAGGAAAAATATACGCTCCTATACAAGGAGCGTTTTAAAATTCAGTAATTTTACATAAAAAATGCAAGCTTTTATTTTAGCCGCTGGCTTAGGAACAAGATTGAAGCCCTTTACGGACTTTCACCCTAAACCTATGGCAGTTGTTCAAGGAAAACCACTTCTACAACACAATATAGAAAAATTGAAAAAAGCAGGATACTCCAAGCTGATTATCAATTTACACACCATGCCAGAACAAATCATTGAGTTTTTAAACTTACATGATAACTTCGGATTAGAGATAACTTACCGAATAGAGCAGGATTTACTAGAAACAGGAGGCGGTCTAAGAAATATTGAAGATCTTATTGATCGCTCTAAACCTATTACAATATTAAATGCAGACATTTTGAGCAATATCAATTTGGCTAAAATGTATACGGCTTATCAAGAATCAGATTGCATTGCACTTTTAGCCGTTCAAAATCGGGAATCTAATCGAAAATTACTTTTTGATGAAAAACATCATTTAATAGGTTGGAAATCAATTCAACCAAGTAGCTATAAGCCCGACTCCATGAATAAAGAAAGTCAATATACAGAATTTGCATTTTCTGGAATTCAAATCATGGAAGTCAAGCTATTAAACGATAGCCAATTAAGAGGTAAATTCTCTTTAATTGATTTGTATTTAGAACAATGTAGCAATCACGTCATCAAGGCATATCTCCACGACAATGACTATTTATTAGATATTGGAACTCCAGAAAAACTTCAAAATGCGCAACAAGTAGCATTATAAATTTTAAATCAAAGTATAATTCAATTATACTGTTATCATATTATGAAAAATCACAGGTATTTATTTCAGGAACATATTGCACACACTACACTTTCTCCTTTAGGATTTGAAGTGAGCAAAGCTGCAGGCTCGTACTTATACGACAAAAATGGAAAAGCTTATTTAGACCTTATTGGTGGTATTAGTGTATGTAACATAGGGCATAGTCATCCTAATGTTGTAAAAGCAATTCAAGAACAAGCGGCTTCTTATTTACATGTCATGGTTTATGGAGAAGTCATCCAAGGTCCACAAAGTGAATATGCCGGAGCTTTGGCGAAAACGCTTCCTTCAAGTTTACAAAACATTTATTTCACTAACTCAGGATCTGAAGGTATTGAAGGTGCGATGAAATTAGCAAAAAAATATACTGGAAGAACTGAAATCATAGCATGTAATCATAGTTATCATGGTTCCACACAAGGTGCAATGAGTATTTTTGGAGACGAAAAGTGGCGTTCTGCCTATGCTCCATTACTACCTGATATTAATTTCATGGATTTTAATAATGAAGAACACTTCAATCAAATTACAGAAAGAACAGCATGTGTTATTATAGAGCCAGTTCAAGCTGAGGCGGGCATACAAATTCCTAAACAAGGGTATTTAGAAGCACTTCGTCAAAGATGTAGTGAAGTGGGTGCGCTGTTAGTATTTGATGAAAACCAAACTGGATTTGGAAGAACAGGAAGCTTATGGGCTTTAGATAAATTTAAGGTCACTCCAGATATTTTAGTTTTAGGAAAAGCCTTAGGTGGTGGGACGCCTATGGGAGCTTTTATTAGCAGTAAAGAAATCATGCAAAGTATTGCAAGTAACCCCATTTTAGGGCACATGACTACTTTCGGAGGTCATCCACTTTGTTGTGCAGCAGGAAATGCAGCTTTAGGCGTTATTCTAGATGAGAAACTTTTAGATGGAGTTGAAGAAAAAGGCGCATATTTCAAAAAACAATTAGGTGCTTATCTCAAAAATGATATTGAAATTCGTCAAATTGGATTGATGTTAGCTATTGAGCTCCCATCTATTGATGAGGTATTAACGATCATCAAGAAAGTATTGGAACATCCTGAGAAACCATTATTTATTGATTGGTTTTTATTTGCAGATAATTGTATTCGTTTAGTACCCCCACTAAATATCACAAAAGAAGAAATTGATTGGGCTTCTGAGCTCATTGCATTAAATATCAATGATTTATAGCAATATAACAACAATTATAGACGTCAGATTAAACGTTCATGTCCCTAGTGCGTCTATATATATGTAAGCAGCCTGCCAATTAACCTTTTAAAACGAAGAATTATGAAAGCAATCAATAATACAACCGGATGGATACTGAAAAGCATAATGTTTACTTTTGTAATCCTTTTCACAACAAATATTTCAAATGCTCAGCCTAGAGGTGGTCAACATGATTACCAAATTTTCTATGATGAGTTATCTCCTCATGGAAATTGGTATGATCACCCTGACTATGGATATGTTTGGACACCTCAAAATGTAGGAAGAGATTTTCGTCCATATTACAGTAATGGTCATTGGACTATGACAGAATATGGAAACATGTGGGTTTCTAATTACCAATGGGGTTGGGCACCTTTTCATTACGGAAGGTGGTTCTATGACAACTATTTAGGTTGGACTTGGATGCCAGGAAATGAATGGGGACCGGCATGGGTTACATGGAGACAAGGAGGCGGCTATTATGGTTGGGCACCAATGACACCAGGTATTTCCATCAATATTAGCTTTGGTAGAAACTATCACGTTCCTAACAACTATTGGAGTTTTGTACCGTATAGAAATATTTATAACAGATCGTATGGTCGATATTACGGACGTAATAATGTGACTATTATTAATAACACCACTATTATTAACAATACTTATATCAATAATGGTAATGGTAGAGGCAGAAACACCTATGTTGCAGGTCCAAGAAGAGATGATATACAAAGACGTACAGGTAGAACTGTTCCAGTTACACAAGTGAATAGTCGTAATACTGCAGCGGGTCCAAGACGTGGAAATAATGATAATAGCATAAGTGTTTATCGTCCAGAAATTAGTCAAAGAGGTAGCAGTAATTCTTCTAGAGTTGCTCCAAGAGAAGTAAGATCTATTGAATCTGCAAGAACTGGAAACAACAATCAGCAAAGAGCTACTACTAACAACAGAGCTAATGTAAATAACACAAGATCTGGCGTTGACAATAACAGAAGTGAAATCAGGAATAGTAATAGTCAACAAAGAACTAACACTACACCTGGTAATACACAAAGACAAGCGCCAAGAGCTACTCCTAGTCAGCAAAATACGAATAGAAATGTTCAACCTGCACCAACTAGAACAAACTCTACAACGCCAAATACGCAAAGACAAACGCCAAGAGCAACGCCTAGTCAGCAAAATACGAATAGAAATGTTCAACCTGCACCAACTAGAACAAACTCTACGACACCAAATACGCAAAGACAAACGCCAAGAGCAACGCCTAGTCAGCAAAATACGAATAGAAATGTTCAGCAGCAAAGAGCACAGTCAGCGCCTGCAAGAACACAAGCGCCAAGACAACAAAAAGCAGCGCCTCAGAGAGCAACAACTCAAAGAGCAACTGCTCCAAAACAACAAAGCGTGAATAGAAGTAGCCGACCTGCACAACAAAGAGCAAGTTCTACTTCAAGTCGAAATACAAATAATAATCGAGGCAGTTCTGTAAGAACTAGATAAAACACACGGTAAACGAGTGGATAATTAACTAAGAGGGGTAGCAAAAAACGCTATTCCTCTTATTTTTTAAAATATATTTTTAATAAATTTTTCATTTGGTTTTGCTTTTTAAAAAGAAACGACTATTATTGTAATTCAAACAATTTTATTAAAGACAAAGCATGCAGCTTTTACTTTATAAATAAAATACATGGCTAATTAGATTATGAAAAGAACGCTATTAGGTTTAGGTATTATATTCTTAGGCTCTGCAACAATTTTATCTTCTTGCACTAAGGCCCGTGGAGTATCCGACAAAACAGGCTGGAACTACAACGATTCTCGTTTAGGAGGATTCGATGTGCAGAAGTTTGCAGATCAACAAACTGGCCCAGGACTTGTGGCCGTAGAAGGGGGCCGATTTACAATGGGTCAAACTGAAGAAGACCTTCTTTATTCTCGTGATAACATACCAAGGACAGTTTCTGTTTCCTCCTTTTACATGGATGAGACTGAGGTGGCTAACGTACATTATAGAGAATACACTTATTGGATCGCGAGAATGTACAATTCGGATTATCCGGAATTAGTACAAGCAGCATTACCAGACACAACTGTTTGGAGATCTGCATTATCGTATAACGAACCATTGGTGAATTATTATTTTAGATATGCGGGTTACAACCAATACCCTGTTGTAGGTGTAAGTTGGCAACAAGCTAATCAATACTGTAAATGGAGAAGTGATCGTGTAAACGAGATGATTCTTATCAAGAATGGTATTATTAAACGTAATCCAAATCAGATTAACGAGGATGTATTTACTACACAAACGTACATGACCGAGCAATATATTGGTGAGGAAGGACGTAACATGAAGAACTTAGATCCAAGTGGTGCTGATACGCGTACTTCTAATTATTCTGATGGATATTTACTTCCTGACTTCAGATTACCAACAGAAGCAGAATGGGAATTCGCTGCTAGAGGTGATATCGCAAATAATCCTAACCCACGTAACAAAAGACGTAGAGGTGAAGAAGCGGTAACTGATCGTAACAATTTACCTTGGGGTGATCCAGGAACTCGTTATGCTACTAAAGGTCAAGCTTCAGGAGAAATGATGGGTAACTATAAGCGTGGAAGAGGTGACAACATGGGTGTTGCTGGTGGTTTAAATGACAACGCTGATATCCCAGCACCTGTACATTCTTATATGCCTAATGCATATGGCTTATACAATATGGCTGGAAACGTTTCAGAATGGGTATTAGACGTTTATAGACCAACTGCTTTACAAGATTTCAACGACTTCAATCCATTTGTAGGAAATGAATTCACTGCATACGAATATGAAGAGCCAGGAGTTTTAGCTGAACGTGATAGCTTAGGTAACATTCCTAAAAGACTTATTGACAGCACAGATTTAGTTAACCGTTACGACAGAGACTATAAGCAAGGTGATGTAAGAGGTGTTTTAGAAGGAGACTCTACTAGTATTCAACAATATGTATTAGATTATGGTAACAGTAGCATTATCAATGACGATAGTCGTGTAATTAAAGGTGGTTCTTGGAATGACCGTGCATACTATATGTCACCAGGTGTTAGAAGACACATGCAAGCTAGTCATGCAAGTTCTACAGTTGGATTCAGATGTGTTATGGATCGTTTAGGAAGCCCAGGATTTACAGATGATGCTGGAAACTACTTCTCTAAAGGAAAGAAACGTAAGTAATCAATCTTATTATATAGCATTTAAAAAGACCTTCAAAATTTGAAGGTCTTTTTTTAATACAGTAACTCATGTACACGCACCTACCTCCTTTAAATATCAGAGTTTATGGATTAAGAATAATTGATCATAAAGTAATGATAGCAAAAGAAAAATACGCCAATCAAGAAATTATAAAATTTCCTGGTGGAGGATTAGAATATGGAGAAGGAACCATAGATTGCTTACGCAGAGAATTAATGGAAGAATTAGCATGTGAACTGACGGCTATCTAACATTTTTACACCACTGATTTTTTTCAGAAATCAGCCTGGGATGAAAGACAAGTTATTAGCATTTATTATTTAATTGAAACTGAAGAAAATTGTCCTTTAGAAATCAAAAATGATATAGGTCATTTCTTCATGGCTGATAAAAACGAATTAAAAGCATTGATTCATTTACCTATTGATAAGATTATAGTAAATAAACTCCTAGAAGTAGGTCTTATCTAAGTAATAATTTTCGTATCTTTGCCAAAATTAATTTAACAGTGCAACGCAAATCAATTATATATGGTGTTATCATAGCTATTATAGCAATAGCTGGACTTTTCTTTTTAACTAACAGAGATGTCAGTAAGAAAGTGAAGACACATGATAATTCCGCAGAAATGGAGATGGACATGGAGAACGCCCAAATGGGTAGTGCAATGCCAAATGTAGAACCAGCTGATTTTGATTCTATTTTAGAAGCAGCTATTCTAAAGATCTCTCCTTCAGATAAAGAAAAGCTAGCTAACTTAGAAACAGCTGTTTCACAAGCTAACGAAACTCAATTAAAATCAGACCTGTATGAAGAAATAGGTTTATTTTGGTTGAAAAAGAACAGACGAGTTGCTGCTCATTATTTTTTAGCTTCAGGTCAAATAGACAATTCTGAGAAGAAGTTGAATTACGCCTCTCATCTATTTTTAGAAGAGTTGCATCATGAGCAAGATCCTGCTTTAAGAAGTTGGATGAGCAATGAAGCGATAGATGCTTTTCAACGTTCATTAGAAGTGAATCCTAATAATGATACTGTTAGAATTGACTATGCTCTTTTGTATATTGATGTTTTGAATCAACCCATGGCAGGTATTCAAGAATTATTAGGGATCGTTGAAAGAGAACCTAATAATATTCCAGCTAATATTATCTTAGGTAAGATGGCTGTTGAATCTGGTCAATTAGACAAAGCTATTGAAAGAGGAGAATTAGTTCTCAAGCTTGAACCCGATAATTTAGAAGGTCATTTATTCCTTGGAGAAGCTTATAAGAGACATAACGAAATAGATAAGGCAATAGTGTTGTTTACTGCTGCTAAAAAGATACTTAATCATCCAGATTTTGTAAAAGACATTGATGATTATATCGAAAGCTTTAAACAATAAACTATTCTACAATAGAAGTTTACAAACAATTATTTTATAACCCATTAAATTACATTAATTATGCCAAGTGGTAAAAAAAGAAAGCGTCATAAAATGGCTACTCATAAAAGAAAGAAGCGTCTTAGAAGAAACCGTCATAAAAACAAGAAATAATATTTTATAGTTTTAGCCTTAATCCTTTATAATTAAGGATGGGAGGCATTAAGATGTTGAATGTTTGTCCCATTAAACTTGTGATATACATAAGTTTAATGGGCGTTACATTTTAATAGGCGAGTTGAGTATAAACTATTTTAAATTCAACAATACTTAGAATAGTACAGACTTTTGACGTAAAAATTGAATCATGATTAAAGAGATGATTATCGATGCGTCGGATGAGGGTGTGGAAATAGCGCTTTTAGAGAATAAGAAACTCGTAGAGCTTCATTACGAAAAAACCAATGCATCTTTTGCAGTTGGGGATTTATATTTAGGAAAAGTAAAGAAGTTAATGCCTGGCTTAAACGCCGCATTCGTGGATGTAGGGTATGAGCGAGATGCATTTCTCCACTATACCGACCTGAGTCCTTATGTCCGATCCTTGTTGAAATTCACAAGGAATGCTGTTCACAATCCCGATCGTGAAAGCTTGGACTTTGCATCATTCAGAAATGAAGAAGAAATAGTAAAATCAGGCAAAATTGTTGATGTATTAAACAGTAGACCTGAAATTTTAGTACAAATTTTAAAAGAACCAATATCTACCAAAGGACCTCGACTTAGTTGTGAAATTTCACTTCCCGGTCGATTTGTAGTACTTACACCGTTTAACAATTTTATTTCTATCAGCAGAAAAATACATTCTGGTGAAGAAAGGAAACGTTTACAGAATATCGTTGAAAGTATTAAACCTAATAACTTTGGTGTCATTGTAAGAACTGCCGCAGAAGGCATGCATACGGCGGAGTTACATGCAGATTTATCAGCTTTAGTTGGTCAATGGAGTAAAATCCAAGAAAATCTACATAATGCTGTACCACCTAAGCGTGTACTAAGCGAACAAGTAAAAACAAACTCTATAATAAGAGATTTATTAAGCGATAGTTTTCAAAACATTGTTTCTAACGAGCAAACAGTAACTAATGAAGTCAAAGAATATATAGGAAAAATTGCTCCAGAACAAGAAAACATCGTTAACTATTATAGTAATGGTCGACCAATTTTTGACCATTATGGAATAACAAAACAAGTTAAAGCATCTTTCGGAAAAACCGTCAATATGCAAAGTGGTTCCTATTTAGTTATAGAACACACGGAAGCATTGCACGTTGTAGATGTGAATAGCGGAACGCGTCAATCTGATGGAAATCAAGAAGAAAACGCATTAAGAACTAACTTAGAAGCTGCTGAAGAGATTGCAAGACAGTTAAGATTAAGAGATTTAGGAGGTATTATCATTGTCGATTTTATTGACATGAAGCATCCTGATAACAAGAGAAAAGTACAAGATACTTTATATCAATTAATGAAGTCAGATCGTGCACGTCATACCTTGTTACCAATCACGAAATTTGGCTTAATGCAAATCACCAGACAGCGTTTAAGACCAGAAATTACCATTGCTACTGCAGAAATGTGTTCTCAATGTAAGGGAACTGGAAAAGTAGGACCTTCTTTATTAATCTCAGATGAGTTAGGTAAAGATGTTCAATATTTAATCAATCAAGGTCACAAAAAACTGACCTTAACTGCTAATCCAATTTTAGTTGCATGGCTTAAAAAAGGTGGACCTCTAAAGTCCATTCGATGGAAGTGGTATTTAGAAAATAAAGTTTGGGTAGAACTTAAAACGGATAATAATTACCCCCTCTCGGAGTATTATTTCCACAACAAAGCTACCAGCGAGTTAATACATTTAAAATAATTTCAAAAGCCAACATCACCTGTTGGCTTTTTGAATTAGATAATACCTTATGCCCTATAGAGAGGTTTTATTTCATACATTCTATAATAAACTAATTTGGTCGTAACTTTGCTAATGCGTCTAATTACAATAGACTAATTTTAAAAAACAATCTTAGAAATAATTATTTATATGATCGACGAGAATGAATTGATTGAAGAGGTTGCCAATAAGGAGTACGAACACGGCTTCATTACGGATATTGAAATGGATATTTTACCTCCAGGACTAAACGAAGATACTGTTCGTTTTATTTCTGCAAAGAAAAATGAGCCAGAATGGATGTTAGCATGGAGATTGAAAGGTTTAGAAGCATTCCAAAAAATGGAAATGCCTAAATGGCAAAACTTTGAAATGCCAGAAATGAACTTTCAAGACATGTCTTATTATGCCGCTCCATCTAATCAAGCTAAATACGAAAGCTTAGACGAAGTGGATCCTGAATTATTAGCCACTTTTGCAAAGTTAGGAATTCCTATCAATGAACAAAAAGCGTTAGCAGGTGTAGCAGTGGATGTTGTATTTGATAGTGTTTCAGTAGCCACAACATTTAAAGAAGAATTAAATAAATTAGGGATTATATTTTGCTCCATGAGTGAAGCGATTGAAAAACACCCTGAATTAGTTAAAAAATATATTGGATCGGTAGTTCCTCATTCAGATAATATTTTTGCTGCTTTAAATACAGCGGTATTCTCTGATGGTTCTTTTGCATACATTCCTAAAGGCGTTCGTTGTCCAATGGAATTAAGTACTTACTTCCGTATTAATGCGGCAAACACAGGACAGTTCGAGCGTACACTTATCGTTGCTGAAGAAGGTTCTTATGTGAGCTATTTAGAAGGTTGTACAGCTCCTCAGCGAGATGAATTCCAACTTCACGCTGCAGTAGTTGAAATTGTTGTTCTAGCAGATGCAGAAGTAAAGTATTCTACAGTACAAAACTGGTATCCTGGGAATGCTGAAGGCGTAGGTGGAGTTTATAACTTCGTAACTAAACGTGGTATTTGTAAGGGTAATAACTCACACTTATCATGGACACAAGTAGAGACAGGTTCTGCGATTACGTGGAAATATCCAAGTGTTATTTTATTAGGAGACAACAGTTATGGTGAGTTTTACAGTGTTGCAGTTACTAAGAACAGACAAGTAGCAGATACAGGAACTAAAATGCATCATATTGGTAAAAACACGCGTAGCCGTATCATTTCAAAAGGTATATCTGCAGGTGAAGCACAAAATGCTTATCGCGGATTAGTACAAATTTCTCCAAGAGCTGAAAATGCAAGAAATCATACTCAGTGTGACTCTATGTTAATTGGTGATCAATGTGGGGCACATGCGTTCCCATATATTGAGAATCGAAATAACACTGCAACGATTGAGCATGAAGCGACCACTTCAAAAATTGGTGAGGATCAAATATTCTACTTAAACCAACGCGGTATTGATACAGAAAAAGCTGTAGAATTAATCGTAAATGGTTTTGCTAAAGAGGTTTTAAATAAACTTCCGATGGAATTTGCAGTAGAAGCTCAAAAATTATTAGCTATTAGTTTAGAAGGAAGTGTAGGATAATCTACAGTTTCTATTCGTTTTTAATTATTTATAAATCTCTTTAATACAATATATATGTTATCAATAAAAAACCTCCATGCGAAAGTTGAGGGTAAGGAAATCTTAAAAGGATTAAATTTAGATGTAAAGGCTGGTGAAGTTCACGCAATTATGGGACCAAATGGTTCTGGAAAAAGTTCTTTAGCATCTGTTTTAGCAGGTCGTCCTGAGTTTGAAACTACTGAAGGTTCTGTAACTTATAACGGTAAGGATTTGTTAGAATTTTCTCCTGAAGATCGTGCAAGAGAAGGTGTGTTTTTAGCGTTTCAGTATCCTATCGAAGTTCCTGGGGTTTCCAATATTAATTTCTTAAGAACTTCATTAAATGAAATTAGAAAGTACAAAGGTTTAGAGCCTTTATCTGCTAAAGATTTTATTGCACTTTCAAAAGAAAAGCAAGCATTAGTTGAATTTGATGCCAAATTAGTAAGTCGTTCTTTAAACGAAGGTTTCTCTGGTGGTGAAAAGAAAAGAAATGAAATTTTCCAATTAGCTATGTTAGAACCTCAATTAGCAATTTTAGATGAAACTGATTCAGGCTTAGATATTGATGCCTTAAGAATAGTTTCTGACGGTGTGAATAAGCTAAAAAATGAAAACAACGCATTAATCATCATTACGCATTACCAAAGATTATTAGATTATATTGTTCCTGACTTTGTTCATGTATTAAGTGATGGACGTATCGTTAAATCTGGCACTAAGGAATTAGCGCTTGAGTTAGAAGAAAAAGGATACGATTGGATTAGCGAATTAGCTTAATCCTTATCTGCATAAAAGATTCTGATTGCAGATTTCAAAAGAATCTATTTTAAAAATATAGAAAAGACTTAAAACATGTTAACATTGAAAAAAGAAACAGTTCCTTTTTTAGTCGGATTCGATGAAGACCAAGAAAGAGTGATGCAAAACTCTTCTGGGAAGCTTCTTGAAGAAAGAACTAAAAGCTTGGAGCTCTTTAATAAAAATGGAATTCCAACCATTAAAAATGAGGAGTGGATTCATACTAATATAAATACTCATTTTAGAGAATCCTTTAGTTTACTACCTGTAATTGACGCTACTAAAGTAGATCAGTATACGAAGATAGCTAAGGAAATGCTTGATGAAATTTATCATGCCGAACAGGAACAAGAATATGATGTTTATTATATCGTTTCTGTAAATGGTACTTGGAGACCGGGTATTTCAAAACTACCACATCCTGATCATTTAAATGTACAATCATTATTAGATGCTCAAGATCAAGAAATTTTCCAAGATCATTTTAATCAAATCATAGATTTAGAAAAGCATCCATTCTCAGCTTTAAATACAGCACTATTTGAAAATGGTATATGTATTGAAGTGCCTAAAAACACTAAAGTTGACAAGCCATTCCACATCTTACACATTTGGGATACTGCTCAACCTACTTGGTATCATTCTCGTAATTTAATTAAATTAAATTCGAGTGCTTCTTTTGAGTTAATTGAAACTCATAGAAGTTTAAGTGACACAAAATCAGTGGTTAGCAGCGTAACTGAAGTTGTAGTGGAAAACAATGCTCACTTCTATCATTATGAAGTACAATCCAAACAAGAAGGATTAATTCTATTGAACGCATTAGACGCAAGTCAGAAAAAGGACAGTAATTATTTAAATTATACGTTTACTTTACCTGGTTCTGAGTTTGTTCGTAATAACTTGAGTATATATTTAGACGATCATCATTTAGAAACTCATATGTATGGATTTTACTTAACTGCTGGAAAGCAATTAGTAGATAACCATTCAGAGGTTCATCATAAATTCACTTATGGTGAAAGTAATCAGCTTTATAAAGGCGTGTTACTTGATGAGTCTAAAGGTGTGTTTAACGGTAAGATTTACGTTTATCCTCAAGCTCAAAAAACTAATGCATTCCAAGAAAGTGCAAATGTACTTTATAGTCCGAATGCAACAGTTAATGCAAAACCTCAATTAGAGATTTTTGCTGATGACGTTAAATGTAGTCATGGTGCTACAATGGGGCAAATGGATGCAGAAGCACTTTTCTACTTGAAATCAAGAGGAATAGGTGAAGCAACCGCTAAGAAAATGATGATCAGAGCTTTTGCTTATGACGTTTCTCAGAAAGTTGAGAATGCTACCTTAAAGGTATATATTGAAAAGCTGATTGATGAGGCTATGAATCATTATATTGCAGATTAATTTATCTGCTAAAGGTCAATACCAAATATATTAAGAAAGCTGAGTAAATATTTTACTCAGCTTTCTTTTTTTCAATAAGTATATTATTCATTTTCCAAATTATATAGCCTAAAAATGCTCCGAAAATAGGATCTGTCGATAATAGTGCACGTTTTAAAGATAGCTCACCAAGTAGCCAATCAACTATATTAAAAAGTAGAAAAAGTGTAGCCATAAACAAAATAGAGTTTAGCTTAGACTTTCCAATATTTCGAAAGAAGTTTTTCATAATTTAACGATTTCAATAAAATTGATTCAATCAATATGATCAATGAATATAAGAATTCCTTACTTATCAAAGTTTTAATTTTGTTAATCAAGAAAAATATTCAGTAGACCTAAAGTCTTTCTGCTATTTTTGATTAAGTTTCTTCCAGATTAAATAACCTACAAAGCCACCCATAACAGGAGCAAATAATAAGTTAAATGTAGTAAGAGCAATGAAGTCCATCACCCAACATGCGATGTTAAGCAATACAAATATACTACTCATTAAAAAAATTGAGATTAGTTTGGATTTTTTTAAAATAAAAATTAAATCTTTCATTATATTTCTTTTTAAGGAAGCCACCATAAGTCCCAACCTTTAGTAACCTCAAAAGCGCGTATCATAGATCTATAAGCTGCTGTTCCAGTTGCCCCTACAATAGCACCTGGCACAGCGCCAATACCTCCTGCTGCAGCACCTCCAACAGCTCCTCCAACAGCTCCTCTTACTGCTCCTTTCCCATCAGCTTTCAAAACTTCTCTTTGATTATTAGATTTCAACACTGGTTCATCTTTTTTATTGCTATTTGATTTATATAAAGGAGAGGATTGATTGGAATCATCATAAAAATGACCTCTATAAATAGAATAATTATTAGCTTCTGTACTCCAAAAATGAAAAGAATATAAAGTTACACTTGCACCGGCTGCTACAATTATTGCTTCTTCTATTATTAACTCATTTGCAGCCTTTATTTTAATATCTAAAAGCGTATTTTCAAAGCTTTCTTTTGTTATGATTTCATCAAAATACTGATCAACAGTAGTAAATATGGTATCAATCATTTTTTGAGCAGAAGAAGATAGAGATTCTAAAGAGACCATCTCGTCATGATTAAAGTAAAAATCAGTAGGAATCACCTGCTGGTTTTTAAGATATTCTAATGTTTTATTTTCAATCATTAAACTTATCTGTTCTTATGTACCTTTCCAATTTTGAGATTTTAGGCTATCAAAATAATTTGAAACATATGCAAGAGAATAATTATGCCACATACCAATAGAATCTGCTTTTTGAATAATCTCCTCTGGCGATAATTCAACATTTGAACTCATTAATGTTAAACTAGTAGTTCTTTCAGACATAAAATCATCAGACTTATCGCAAGATAGCAATGTTAAAGTAAAGGCAATACATAATAATAAAAATCTTTGTGTCATAATTTTTGGTTTTTGAACATTAAAAATAATTAGAGATTGAATTATGACACAAACAAACAAACAAACAAACAAATATAACTTGTTAAAATTTGCATTTCTTTGTAATTATATTTAAATCTATAACTTATCCATTTAAATATAGATATTTAGAACCCACTTAAACACTATAAACCAATGATCATTTCATACTCACAGTTGCTTTTTGCTTAACTTTGTCTGCACAATACATTTAATATGGCTCCTACTCTTTATATTAAAAATATGGTTTGTCCAAGATGTATAATCATGGTTCAACAAATCATGGATGAGCATCACATTGAGTACAGCAACATAGCATTAGGCGAAGTCAAGTTATTAAATCCGCTTAGCTCCACACAAAAAAAAGCCATTGAAAATAGTTTCTTGAAAGTAGGTTTTGAAATTATTGATGACAAGAATAGCAGAATCATTGAAAATATTAAGAAAGAAATTCTGGCTTTGATTTATGATAATCCTGAGGAACAAACTCTCAAACTTTCTAGCTATTTATCTCAAAAACTACACACCGACTATAGTCAATTATCCAATTTGTTTTCTGAAGTGGAGGGTTTGACTATAGAAAGATATTTTATTTTACAAAAAATAGAACGCGTGAAAGAATTACTGGTTTACGACGAATTGACTTTAACTGAAATCGCGTATCAGTTAGGTTATTCTAGTGTGGCTTATCTAAGTAATCAGTTTAAAAAAATCACCGGTTTAACGCCTTCTCATTTTAAGAAAATTAGTGACAATAAACGTCAACCTATTGATAAGATCTAAAATCTTACAACATTCCCCCACAGAAGTGTAACTTTTTGCGCATCATATTGTTGAACTTTGTATAGTAATCAATGAAACATGGGAAAAAATCAAGAATATATATATTTACCGTTAGAAGATGTCAGTAGCGAGCACTGTGCCATGATCGTACATGAAGCATTGAACAAAGTTGATGGCATTTCTGAAAATATAGTAGAGTTAAATAATAAACGCGTTAAAATTTTCATTAAAAAAGAAAATCAAGCGTTGATAAAGACCGTTGTACAAACGATTAAAGATGTAGGATATAGTGTGCCAACTATTCAGCAAACCTTTCCGGTTTTAGACATGACTTGCGCAGGCTGTGTGAATACTGTTGAGTCCACACTAAATGAAACTTTTGGCGTCATTGCAGCAGAAGTGAATTATGCTACACATTCTGTCAAGCTTACTTATATTCCTGGGATCATTGATACTGCGGGATTAAAAAGTATAGTGCAGGCTGCAGGTTATGATTTAATGATAGATGAAAGTAGTGACGCATCTGATTCTTTAGAAGATATCAAGCAACAAAAATATAAAAGATTGATTAGAAAATTCAATGGTGCAATGGTATTTTCTATTCCTTTATTTATCATTGGGATGTTTTTTATGAACATGCCATATGCAAATTATATCATGTGGGCACTTTCTACGCCTATGATATTTTACTTTGGTAATCAATTTTTTATAGGTGCATGGAAACAACTGAAGCACGGTTCTGCAAACATGGACACTTTAGTGGCGATGAGTACAGGAACCGCATATATATTCAGTGTATTTATGACTTTATTTCCCGATTATTTTGAAAGTAAGGGATTAGGTGGTCATGTTTATTTTGAAGCTGCGGGTATTGTTATTGCTTTTATATTATTAGGTAAAGTTTTGGAAGAAAAAGCCAAAGGCAATACAAGTTCTGCTATTCAAAAGCTGATAGGTATGCAACCTAAGGAAGTGATTGTTATTAATGAAAATGGAGAGCAAGTGATTACTTCATTAAATGATATTCAGGTTGGGAATAAGATTTTAGTTAGGCCAGGAGAGAAAATTGCAGTGGATGGTGCTGTAGTGAAAGGCGCTTCCTATGTCGATGAGAGCATGATTTCTGGAGAACCGATTGCAGTAGCTAAAAATATTGGAGATGATGTTTTTTCTGGAACTATAAATCAGAAAGGTAGTTTTGAATTTGAAGCAGAAAAAGTAGGTGCCGATACTTTATTAGCTCAAATCATTAAGATGGTTGAGGATGCTCAAGGTTCTAAAGCTCCTGTTCAAAAGTTAGTAGATAAAATAGCGTCTATTTTTGTTCCGATTGTCATTGGTATTGCTGTTTTAAGTTTTATTCTTTGGAATATTTTGGGTGCTGATCATGCGTTCATGCATGGATTTGTGGCATTCGTAACGGTTTTAGTTATTGCTTGTCCATGTGCTTTAGGATTAGCTACGCCTACTGCAATAATGGTGGGGATTGGAAAAGGAGCTGATAAAGGCATCTTAATTAAAGACGCTGAAAGTTTAGAAATGGCTCAAAAAATTGATACTGTTATTTTAGATAAAACGGGTACAATTACTGAAGGAAAACCGAAAGTGAATGCACTGAAAGTATTTTCAAGTGAAAAGCAATTTGTAACAGATTTATTATACAGTATTGAGTTGAATTCCGATCATCCATTAGCTCAAGCAGTGGTAGATCATATCGCAGCAGATGCTAAAAACTTAGATCATGTTCAGATAGAAAACATAGTAGGTAAAGGCGTTAAAGGTTGGTACGAAGAACAGGAGTATTTTATCGGAAGTCCTAAAGCTATTCGAAGTCAAAACATCGACTTTAATGAAGAGGTGGATAGTTGGTTAGCGGGTCAATTAAATCAGGGCCAAACCGTTGTATTTTTAGTTGATGCGGAGGAAGTATTAGCTGGTGTAGCGATTTCTGATCAAATAAAAGAACAGTCAAAAATTGCGATTGAGCAATTACATCGATTAAATATTGACGTTTATATGTTGACGGGCGATAATAAACATTCTGCCAAATCGGTTGCTGAAGCTGTAAATATTGATTATTTTGAAGCTGAGATGTTGCCTGCAGATAAAGCTGCATTTGTAGCCGATTTGCAAGATAAAGGAAAGGTTGTGGCGATGGTAGGTGATGGAATTAATGACAGTAATGCATTAGCTCAGTCGGACATTGGTATTGCTATGGGTAAAGGAAGTGACATTGCTATCGATGTAGCTAAAATGGTGATTATCTCTTCGGATTTAAGTAAGATTCCTGAAGCGATCAAATTATCAAAAGATACGGTGAATACCTTGCGTCAGAATTTATTCTGGGCATTCATTTATAATATAATTGGTATTCCTATAGCAGCAGGGATACTCTACCCTATTAATGGATTTTTATTAAATCCTATCATTGCAGGAGCAGCGATGGCATTCAGTTCTGTGAGTGTTGTCCTGAATAGCTTAAGATTAAAGTTTAAAAATTAATAATTTTATCATTTTATCATTTTATCATTTTAAAACACAAATATCATGAGTACGTTAAAATTCAAAAGCAATATTAAATGCGGTGCGTGCATTGAAAAAGTAAAACCAGTATTAGACAAAAATTCAGACATTAAAAGTTGGGAAGTGGACTTAAAAGATCCTCAAAGAGTTTTAAGTATAGAAGCAGACAACTTGGATGTTGGACAGTTGAAGAAGGAGATTGAAGCGGTGGGTTATCAGTTGGAAGATATGTAAAACGACAAATTACTTTTTCAAATGACTAATTAAGCATCTTCTCCATTATAGTTCACTTTAGGAAATAACACTTTTTTATCTGTATTATCTACATATTTTTGAATATACTGTAGCATTTTCCTCACTCCTGAGCCATAATAAGATGCCCAAAATGCCACTATTATATAATCATATTCTGCAATTAATTCAGATGTCAATGCTTCATTATTTTCAATAAGTTTTATCGTATTTTTCAACTTTAAATTTCTATTCAAGAATTCATAATCTATAGTTTTTATAGGTTCATCCAATATTCCGTGTTTATTAAAACTAAGATAACAATAAGTCCAAGCTGTAACCAAATCACCTGTATTATCAAATACCCTAAATTGTATAGGCGAAAAACCAGAACCATATTCTAAGTCCCATAAATCAAGATGATAGTCAATAGATCCATTCATACTATCTATCATTTCTGGATGAAATTGAAATAAATAGTCATCAGATATCTTCCATTTTTTCAAAATTTTATGTTGATATTCAAAACTCTCCTTTTGCTCTTTACCGAGAGTAAAAACATCAAAGACTCTACCTTGCGCATAGGAATATTGAGATAAACCCAACAATACAAGTATATAAATAATTCTAAACATGAAAATGCATTTAATTGAAGATTAAAAAGACAAATTTGTACTTTAAGAAAGATGTAGGTTTATGAATTTAAACAGGCAGTATATCATTTATTATAACTGCCTGTTATTTTATATTTAATTCAATATTACATTAATTTCAGCAATACCATATTCAGCATTAACAAAACTCACATCATATGCTCCTTCTTTAAGTATAATGTCCTGAAAACCATACGCATTAGAGACATCTTCACCCAAAGAAAAATCATCTTCTATATAAGTTCTACCATTGTAAACTAAGTTATCAGTTAAAAACTCAACTACAACAAAATTAGCATTAATAGTTTTAATCCTAATTGCACCCTCACCATATTCTAACAAATCTGCTGTATAATTTTCTGCAAATCTTGGTCTCTTACCGCCTTTGACACAAATAGCAGGACAACGCCCACATGGATATAACAAATCACAGTCACCAAACAAACTTGTTCCTGAAGTAAGGTATATCCCTGCATCTTGAAGATAATCACCTATCATTAACTTATTCTCGTACTTGTCATTATTCGTATGAGAACTACTATCTTCTTTATTACACGCAATTAAACCTAATAAAGAAATCATTACTATTCCTACAATTCCTAAAATACTTTTTTTCATAAAAAATTTATTATAATTAATAATAACCTTTTACATATAAAAGGTTTGTTTATTTCATTTTTTAACATTGTTGTCCGATAAAAAAGAGTAGCCTAAAATGGCTACTCTTTTTTTAGTAAATTTGTAGTTACCACACAACAAATTACTATGGGCAAAAGTGCACATTTTTCGAGTAAATCTGTTTTCGGACAGCTGATTTCATTAATTGATGATTCGATGATAAAAAGAGAGGTCAAAAAATGTGATTCAGACCGTTATA
>SMEQ01000648.1_pt1 | contig 31595 bp, 24 predicted proteins | sample 2456281 | NCBI WGS metagenome assembly SMEQ01 (sample SAMN10132596, study PRJNA489261) | soil metagenome | isolation source: day1 antibiotic-loamy sand soil ammended with raw manure from dairy cow... | place: USA | collected 2015-04-01
ACGACCAAGCCTTGGTGGTGATCATGCGACAGAGGAATAAGTTGTTCAGCGCGTTTCATACGTACTCCCTAGCGTAATGCCGATAAAAGTTCTTTTATATTAAAATCAAAGTCTTGCAGGCTTAGGCCATGCTCGCCTTCTAAATTACCTTTGCCATCAACTTGCCATTCAATTTTCTTAGAGGACACCAAAGAGTTAAACAAAGCAAAACCAGCGTCTTTAGTAGAGATATCGACAGGAATATGAACGCTATTACTTTGCCCTGCATTTAACGTGCTGCTAGCCACCGGTTCGGCAGTTACTAAAGACTTACCGTCTGCTTTTAAATCCATCTTCAAGGCATTTAAATTAAGTGGAAACTTATTATTGTTTTCTATTTGTAATACCAAGTCCGCTTTTATGCGCGTTAGACCAACCTCTGCTAATGACAGTTTACTAATGCTAATTTTTGGCAGCTGGGGAATAGGCGCTTTACCGCTGTAGTTTAATGGAACGCTAATATCGCCAAGTAAAGGCATTGGTACAGCTAAGCTACCAGCAACATCGAAAAGAAACTCGTTGCCGTCACGAGCAGACTTAACCAAGTTAAATAAACTGCTGTAAGGAATTTTTACCGGAACCATCATCTGTGTGGTTTCTTTGGCTTTTAAAGAAGTAGTTTGTGTAGAGGTTGCTTGGGCTATCTGTTTGCCATCGACCAACAAATTTAAATCCAGCTTGCCGGTAGAAATATTAAAACGATTAGGGTTAACGACATCTACCAACACCCTAAGAGTAACGCTATCAAAACTCAAATTTTGAATGGTGGTATTGCGCACGCTGGCTTCAGGTTTTAAAGCTCCAAATTGTGTGGCACAGCCTGTTAATAGTGCAATGCAAACAATCATTAAACTTTGAGCAGTTAGACGCATTTTAATTCTTCCATGTAAAGATGTAAGCCATTCTAGCCTTATAAACAAGGCTTACCAAATTTCCGGCATTGTGACCCTCTCTGTAAACGGCTAAAATCACTCATCTTCCTATTCACTCAAGTTAAGAGCTCTATTTTCTATGCGTGCTACTGAATTTTTGTTAGCTACTGAAAAAGAAACCCCTGCCGATGCGGTAGTGGCCAGTCATAAGTTAATGTTACGTTCCGGCATGATCCGCCGTTTGGCCGCGGGGTTATATACTTGGATGCCGTTAGGGTTACGCACTTTACGCAAAGTAGAAGCCGTTGTTCGTGAAGAAATGAACAAAGCCGGCGCCCAAGAAGTACTAATGCCAGCGGTACAACCAGCAGAGCTTTGGCAAGAAACCGGTCGTTGGTTTGAGTACGGCGGCGAATTGCTGCGTATTAAAGACCGTCATAACCGTGATTTCTGTATTGGGCCTACCCACGAAGAAGTGATTACCGATTTAGCCCGTAATCAGTTAAGCAGCTACCGTCAGTTGCCAGTTAATTTATATCAGATTCAAACTAAATTTCGTGATGAAACTCGCCCTCGTTTTGGCGTAATGCGCTCGCGTGAATTTATTATGAAAGACGCCTACTCTTTTCACTTAACGGATGAAAGCTTAGACGAAACCTACGAAAAAATGCACACAGCCTACACCAATATTTTTAATCGTTTAGGTTTAAACTTCCGCCCTGTATTAGCCGACACCGGCTCTATTGGTGGTGCTAAGTCTCATGAATTCCAAGTATTGGCTGATTCTGGTGAAGACGATATCGTTTTCTCTAACGCCAGTGACTACGCCGCTAATATTGAATTGGCTGAAGCATTAGCACCTGCAGGTGATCGCCCTGCTGCTAGCCAAGAATTAAATAAAGTCAGCACTCCAAATTGCAGCACCATTGAAGACGTTGCCAAACTGCTTAACGTTGACCTTAAACAAGTGCTAAAAGCCATTGTTGTTAACGGTGAAGACGAAGAAGGCAAAGCAACGGCACCAGTCGTTCTATTCTTACGTGGCGACCATGAGTTAAACGAAATTAAAGCAGAAAAACTGGCCGGTGTTGCCTCTCCTTTACAGTTTGCATCCATTGATGACGTCGCGACTATTGGTGGCGTTGCTGGTTTTGTTGGCCCACAGGGTTTAACCGCCAAATGCTATGTAGACCGCTCGGCAGCGCACATGGCTGACTTTGTGTGTGGCGCTAACGAAATTGATGCACATCTAACCGGTTTTAACTGGCAGCGTGATGCTGAGCTTGGCGAAGTTCAAGATTTACGTAACGTTCAAGTCGGTGACCCTAGCCCATGCGGCCAAGGTACTTTAGAACTGAAGCGTGGTATTGAAGTAGGTCATATTTTCCAGCTTGGTACTAAGTACTCGGCTGCCATGAAAGCCACAGTATTGGATGAAAACGGCAAAGCGCAAACCATGACCATGGGTTGTTACGGCATTGGCGTTAGCCGTGTTGTCGCTGCGGCTATTGAACAAAACTACGATGACAAAGGCATTATTTGGCCAGACGCCTTAGCGCCTTTCCAAGTGGGTATTGTGCCTATGGGCTATGGCAAGTCTGAAGCGGTTACTAAAGCTACAGACGAGCTGTACGCAGAGCTTACAGCAGCAGGCTTAGATGTATTCTTAGACGACCGTGACAAGCGCACCAGTCCTGGGGTGAAGTTCGCCGATATGGAATTAATTGGTATTCCTTACCGTGTGGTTCTGTCAGACCGCTTATTAGAAGCTGGCACTGTAGAATTTGCTGCCCGTCGTGATGGCGTTAAGCATGAAGTAGAAGCGGGCAATATTGCCGAACTGCTTAAAAAAACTTTAGCGAGCTAAAATGAGTATTGCTTTTGGCATCATATTTTCTGCTGAAGCTAAATTATGGGCGTACTTAGTGCGCCCATTTTTTAATCTAATTTCTTTTAGTCTCAGTGTTTTACTATTTTCTATTGTGGTTACTTCTACGTCTCAGGCTGCACAACCTCAATTCGATCCTGACTTGCGCTTAGCGTTACTTAAAGCAGTAGAAGACAATGACTCGTTTGAAGATAAGTACGATGCCGAAGTTTGGCTGATGGATATGAGCACACGTTTAAAGCGCTGGATGCCAGACAGCAAAAAACGCTTTCAATTTTTACGAGTACTGCACAGTGAAGCTAAACGAGCGGGTGTACAGCCAGAGTTGGTATTAGCGGTTATTCAGATTGAAAGTGCCTTTGACCGCTTTGCCATTTCTTATGTAGGTGCGCGCGGTTATATGCAAATCATGCCATTTTGGAAGAATGAAATTGGCCGTCCTGATGACAATCTAATGGATCTGCATACCAACTTGCGTTACGGCTGTACTATTTTGAAACATTATCTGGATAAGGAAAAAAACGATCATATTCGTGGTCTTGCTCGCTACAACGGTAGCTTAGGTCGCACTAAATACCCTGAAAAAGTACTAATGGCTTGGGAAAAACACTGGTTTGTTTCAAATTAACCCGTTCTTAAAGCAAGCCACCCATCAACTTCTTTTATAACTATCAAAACCAACTGACTATTTCTGCAGCATTCTCATCGTCACGATACTGGCCAGTACTCCAACCTAAGCGCACTATCACTAGCTCCTGATCGGGCAACACCATAACGCGCTGTTCACGACTTCCCTTTGAGGAATATGCCGTTGGTGCCAAGCTCGGCCAACGCTCTTGCGGCTGATTTAGCCACAAGTTATAGCCAAAGTTTTGTTTGTTGGCAGCAGCACTGGGTTGAATAGATTCTCGCACCCAGTCTGGAGTGACCACATAAAAGTTATTTAAGTGTCCACCGTTAAGCAGTAGCAGGCCAATTTTAGCCCAGTCGCGGGCATTGGCGTACATATATGAACTACCCATTAGCAAGCCTTGGTTGTCTGACTCAAACACCAAACTCTCAATACCTAGTGGCCTAAAGAACTCTTTAACGATGACTTTTACAGCGTCACTAGGGTCTTTCGATAAACGCTGCTGAATTAAGTGCATCACTAGGTTAGTGCTTCCCGATGAATAATTATAATACTCGCCTGGAGTGTGTCGTAATGGTCGATTTATCATGTACTGAGCAACATCTGCATTTTGAAACAACATAGCGGGCGCTGTTTCACCGGGCTTGTAGGTTTCATCGTAATCCAAGCCATCGGTCATTTGTAGCAAGTTCATAATGCTGATAGTGCGACGTTCGTCTTGCATCCATTCTGGAAACAAACCCATTTCCAACACATTCATTTTTCCTTGCTGAACCATCCAACCGGCCAATAATCCTGTCACGCTTTTGGCCATTGACCAGCCTAAGAACAGGCTTTGTTCGTTATAGCCATCGGCGTAAGACTCAGCGACTATTTTTCCTTTATGCACAACCAACAAAGCACGAGTATCCATACCAAGCTCGTTATCTTTATCGAGCATAGCCTTTAATTTTGGTTGTAGGTTAGTGTCCAATGTTCTGACATCGTAACCTTGCGGCCAAGGAGCAACAGCGGTCATGCGCGAATGTGGATCCCAATCAAGTTGTTTACGGGTTACACCTTCATAGTTTAAGGCACAGCCCATATTTGGCAGCCAACTGGCACTACGTTTTATCCCTGCTATCTGTGCTGATGCAGTTTTTTTGTTTTCATCAAACTCATATTTTAAGAAAGAAAGCATGGGCGAGTAGACTTTAATATCTTGCGCAATTTGCGCCTCATCATGTCCCATTACAAAGTGCATAGAGCAAGCTAAGCGCGCACCAATACCTGTAGCCACATCTGGGGCATTAGCAATGTACTTTGGCGTTAAGCCTGCGGCTAATACCACCACCAGCAAAAGCACGGGTGTTGCTACTAAAGCAATTAGCTTTTTATTAATTTTCTTATTTTTTTTCATAGTAATCTCTTGCTAAGCAAATTCTTCCATAAAGTCTAAGGCCGCTTGGTGGCGGATAGTACGACGATGGTTAGCCCACAGTTCTTGTATCTTTTCTTGGTTGCATTGCTGACGGTCGACCAACACGCGGGTTTGTAATTCGCCTATTTTTTGGCCACTGGTCAGTGGAATCTTAGCGAATACAAACTGGTTGGATATTAAATCCATAAATGGGCCAGACTTGCTGGTTGGCATAATAAAGAGCAGCTGTAAGCCTAAGCTTTCTGTTAAGTAGTTAATCACTTCTTTAGAACGGGTTTCGTCCATTTTAGAGAAAGCTTCATCCACCAGCACCATACGCAAATGGGTGTCGCCTTCGTTAAAGCGGAATGCCGACGTAATGGCCGCTGAACGAATAATATAAGCCGGTGTTTCTAACTGGCCACCCGAACCCGTACCGTATTGGCTTAGAGCGATAGGCTCTTTATTGGCCGGTGTTTTATAGATTTCATAAGCACGGTAGTTGCGATAATCCGAAATTCGTTCTAGCTCGCGCATGGCTTTTTGTTCGTCGTCAGACAGTAACATGCTCATTAAGCGGTCACGCACCCTCAGCGCGTTTTTAGACAACTCGGCGTTAAACAAAGTAGCACCCTCACCTAAGCTTGGGTTCTTAATAATCTCTTCAAAGAACTGCCAGTATTCTTTAAATTCGGGCACCCACTCCCAGTCAAAGCGATAGCTTTCACGGTCGGCACCAAACTCATGATGCGCCAACTCTTTATTGAGCTCTTCTAAAATACGCTTACCGTCGCTAATGGCTTGGTAAATAGAATGGCAAAGGTTGGTAACAAAAGCGTTATTAAAGCTTTCACGCAACTGGTGCAGCTGGTCTTGTTTGGTGACTAAAATATTGTTTTTAAGGCGGTTATAAATTCGCTCTATTTCTTTTTCGACCGCACACACAGTTTTAAAGAAGTCGGCTGAATGTTCTTGGCGGTAATCAGGCGTATAAACAATGGCATCGGACGTTTGGCAATGCAGGTTGTGCTCAGCGATATTGCGTTCAATTTCCAAGGCAATCGCATTTAGCTGTTGCAAGGTGCTGTCTCGCAGGTTTTCCAATACGTCTAACGAGCTATTAGCCGCTTCATCATCGGCTTGCTCTAAGCGTTTGATAAAATCAAAATCAGGCCAAATCTTAGTAATGCTTTCTAAGTAGGCCTCTTTCTTCTCAGCTAACTCAGCCGTTACTTCTTGCTGGTCACTTAACTGCTTGCACTGTTTTTCACTGTCTTGCAGTTGCTGTTGCAAACGGCCCAAATCGCCATCGAGCTGTTTGATGTCGCTGTCTAAGTTGTCGGCTTGTTCTTTTAAACGCGTAAACTCGTCTTCCATATTAGAGAAGTCAGAAAGGTCGACAGCGCTTAATACTTGTTCTGCCTGTTGGATTTCATATTGCACATCCAGCATGGCTTGGATTTGTTCGCTAAAGTTGACCCTACGCAACAAGGTAATGGCGTCTAGTGTTTGCTGCACTTGGCGCACTTGCTGGGCGGACTCGTTGGCCTGTTCGGCTAAGTTATTTAATTCATTTTGTTTAGCAACTAAGGCACGCTCACGCGCGCCGGTACCAAACACCAACTCGCTGTCATCTAAGTCACAACGATAAACCGCATAAGCGCCCGAGCCTAAACCCTCTTTAACTAAGCCACGACGCGTTAAACGCAGTTGCTGCACGTCTTCTACTTGTTCAACACTGCCGTAACTGGCCTGTAAGTAGTCACGGGCGGTGGCGTGGTCAAACTCCATTAAATGAATAATAGAATTGGCTGGTAAAGTTAAACGCTCTGCGTCTTTTTTAGCTTTCTGTCCTTGAATAACACGAGCACGGCTGCCGCCAGAAATATTACGCACAATATGAGCAGCTTCGGCTTCAAACTCAGGTTCGACAATAATGCCGAAACGAGCGCCGCCTAAATAACCTTCAATAGCGTTTTGCCATTCGTCTGAAGTGATTTCCACATAGTCGGCTAACACCCGTGGCTCGGCTTGTGGGCACTCACGCATAATGGCTTCTAAGGCTGAACGTACAAAGTGCGGATAGTTAAGCTGACGTGCTTCTAAGCGGCTAATATCGTTTTCTTTTTGTGTAATACGCTGTTGCACTTGCTGCAACTTCTGTTCACGTCGGTCTAGCTGTTTAGCCACCTGGTCACGTACCGAAATGCCACTGCTTTCTAATTCAGACTCAAAGAAACGATCGCGCCACTGATTAATCAATGCCTGTTGTTTGGTGGCAACACTTAGGTGCTGCTCTAAGGGCGAGAGGTCTATCCAGTCTTTGCCTAATAGCTTGCGCAAGTCGATGGCTTCATCGTCTTTAATCTGCAACACCGCTTTGGCAGTATCTAAAAGTTCTTTCTGACCTAATGAAGGCACCTCAACACTGATTGCAGTGCTGGTTAAGTTAGCGTGCAGTAATTCTGTGGCCCGCAAAGAAGCCTGCAGAATCTGCTGTTGTTCTAACAAAGGAATGCTTAACTGCTGTAGCTTTTTCTTACCGGCTACTAGGGTTTGCTCGGCACTGTCTTTGTCTTGCAGTGCGGCTATACCACGGCGTTGTGCTTCCATATTAATAAGCTGTTCACGTAACTGCTTACGCTTTTCTTGCGCTTGTTCACGGCCTTTTTCTGCCTGTTGTAAGCCTTCGCGAATGTTTTGCTGCTTTTCTTTGGCTTTTAAATAGCTCTTTTGATCATGATTAAAACGAGCTTTAGCTGCGGTATACGCCAGGCTATTAAAGTCTATCCACTGTTGAATGTATTTGTCGGCAGCACTTTTGGTGTTGCTTAACATTTGAATAGTGGCCGCTAAACTGTTTGATTCCGCCTCCATCGAATAGATGGTTTTCATTAGGTCAGACACCTGCTTTTAACCGGCTTGTAGGCCATAAAGCGCGAGAAAGTACGTGCAGCGTTAACGGCTTCACGCTCACTGACAGCGTCTGTGCGACCACGCAAAGCGGCATACAAACGGCGTAAGTATTGTTTTTTAGTATCGTATTTTTCTACTGCTGAAACCGGTAAGCGTTTCTTTAAATGGGCAGTGAGCTTATTTAGCGGTATGACTTCTCGTTGTGCTTGTTCTTCGATTAGAAAATCAGACAAGGTTAACGAGTCATTGATTATATAAAACTGAATGTCATTTTGACGTGCGACTGGGCTGCTACCGGCACGGTCTATGGTGGCGTCTACGCCTATCACGGCAGTAAACGGCTCACCGCCCTCGCCTTGGGTTGGGTGAAACACTGCGGCTAAATAGCCAATAGCGCCTTTAGGGCGAGCGTAGCTGCCATCGTCACAACCAAGCACATAAGAGGCCAAGGTACGTACGTTTTTACCACGACCACGCTGGCTGGCTTCATCTTGACCGGGGTTGTAGTTAAATAGAGTATCGTGCGCAGCGGTCATAATGGTTTGAATGGCATCAGCGGCCGTGGTTTTACCCGAGCCATTACCACCAGAGAGCAAGTTAATGGGGCCAAAATCAAACTCACTGGCTGGAATATTGCCCCAGTTAACGTATATAAACTTCTTTAAAAACATAAATTATTCTCGTTCTCTCAGGTAAAACGTTTGGGTTTTACTGTGCTGCTGTTGCGTTAGCGCTGTTGTTTTCATGGGCTGTATCTGCTGTTGCTGTTGCTGCTACTTCTTCTGCTGCAACCGGCGCTTCTACACTGCTGTCTACGGCAATTAGCTCGGACAGTACTTGGTCAGAAACGTAGCTCATTATCATCGGCCTAATACGTAACCAAGTGTCATTATCAGTGAGACTGTCGTCATTGCTGACCTGAATTAAACGCAGTTGTTTTAATCGGCGAAACAGCTGTTTACGTTCGGTTAAATGCTCTGGCAAGTTACGCTTAAGCAAATTTTTCATAGCAATACTAATGGCTTCTAAAGAGGCCATAACACAACCTTGCTCATCGACCATGCCTTCCCGCAGGGCCTTGTCGTACTGCGCTCTTAATACCAGTATTAAAGCCACTTCGTTTTGGTTTAGACGACTACGAAAGGCTTGACCACCTTGGTAGCTTTCTTCATCGACCAAACCCGGCACTTGCGCACCTGGTGGGTACAGGCGCACAAACTGAAAGCGCTTGTCGTGTTGAATGCGTATTTCTAATAAAGACAGGTAATCGGCGACCAACTCTTCTAGGCGCACGTAGCGGTCATAGAGTTGCTGCTCAATTTGACTCTCGTCACGACAGATAACACCGTAATCTAATAGACGAACTAACAGCTCGGAAAACTCGGTGGCTTTTAGGCCTTGCTTGTCTAATTCTCTTTCAATGGCTTCTAACATAATTAGGCTTCTTTCTGTACCAGTTCAAAGGTGAAGTGGTCTTTTTTAATAAAGTAAAGTGATTCGTTTTCACCGGCTGTTGAGTCGTAACTTACTTGAATATTAAACTCACTGGACAGGTGGTCGGGCGCACCCAAACTGATGGCATGCGAAACCGCTAAAAAATCGTCGGCGGTTTCAATCGGTAAGTCACGGCTGGATATTTTCTCGCCCAAAGGCAAATGACGCTGTATATACTCTTTTAGGGCTCTATGATTAACAAAGAACGCTTGATCGAGCACTTGCTGAACGTAGAGGTCTTTACGAGCGTCTTGGTCTATCTCGCCAATATTTTCATCTAAGGCAGCATCGGCCACTTGGCGCTGACGTGGGGGTGCTAAGCGTACTTGGGCGGGGTCAACTAAGCCGATTTCCGGCACCGACATCCACTCGCCTGCTTGTTCTAGCGCAGCGTTTTGTTGTTGCTCTGGCATTTCTGCCAACTGCTTACACACCGCCAAGACATCGTTATGTTGTTGGCTGGCTAAGTAGCTCATTTGGCGAATAATAATATCGGCACGCTTGGTAAAACCTTGCAGAGCTTTTCTTAAGGCCGGCAGCATAATTTCGGAGGCATTTCGCAGCCTGAGTTCTATGCCATCTAACAGCTGCCATAAAATAGACTCGCCCTCTTTGGCAAGTTCTGGCAGTAGCTCACGCAAGCGACGTTCGGCATCGGCTTTGAAGGTTTTTTTACTTTTACGAATTTGCTTAATAAGTTGGCTAATATGGTCGCGATGTTTTTCGACGTTATCAGCCGATAAACGCACTGATACATCCGGCTGAAAACGATTTTCCATAAAATCAAAGAACGCTTGGCTGGCGTGTTCAAGTAACAAATGCTGTTCCATCTCTTTAACCAGATCACGCTTACGTTCTTCTAGCTCTGAAATCACATCGGTAAAGTCACTAATAATATGTTCAGAGCTTTCATAGGCATCTAATAAATCATAAACATCGCCACGCTCTAAGAATGAGGTCAGAGAGTTACGCACGTTACGGGTGTTTCTATGGCGAGTATGCGCCACCATGCGACTTTCTGTAGCAAAGGGTTCAGCAAAGGTGCGCCCGTAACGGGTAAAAGCAAAAGTGCTTTGTAAATTAGCTTGGTCTACCTGCTTTTCTAGCCAGCCATGTTCCAGCAGTTGGTTGAGTACCCAGCTGGCTTGTTCACGGCTGTTATGAAAACGCCCTTCGTCTTCAGCTTCAATTGTGTCACTGGCGAGCTCTGGCGCACGCACCAACGCTTCTTGAAAGATCTCAATAAGATTTTCACGCTGTAACGCTTGGCCGTAGTCGGCACTGCTGGAGCTGTACAACCTTTTATAGAGTTCACGCAAGCACTCCATGACTTGGGCACGATACTTACCCACCAATGGTCGAAAGAAGTGTTCTCTGGATTCTTCGAAAAACATATATAAGTGCTATATCCGTAACAAACGAGCTAGATTACTGAAAGGGTGTTTAAAAAGCCAGCGCAAGAAAGCCCTAAAACTGATGTGTTAAGACGGCATCAAAGCCCGCTGCCGCTTCTCTTGTTTTATCAGCTAAGCGCACAGAGTATACTGGTTTTTTTGATTCATTATGAGTTTGAGAGTTTTATGCGTTTTTTAACTTTAACGATGCTGTTTTTTGGGTTTGTATTTAGCTTAACAACACAAGCACAACCCTTAAATGCACTACAAACTCCGTTAGTTTTAGAGCAAGAAGGCAGCTACAGCCTTGGTTTGCACAGTGTTTGGCTGGAAGACTCTGACCTAAGCTTTACTCCACAGTTAGTGTTAGAAAGCGATAAGTGGCAGCAAAGCAACACCGAATACTTAAACTTTGGTTTTAGCAGCTCTGCTTATTGGCTAGCTACTAAAGTTACAACCTCTGAACCTAGACAGTGGGCGTTATGGAATAAGTATGCGCTGATTGATCTAACCGAAGTCTGGACTTGCCCTTTACCTATGGTTGGCATTGAGAATTGCGAGTATCAGCAAATTGGTGATCAGCTGCCCTTCTCTTTACGTCAGCACGATCATCCAACGCTAATCCTTACTTTACCACTGCAAGCGCACACAGATTATTTATTATTAATGCGTTTAAACACTCAGGGGACTTATCAGCTACCCATGAGTTTGGTGGATACTACTAGCTTACACAGTGAAATTTATACCAATAATATCTGGCGTGGTTTTTACTACGGCATTTTATTGGTAATGGGTCTTTATAATCTCTTTATCTTTTTCTCGATGAGAGACCGCAGCTATTTATATTACTCTGGCTTCGCTTTATCTTTTTTAATGTTTCACATGGTTTACGAAGGCTCCGCTTTTCAATACTTTTGGCCTGAGCTACCAAAAATAAACAACTACGCCTTACCTATTTTCTTTGCCTTGAATATGTTGTCGCTGACGTTTTTTGTTCCCAGCTTTCTTAACCTTAAAGAAAACAACAACAGCTTATTCCGCTTGTTTAGGGGCTACAGCGCCTTAGTGTTGGTGAGCGTTATTATGCTACCGCTGCTGCACTATCAACTGTTGGTGCCTTTGTATAACACATTAAGCATTGTTATTAGCTGTACCGCCTTAATAACTGGGGTTTATTTTTGGTCTAAAGACATTGCTTCAGCACGCTTTTTTACTATTGCTTGGTTAGCATTTCTGATAGGCCTAGTGATGGCCAATGCACGTAGCCTGGGCTTAATACCGACTAACAACGTTACTCTTTACGCTTATCAAATTGGCTCTTTTATTGAGGTACTGCTGCTGGCTTTGGCGCTGTCTGAACGCATCATGCGCTTACAGAACGAACAGCAACAAGCCCGTCAAGAACTGGTTATTAGCCAAGCTGAAGCCATTAAACATTTACAAAGTTATGAAGACCTCTATCAAAACTCGTTAACAGGTAAATTTCAGCTAAACCGTGATGGTTACTTCATCAAAAGCAACGCTTCATGGCGTCAAATTTTAGGCTATACCGATGAAGATTATTTCCTAAACGACAACCCTCGCTTTAACGATTTATTCAGTGACAGCAAACAATGTCAGCAATTTTGGCAAAACATTAAAGGGCAAAACCAACTGCAGGCCTTCGTCGCCAGCTTTACGCAACCGCCCACCGGTGAGCGCGTTATGGTGTCTATAACCATACGTAAATCCAACACCGAAAATGTAGAGTGGATTGGTGCCGGTCAAGACGTCACTGAAAGCCACTTAAAAGAACAAGCCTTAATACAATTACAAAAAGAGAAAGCGCAATCTTTACGTCAGCTTGTTATGGGTATTGCTAAGCAAATGGAATCGCCCTTAAGTGAAATTCATACAGCCGAGAATTACTTAAAAAACAATAGCCCCAATATCAGTGAAGAAGAGCGTAAACGTGAGATAAAACAAGGTATTTGGTATATCGAGCAAGGCGGTAGCCGCTTAACAGAACTGAATAAACTTATGAAAAACGCAGTAATTGAAGCTGATAGATATATTGTTGATGAAATTAGAATTCGTGAGTGGCTCACCGCTTGGCAAGAGGAACAACAGGAGCTGTACGAAAAACTGCAACTGCGTACCGCCGTACATAGCTATATAGTCGACTGGCTTGTTTATCCTGAAGCATTGACCATTGTCTTAAACCAACTGGTTAAAAACTCATGTGAGCATAACGCTGAACTGCTTGATGAAGGCAATTTAAAAGTCAGCGTTGAAATACGAGAGCGCAGTGAGTTTATAGAACTGCATTATTACGACAATGGTGTAGGTATTAGCGCAGAAGAACAGGGATTAATATTTATGCCGTTTTATACCAGCAAACCTGAAAGTGCGGAAAATAAAGGCTTGGGCTTATATCAAACCTATAATCTGCTTACCGAATTGATGCAGGGTTATATCGAATGGCCTGAAACCACTGAAGGCTTTGCCATGATAGTGAAGTTTCATTTAACAACGCCAGTGTTATCTAAGAACAAGACACAGGAAGTTGGTTTGGACGACAGCCAAACTAAATTGAACCCCGAAAACAACGAAGCCGAGTATTAACTCGGCTTCGCTTCTTACTTAACAGGCTTTAAGTTTAAAGCTTGGCAGCTAACTCACAACCTTGACGAATAGCGCGCTTAGCGTCTAATTCACCGGCAAACTCAGCACCACCAATTAGGTGAAGACCGAAAGAGTGCTCTCCTTCTGCTTTCAATGCTTCGTAGAGATAATTAACGGATTCTTGACCCGCACAAACCACTACTTGATCGACATCGAGCAAGCGTTTACTGCTTTGCTCACCTTTAGTAATGGTTAAGTGCAAACCTTGCTCATCAATTTGATCATAAGAAGCGCCACTAATTTGCTCAACGCCTTTCATTTTCATTACTGCACGGTGTACCCAACCCGTGGTCTTGTTAAGACCTTTACCTAAACGGCTTTGTTTACGCTGAATTAAGGATAACTCACGCGGTGAAGGCTCAATTTCTGCTTTTACCAAACCACCACGAGCTTGGTTAGTAATATCTACACCCCACTCTTTGTGCCAGCGATCTGCGTCTAAGGTTAAAGAAACACCTTCATGACTTAAGTATTCACCCACGTCAAAACCGATACCACCAGCACCCATAATGGCTACTTTCTTATCTAGGTTCAGTTCTTGATCTAATAACTGCTGATAAGTAATTACTTTTTCGCTATCAATGCCTGGCATGTTAGGCACTCGTGGCTGTACGCCAGAAGCTATAACTACTTCATCAAAACCACCGGCCTTTAGCTCTTCAATGGTTACTTTGTGGTTTAGCTTTAACTCAACGTTATATTTCTTGAGCATGGTATCCCAGTAGCGAATGGTTTCTTTAAACTCTTCTTTACCTGGGATTCTTGAGGCGTAGTTAAACTGTCCACCAATAATATCGCGTGCTTCAAATACAGTGACATCGTGGCCACGTTCAGCAGCAATAGAGGCACAAGCTAAGCCCGCAGGGCCGGCACCCACCACGGCTACTTTTTTAGTGCTAGAAACACTCTTATAAATCAGAGTGGTTTCGTAACAGGCGCGTGGGTTAACCAAACAGGTAGCACGCTTATTTTCAAAGGTGTGGTCTAAACAGGCTTGGTTACAGGCGATACAGGTATTAATTTCATCAACACGATCTTCTTTAACTTTTTGTACCCAGAAAGGGTCGGCTAAAAACGGGCGTGCCATTGAAATCATATCGGCCTTACCAGAAGATAAAATTTCTTCAGCGGTGTCAGGCATATTAATACGGTTAGAAGCTACCACTGGCACATTAACGGCTGCTTTAACTTTAGCAGTGACATCAACGAAAGCAGCGCGTGGTACTGAGGTAACAATGGTTGGAATACGTGCTTCGTGCCAACCGATACCGGTGTTAAGAATAGTCACACCTACTTCTTCTAAAGCTTTGGCTAATTGAATCACTTCGTCCATGGTAGAGCCGTCTTCTACTAGGTCTAACATAGATAAACGGAACATAATAATGAAGTCAGCACCCACAGCTTCACGCACACGGCGTACTACTTCAACAGGGAAACGCATACGGTTTTCGTAAGAACCGCCCCACTCATCAGTACGCTTATTGGTACGAGTATTAAGCATTTGAGTAATAAAGTAGCCTTCAGAACCCATGATCTCAACGCCATCATAATTCGCTTTCTTAGCTAACTTGGCCGCTTTCACAAACTGATCAATGGTTTTATAAATCTGTTTGCTGGTCAGTTCTTTTGGTTTAAAGGGAGTAATAGGCGACTTAATTGCCGAAGGCGCTACGTTAAAAGGCGTGTAACCGTAACGCCCTGCGTGTAGCAACTGTAATAATATTTTTGAATCGTTATCGTGAACGGCCTTAGTAACCTTTTTATGAAAAGGAACCTGTAGACTGCTAATCATCTTCGAGCCTAGTGGAAGTAAGTCACCACGACGGTTAGGTGAAAAACCACCCGTTACCATAAGGCCAACGCCACCACGGGCACGCTCGGCAAAGTATTCGGCCAATTCACTAAAGTGCCAAGGACGATCTTCAAGACCAGTGTGCATAGAACCCATCATTATGCGGTTTTTTAAGGTAGTGAAACCTAAATCGAGAGGTTCTAAAATGCGGGGGTATTTACTCATAGCTAAGCTCACGGTTGTTAGAATTATCTGTATTTTATTATAGACACGGGGAGAGACAACTACCCGTGCCTACTTTTATTAATTCATTCTAGTCTACCCTAGAAACACTCAGGGTAAATAACCTATCTTAGCATTTAACTAATCAAAGACTGCAAAACTAATCTTCGCTAATTTCAATAGTAGGAATTGCTCCACTATTTTGTGCTTGGCGAGCAAGAGCTACCGCAATTTTACGCGCAGCATGGCGGTACATCATAGACACTTCAGAGTGATCATCAGCAGCCACCACTGGCACACCTACATCCGACTGTTCACGAATATACTTAGACAATGGCAAAGAACCTAACATCTCAGTTTCATACTCTTCAGCTAAGCGGTTCGCACCATCGATACCAAAAATGTGTTCTGCATGACCGCAATTTGAACAAATATGCATACTCATATTTTCGATCATACCGAGCACGGGGATATGCACCTTACGGAACATTTCTATGCCTTTCTTAGCATCAGCCAAAGCAATGTCTTGTGGGGTGGTAACAATTACAGCACCTGAGACTGGAAACTTTTGACTTAAGGTAAGCTGAATATCACCCGTACCTGGTGGCATATCGACAATCAAATAATCAAGCTCGCCCCAAAGAGTCTGAGTAAGTATTTGTAGCAACGCACCACTAACCATTGGCCCACGCCATACCATCGGCGTTTTTTCGGTTACCAGGTACGCCATAGACATACTTTTAACGCCGTGAGCTTCAATAGGCACGAAGAACTTACCATCAACGGTCTTAGGACGGGTACCATCTGCTATGCCCATCATAATACCTTGACTAGGGCCATAGATATCTGCGTCCAGCAAACCTACTTTGGCACCATCTTTAACCAGCGCCACAGCTAGGTTTACTGCTGTTGTAGATTTACCCACACCACCTTTACCAGAAGACACCGCAATAATATTTTTAACCTTAGCGATGGATTCAACGGTGTTTTGGCGCTTATTTGGTAACACGCCCCAGTGAACATTCACTTTGGCAGAGGTACAACCATCAATATTTTCTATGGCCGTATTAAGAAGTTGTTCGACCCCACCTTTTAAGTAATTGCTAGGGTAGTTCAAATAAACTTCCACACTAACTTCGGATCCTTTAATATTAATGTCACGGATACAATCGGCCTCGATTAAATCAGTTTCTAAGTATGGATCTGTATAGCTTGCTAACGCTGCTTCGACTTGTGCTCTAGTGATTTCTGACACACAGGACTCCTATATTCAGCCTTGTAAAGTAGTATGACTGATTGTACGCTGAAGATAAGGTTTTTCCACGGATAGAATGTAAGGTTATTCAGCAACTCTATACAGCTGTGTAGGTTGCTTAAACACCTGCAGCAACTAAAGCTATAATGGCAGTGCTATAAAGGACACCAAGTATAAAACATGATAAGTATTCGACAGCTTACTCTTGGCTTAGCCACTCTTTACTTCTTTTTACTGTTCGCAAGCTTACTCGCTGGACGATGGTTTTGGTTTTATCCTGCTGAGATTGAACACCAGCAACTAACCCAGCGACAAGAAGTTTTAAGCCTGCAAGGTATCTTCGACGTTCAGCTAGAAAGTTTAAAAAGCCGTGTGCTACAACTGGTTGTTATCAATAATATCTCTACTATCAAAGCCGCAGAAAACATTAGTGATTGGCCAGCCAAGTTAAAACAACTACAACTTAATGCAGCTATTGTTACTGACACTAATTTCGACATTCAAAACATCCACCGTCCTGAAGCTAACAATAATCATGTCCTTGATCTAGAGCTCCAACAATGGCTTAAAAAACTGGTCGACAGCCAAGCTTATTTCTCTGACTCAGTTGAAACCGATATTATTCGCATTGGTGACCATTCTTATAACTTAATTATCACTGCTCTCAATAGTCAAGACTCCAATCAACAAGGCTGGATCATATTCTTACAACGCATCACTGAAAGAACCTTTAATCTTATTAACAAGCTATCTTTGCTTAAGGTAAAAAACATTACCTTCGCTGAAAATGATGTGACCTCGATTCCATACTTTCATCAAACTTCGATGGAGCTAACCCAAACCCAGCAACGCTGCCTTAATAGTAAGGACAATGTTCAATCTATTTGTGTCGAATTCACCCACTCCAACAAGGTGCCGACTTTCCTTAACAGCAAGCTAATATCTGTTAACTTATTAATGCTGCTAGCACCCTTAGCCCTGTATTACTTTATTTTGGTTCTATTTACTAAACCAATTAACATAGCGATTGGCTTATTAAGAGATAACTATAAAAAAGGAATGCTGGAAGAGCTGGTGATTACTGCTCCTATCGAGGTGACCGAGCTGGTTGAACTTAGAGACATTTACAACGAAACAGTAAGAATTGCTAACCACAACAAAAAAGAATTAGAAAAAATTTTGATAAAACATGGAATTTAATTTGCAGACAGAAGCGTTCTGTTGCTTTATGCATAGTCGATATTGATTTTTTTAAGCCTTATAACGATAACTATGGGCATCCCCAGGGCGACAAGGTGTTGTACGAAGTCGCCCAAGCTTTAGCGAATTGCGCTAAACGTGCTGATGAAATTGTAGCGCGCTACGGTGGTGAAGAGTTTATTATTCTGGCCTACATTGATGACGAGGATCAGCTAGCAGTTTTCAGTGAAAATTTACAAAACACAATTAACAAGTTAGCTCTGCCTCACGAATTTTCAAGTATCAGCAAGCATATTACCGTATCAACAGGCATAGCTTGGCTACAGAATACGGGTGAGTGGTTAACTAATTACACTAAAGAAGAGTGGTTAAACACTGCAGACGCTGCGTTATATGAGGCCAAAAATAGTGGTCGCAAACAAAATGTTGTAAAAAAGATATCCGAACAACAGCAATTTAAGGTTTAGTACTTATCTTTAACGGCTGCGGCTAAAGGATTAAGAGATACTTTTTTTGCTAGCGGGATACATAGACTCGTACTCCCGCTGAGCAATATTTTTTAGTACGATTTTCTTTTGTTCATTATCCATTCTGCCCCATTGACTTATTTCCGTACCACTACGAAAACAACCCACACAAATATCTTTATCATCTAAGGCACAAATACTGACGCAGGGTGAAGGAACGTGCTGACTCACAGACTAACTCCCTCTAATTCTTGTATATATTTTTTTGCATTTTGAACGTAATGAGCGGCTGAAGCTTCTAGTATCTTCATTTGCATATCGCTCAGCTGACGTTTAACCACCGCAGGCGAACCCACTACTAAAGATCCATCGGGTATTTCCATACCTTCTGGAACTAATGCATTAGCACCAATGATGCAGTGCTTGCCTATCTTCGCTTTATTTAACACCACGGCATTAATGCCAATTAATGAGTAATCCCCAATAGTACAACCATGTAACATGGCATGGTGCCCTACTGTTACGCCACGACCAAGCGTAAGTGGAATACCACCATCGGTATGCAGCACTGCATTATCTTGGATATTGGACTGGGGGCCAACAGTAATCTGGTCGTTGTCACCACGAATCACAACACCAAACCACACACTGCTTTGATCTTCTAAACTTACGCTACCAATGATTTTAGCGTTATCTGCTACAAATACATTTTCGCCTTTTTGTGGTTGGCGTTTACCAAGTTTGTAAAACATTCTCTGTCCTTATTTTTTATATTTTGTAGGTAATGTCACAGTCCCAACAGGTATTCATCATTTCGACAATCATCATGGCGGTGATTCCCCAAATATGAAACTCTTCATAATCGTAACTAGGAATGCGAGCACTACCATGCTCAAAATAACTGCTGGGCGGTTTTTCAAAGTGGCTTAATGGTACTTGAAAAATAGCGTCTAGCTCATCTGGATTTGCAACAAATTCCATATTCGGTTCAATTATTCCAAGCACTGGTGTAACTACATAGCCATGTAATGAAACGACTTGGTCTAGCTCACCAACAATATTGACCTCTTCTGGTGGCAAGGCCACTTCTTCTGACGCCTCGCGTAGGGCAGTCATAATAATGCTACCGTCTTCTGCATCTCTTTTCCCTCCAGGAAAGGCCACTTCCCCTTTATGCGAAGATAAATTTAACGAGCGCCTTGTTAACAGTACTTTAGGATCAGATTCATCGGTAACAGCTATCAGTACACCAGCCTCCAACAATGTTGGCTGATTAAATCTACGCGGTTGTCGGTGTTGTAAACGCTCATCTAGGTAACGATATAAATTATCGTTCATTGAATTCATAATAAATCCCCTTTTCTGGTTAAAAGAGATCTAAGCGCCAAGCTTCAAAAGCTGGCTCTTCATAAGGATGAGCATTCTTTAATGCCTCAATAGCCGCATAAATATGTTCTTGGTCACACAGCATTTCTACTCGATACTCAGATACTACTTCCAGTGTTCCTTGCTTACCAATAAATGGAGTGGCACCAACCACTGGACGAAACTGACCTTGACCCAAAACTTGCCAACTACAAGCTTCGTAAGCACCCATTCGGCCGGCACCTGCAGCAAAAACGGCCTCTTTCACTTGTTCTATATGGGTCTGTGGCACAAAAAATGCAAGTTTATACATAATAATAGCCATAAATATCAATGTTTTAACAATAGCATTATAACCGTAATCTACTACAGTTATAGGTTATATATACCTAGGAATATAGAAGCATGGGAAAGTCATTATCTATTCGTACTAAAATTCACCTTACACTGGGTGTTATGTTTTTATTCGTCTTAGTGGTGGTGGTTAGCGTGTCCGTTAACTCGGAAAAACACTTAGCTCACGAAATGGCAGTAGAAAAACTACAAGAGAAAGCCAGTAGCTATCTAGATACTCTTAATATGCTAATGATTTCAGGCGCCATTCATAATCGTGAGCTGGTACGTGAAAAGCTACTTTCAGATAACAACATTGTAGCGGCTAAAATTATCCGCCATGAATCTATAAATAAAATGTACGGGCCAGGTTTACCCCATGAGCACCCGGTTGATGACATCGACGAGCGCTCATTGTTAGGTGAAGAAATTCTGTTTGAAACCAACGATGAAAACGGCCATGTAATGACCTACGTGATGCCTGTACTGGCTTATGCTGACTACCGAGGCACTGACTGTATTGCCTGCCATCAAGCTAAAGAGAACGAGGTGTTAGGGGCTATTCGTATCAGTTACTCATTAGATGAAATGAACGGTCGAATTTTTAATAACATGCTAAGAATGAGCATAATCCAAATTGCTCTTTTTGTTGGCGCATTAATATTGCTGGCATTTCTATTCCGCCGCTTAGTGATTTCTCCTGTCAAAAGCATGCATAAAACGCTTGATATCATGGAAAAAAATTCTGATTTAACTCAGAGCGCACAAGTCATCAGTCAAGATGAAATTGGCAGTGCTGCCATGGCACTTAACGCTATGATAAAACGCTTTGCTAGCTCATTACAGCAAGTAGTTTCTCTGGCCGAGCAACTCAATAATTCGGCACAGCAGATCGAGTCTTCCTCACAAGCGTCTTTACAAGCAGCTCAAGCTCAAAACTCTGAAACCACAGAAATTCATCATGCGCTGCAAGAGCTGCACGAAAGCACGCAGCTAGTAATGGCTAACGCGCAAGAAAGCAATCAAGCGTCACAAGAAGCCAAAGTCGTTGCCAACGAAGGTATGACGAAAACAGACTTGGCCTCGCAAAGCATTAACACTATGAATCATGCTTTAGTCTCTGCTGCTGAAGTTATTGAAGCCTTAGATGAGCGCAGCAACAACGTTGGCAGTGTTCTAGATGTAATTAAAGGTATTGCTGAGCAAACCAACTTATTGGCACTTAATGCAGCTATTGAAGCAGCAAGAGCGGGGGAATCTGGCCGCGGTTTTGCTGTGGTTGCTGACGAAGTACGTACTCTTTCACAACGCACTGCTGAATCAACTCAAGAAATTGAGAAAATGATAGCTCAACTGCAAGCAGAAGCGCGTAATGCCGTCGGTTCCATGCAAAACGCTCAATCTACTGCTTCAGAAGGCATTGAACGTGTTCAAGAAGCCGCCAGTGCTTTGTACAGCATGACCGGTCACGTAGAGCGTATGAATCAACTTAACGAAGAAACTCTAAGACGCATGCATAACCAAGTAGCCGTCGGTGATAGTGTTAATCAGCGTGTTGAGCGTATCAGTGAACATTCACAAAACAGTGCTGATACGGCCCGAAAAACTACTGAAGTTTCTGAGTCTTTAGTGAAGTTGGCGCAAGACTTAAGCCAGTTAGTTGGCAGATTCAGACTGTAATGTAAACACAGTTTACTGAGCTTGAGGCATAGCTGTAATCACCTCAAGCTCAGCTAGTATTTGCAATGCCTCAATTCTGTTCGTAGCACAGAACTCTTCTTCTGCTTGAAACTGTGCACAGGCTTTTGGTCGCCTAGGGTCAGTAAAGATTGCACAGCGATAATCTTCGGTTAGATGGATGCAACGTTGGCCTGCGGCTTTGCCGTTGGGCATACCGGGTATTGGCGAGGTTATTGATGGTGCAATACAACAGGCACCGCAGTTGAGCCGACAGTCCATATATGTACTCAAGTTAATATCGATACTTTCTAAAATCTTTCAACTGCTGCTGCTTCATCTCTTGCCACATAGTAAGGTTATAGCGAGCTGCGTAGTTACGAATTCGTAGGTATTCATTTTGACGCTGTTCAATGTTGGTATAGGTTTGCCAACGATAATTCAGCAAGCGAATCTTATGCTGACGCTTAGCAATTTCGGCTTGCTCTCTATTCAAACCCGGCAGCTCAACACCTTCTTCTAGGTCCATGCCCAAAAACTCATAGTTTCTTTGCGAAGCTGCCAGTTTTGCATCTTCAATAGGAAACTCTAATCCTATGGACTCATCTGCATAGCTGCTGCTCATGAAAACCAACAACAGCAAACCCACTATTATTTTTTGCATACCTTTCCTCATTAAAATACAGCACTTATTTGAAAAACAGCGTTGCAGATAAACAGCTATTATCAACTCATGCTAACCTTGCTAAGTCTTAGGCCGCAAGTTAGCCTTGCAACAAATTTATCTTTTAGGTTTAAACATGCCTGCTATTTATCTACTCGCCATAATTTTTCTTAGCTTTAGTGGTTCATTAAGCTTTGCTGACGAACCCAATATAAGACTAGGTGTTGGCACTTATGGCATGAAGCTAAAGCACAGCCCGCAAGGTTTACCCAGCAATGACTTTGGCGGCAGTATTTTTGCTGAACACACAGAAAACAACTTTGCCGGTTCGCGTTTTATTATTTACAACATAAACAATGATGGCGTTTCTGTACATGGTGGCGAGATACAGTTATTGCTTGGTTATGGCTTAGCCCATAATGGCGTGCGTATTTATACCGGCCCTACTTGGCATATTGAACATATTCACTTACCTCGTGAAAATGGTACTAACCCTAGCAGCACTTTCAAGGGCTGGGCGTGGCAAGTAGGTACTGGTGTTCAATACAAAGACATTGGTATCGATTATGCTTTCGGCCTAAGAGCCAATCAATCCTATAAAAAAGAAAACCGCCGTGTTGGTAACCCTAACGGCAACATGTATACCCACAGCATTCTGTTAAGTTATCGATTCTAAACTTTTCAACTAAAGCGTGTTAAGCAATGATTTCTACTCTAGTGGTGTTCTTTAACATCGCACTCTCTGGTTTATGTTGTTAGCTCTCAGCCAATCTTATCTGCCTTCTTCAATAAGCATCATCCTAACGGCCCTTAATTAACACCCTTTACCCTGATCTACCTTGTTAAAGTATAAATTATTCTTTGCATTCCCTAGTGTTTACGCCAGTTACACCTACCCTATATATAAACCTGTACTTGCTTTTCATACATTAGTACATTCTAATACAGTTATATATAAAATTAAGCATAATGCCAAAGAGGAACTTTGCATGAGATTTTCTCCACGCCCTAGCTACATAAAAACACCTAGCTACATAAAAACTATTGTCACTGTGGGACTAACAACACTAGCCCTCAGTAGTTTTGCTTTAGAAAGCCTAAAGTTAGAAACCGCCAATATTGCACAATACTTTGATCTTGAAGCCACTTTAGAGGCAGTCAACGAAAGTACAGTGTCTGCTCAAACCAGTGGCGCTGTTGAAGGGATTTTCTTTGACGTTAACGACCAAGTAAAAGCTGGAAGCTTATTAATTAAAATAAACGATACTCAGCAGCAAGCTGGTTTACAGCAAGCCTTGGCTAATTTAGAACAAGCCAAAGCCCAGAACGAAGACGCACAAGTATTACTCAAACGTAATAAACGTTTATTCGATCAACAAACACTATCTCAAGGCGAGTATGACAGCACTGTTGCTCGCGCTAAAAGTGCAGCCGCTGGGGTTAAAGCCGCAGAAGCAGGTTTAAAACAAGCCCGTGAGCAATTGGCTTACACTCAGGTTAAAGCGCCTTTCTCAGGCATTGTTAAAGCTCGTCACATGGAAATGGGTGAGTTAGTTAGTCCAGGCCAACCACTAATGACTGGCTTAGCGCTAACACCATTGCGTGCAGTAGCGGATTTACCACAACGCATTGCCCAAGAGTATAGAAGCGCAGAGCAAGTGTCTGTGCTAATTGGATCTGACAGCATTACACCAGAAAGCACGACTTTGTTTCCTTACGCCGATGCGCGTCATCACAGCGTTCGTCTGCGTGCTTTATTACCCCAGACAGACACACCCTTATACCCAGGCCAGTGGGCCAAGTTACGCATTCAAACCGGCGAACGTGACGGAATTCTAGTGCCAAGTGCAGCCGTATTACAGCGTGGCGAATTAGCCGCCGTTTATGTGTTAGTGGATGGTCAGCCACGCTTACGCCAAGTGCGAACGGGTGAACTATTTAATGGCCAAACAGAAATTCTTTCCGGCCTTAAAGCAGGTGATCAAATTATTGTCGACGCATTAGCCCAATTAGCTGACTTAAGCAGCCAACAATAAGGGGTAGACCATGAAGTTAGGTATATCGGGCAAGATTGCTCGGACGTTTCAAGATTCCCCAATTACGCCTTTGCTCGCCATAGTGGGGTTATTGCTGGGTTTCTTCGCCATAATGATTACGCCCAAAGAAGAAGAGCCTCAAATTGACGTTACTTTCGCTAACGTCTTTATTGCTTTTCCAGGTGCCAGCGCCAAGCAAGTTGAGCAGTTGGTTTCCATTCCTGCTGAGCAAGTACTGTCTGAAATTAAAGGTGTAGATGATATTTTCTCTATCAGCTCGCCGGGACAGTCGGTACTGACCATTGCTTTTGAAGTGGGTATTCCGCGTGATGAAGCCATATTGAATTTATACAATCAAGTTTACAGCAACAGCGATTGGTTTCCGCAGAACATGGGTGTAATGCCCCCTGTGGTAAAACCCATGGGTATTGATGATGTGCCTATTATGGCGCTGACAATTTCTTCACAGCGTGCTGACATAAGCGCTTCCGAATTAACCAAGCTGGCTCATGCTTTAGAAATCGAGTTAAAGCGTATTCAAGGCACACGAGATATTTACACCATAGGCGGCCAAGACAGCATACTGGAAGTACGCTTAGACCCTGCGCGCATGAATGGCTTTGGCTTATCCTTTGATGACGTCCGCAACGCTCTATTAAGCGCTAATGCCGGTGGCCATATTCTGCCTCTGGTACAAAATAATCAGGTCATTCAAGTACAAGCAGGCAGCTTCTTAAAGAACGCCAGTGAAGTCAGTCAGCTTGTGGTTGGTCGCTCTGATTCAGGCATTGTGTATTTAGCCGATGTTGCCGACATTCAACTGAGTGCCGACACACCAGAACAGTCGGTCTACACTCGCGCACCAAACATGAGTGACTCATTACCCGCTGTGACTATGGCCATTGCTAAACAACCAGGTACCAACGCCGTTGATATTACTCAAGCCATTGAAGCGCGTTTAGTGCAGCTTAAAAACCACTTAATTCCTGCCGATATTAACGTTGAAATTACCCGTGACTACGGTATCACGGCGAAAGAAAAGTCCGACCAACTGATCGGTAAGCTCTTATTTGCTACCGCTGCGGTAGTAGTATTGGTATTACTGAGTATGAGCTGGCGTGAAGGTGTGATTGTAGGTGGCGCTATTGTTATTACATTAGCCATTACTCTATTTGCCAGCTGGGCTTGGGGCTTTACCTTAAACCGTGTGTCTCTGTTTGCCCTGATATTCTCGATTGGTATTTTGGTCGATGACGCCATTGTAGTGGTGGAAAACATTCACCGTCACTTACACTTAGACCCATCACGCAAGCTCTTGGAAATCATTCCAGAGGCCGTTGACGAAGTTGGTGGCCCGACTATTCTTGCCACCTTTACCGTGATTGCAGCGTTGATGCCAATGGCCTTTGTGACAGGCTTAATGGGGCCTTACATGAGCCCTATTCCGATTAACGCCTCGACCGGCATGTTGATTTCATTGATCGTCGCCTTTGTGGTAACTCCTTGGCTGTCTTATAAGCTAATGAGCCGTATGAAGTTTGATGCCGCTGAAAACGATAACATCAGCCTTGAAGCGCAACAAGATACTAAGCTGTATCGCTTCTTTAATCGTTTAATGCGTCCACTCATTGAAGGTGCGGGTGCAGCCAAAAAACGTTTAATGCTGTTTGCCGGTGTCATGGTATTAATCTTAATTGCGGTTTCTTTACCTGCCTTTAAGTTGGTTGTTTTAAAAATGCTGCCCTTTGATAACAAGTCTGAGTTTCAGATTGTGGTCGATATGCCAGAGGGTACACCGGTTGAACAAACCCTAATGGTGTTAGAAGCTTTATCAGACGAATTAATGACTGTTCCTGAAATTAAGGACGTGCAGCTATACGCTGGTACCGCCGCACCGATTAACTTTAATGGCTTAATACGTCAGTACTATTTACGCAGCATGCCTCATCAAGGCGATATTCAGGTTAACTTAGTCGATAAAGAACATCGCAAACGTCAGAGTCATGATATTGCTCATTCGGTGCGTGTGCCTTTGCAAAAAATTGGTTTGCCTTTTAACGCCAACGTGAAAATAGTCGAAGTACCGCCTGGTCCACCCGTAATGTCACCGATAGTGGCTGAAATTTACGGCCCTGATTACGACCAACAAATTGCAGCGGCCAAAAAACTGCGGGCATTGTTTGAGAAAACCGATGATGTGGTTGACGTGTACGATATGATTGAAGACCCACAAGAAAAGTGGCTCATCAATATTAACCGTGCTCGTGCCGCCCAGTTAGGTGTGGCTCAAGCCAGTATTGTGCAAGCGATCAATACCGCTTTAGGCGGTGAAGACGTCAGTTACTTGCACACAGAGCACAACAAGTACCCTTTACCGGTTCGTTTAGAACTGCCAGAAGGCAGCAAGGTTGAATTAAATCAGTTACAGGTAATGAAAGTACGTTCTGTGCAAGGCGATTTGATTGCACTCGCTGACCTAATTGATATTGAAAAAACCACGGTTGATTACACTATCTACCACAAAAACCTACAACCAGTTGTATTTGTTATGGCTGATATGGCCGGTGATTTAGACAGCCCGCTCTATGGCTTATTTGATATCGCTTTCTCCATGGCCGATAACGGTATGGACTGGCAGCAAATGATGATCAAACAGCCGCCAGTAACGGATGAGATCGTGATGAAGTGGGACGGTGAGTGGCAAATCACCTATGAAACCTTCCGTGATATGGGTATTGCCTATGCCGTGGGTATGATTTTGATCTACTTGTTAGTGGTCAGTCATTTCCACTCCTACTTAGTACCCACCTTATTTGGTGCTCAGTTCACGGCTACTTCTATGATTGGTATGATTGCTTTAGCGGGGATTATTGTCCGAAACTCCATTCTACTGGTGGACTTTATTAAGTTAGAAAGCGCTGCAGGTATGAAGTTTACTGACGCTATTATTATGGCGGCAGCGGTTCGAGCTAAACCCATTGTATTAACGGCAGTAGCGGCCATGATTGGTGCTTTCTTTATCTTAGACGACCCAATCTTTAACGGTTTAGCGATCTCGTTGATCTTCGGTATTTTGGTATCGACCTTGCTAACGCTAGTGGTTATTCCAGTTCTATACTTTGCTGCTTTCAAAAAGCAGTATCAAGATAACTAACGAGCGATAACTAACGAGCGATAACTAGAAACTAGTACAAATAAAAAAAGGCGGCGACTTCAGTGTAATTAAGCTGAAGTCAGCTGCCTTTTTTATTAAGCTTAATGCCAAGTTAACCTAAAGCTTAGTTAACGCCTAAAACCACTTCTGCAGTTTTGCCTTTCTGTGGGCGGCAAATAGATAAACGTACACTGACTTTTTCATCGTAAGCCACTAACCAATCTTTTACTTTCTGGCCACGTTCTCGAGCAAGATCTGCCCAGTTATCACCCATTTGCTGTGCTTCTTGGGTGCTTACAAACGGACAAGCCTGCACTTCGATGTTTCTCTTATTCTTCATTAGCTCGGCCACTTTGGTTAAGTTGGCTATTTGTGCTTCGCTTAAATCACTGATGTTTTGCTCATAGCGTAAGGAATCTAGGCGAATGGCAAACAAGTAATCACCAGCAAAACTGGCCACCGTTATCATAGTGCCGTAGGGCTGCAGCGCTTGTTTAAGGAAGTACACCGTACCGGCCTTTAATGCCCGTTGGGTTAGCTGTTTGCTAATATCACTTAAACCCACATCGGGGTCAGTTAAGTCACCGGACAAGGGAATGGTTAAGCGCAAATTGCCATTATCGTCACGTAATAAACCAACTGCTGTGTCGATGGGCATAGACAGCTGCTTGCTGACTTTTTTAATAGTCGCTTCATCCACCGGGGTAAACTTAGAGTTACGTAACAGCAGCTTAGCTTCACCACCAAGCTGAGCTTTATCAAAGGTAATGCGTGCGTCTATATCTAACGAGCCACGATTTAACTGATAACCCATGGCTTGAATAAAGTAGCCATTAAATGGCACTAGATCTAATTGACGTACGGTTAAGACAACTTCGCCTTGCGGATACAAAGCCCCGTCACGTTCAAATAACCCTAACTGCCCTGTGGCTATGATCTTGTTGTAGCGGCCTATGCCTAGGTTTATCTCAAAAGGTACTGCATTGGTTAAAGCAAAATCGCTTTTCTTAAGAGTACTGCTTACTTCGCCAATGTTTATTTTATGAATATTAATATCGGTTTTAAGCGCAGGCTTAATTGAATAGTCTTCAATATGAATTTTGTTAGTAATGGGATTATCGCTGTCGACTTCTTCCGCTTGCTGAATTAAACCCGCTAGCACCAAGGCTAACAACAAAGGTTTTTCTTCTGTGCTATCAAGCGCACTATCGAGTGTAGCCTCTGTATTTGTATCACCTGCCTCAGCGACAGTTTCGCCCGCAGGCTTAGCTGCGACTGGTGCGCTTTGGTCGTTTTGTTTATCTGTAACCAGACCGACTAACTGGCCTTGTGCATTACGCTGAATGTTAACCAGTAATCCAGAGTAGTTTTGCTTGCCTAAAGTCACGCTAAACTCTTGTTCACTAAAATCGGCCATTAAGTCGGCTAAGCCATAATGCTGCAAACTGAGCAGTTGTTGTTCTTGGCTAATCAGGCTGACTTGTTTAACCAACAGACTTTCTAATTGTGGCTTAAGGTCTTGATGGCTAAAGTTTTCTAAACGCACTTGCTCAACCGCCAATGACATAGGCTCGTCCTGTACGGCAATATTATTCAGCTGCAACAAAGAAAAAGATTGCTGCTCACCACTGACCAGCTTATCGATAGACAAGTCTTCAACACTCAGCGTTACGCCTTTACTGTCGACCAAGCTAATGTTTTGTATTAAAAAGCGTTCAATACTTTGTGTGTGGGCGTCAGCTAATAGGTTTTTCAAGCTAAGTTGCTCAAAGCCAACCGTCATTTCTTCTTCAAGCGACAAGGATAAGTCTTTTAAACTAAATTCGCCCTGCCATTGAGGTTGCGTTTGTAGATTATTTAAACGGCCTTTCATTGTTAGACTTAACGGATTATTGAGTTTTAGGTTCTGCGCTCCTGTCACTGCAAGTGCCTGTAGCTCTAATTCAATGCTCAGTTGCGGGTGACTGTTAACTGCCGTGTCTAAGCCGGTTAACTGAATCTTTTTAATATGAGCGCTGCCTGATGTGTTTAAATCATCGAGCTTTATTTGCCACTGATACTGTTGGTTTTTTATTTCTAGGTTATTTATCTGCACGGTCCAAGGCTGCAGCTCTTCTGTATTAACCTCTGTATTAACTTCTGCTTCAGTCTTTTCTTCGCTCTTAGCTTCAGCATTTGGTTTATCGACTTGTATTTCATCTGAGTCAACTTCTGTCGCCTGCTCTTGGCTTTGTTTCTCTGTATTTTCAGAAGCCAAAGGAATGGTTAAGCCTGCAATATTGATACTTTCGTTAGCGTCCGTCAGCAAAGCTTCTAAAGCCAAATCAACGCCATCAAGCACTAAATTATGCACTTCTATTTTTTGCTGTAGCAACGCCCATATATTTAGATCAATAACTAATTGATCTAAATGAGTGGTTTCTTGTCCAAGCTTGTTCTGACCAACTTCAGGATGATTCAAAGTAACGCCGGTTAAGGTGAGGTGGGTAGTGAATGGTGAGAATTTCCAATCCTTCACTGTCAGCGTATAGCCTTCCCCCTGCTCTTCATACCAGTCAGAGACATAACTTAAAGCAATACCAGGCGCTAAATACAAAGCCACCAGCGCAGACAAGATAACAACAATTAAAAAGGTAGATAAGAAGACTATAATTTTCTTAAGCAAAACAGAGCCCATTTATTAAGTGTATTTATGGTTAAAGTTTAACACCTGCCAATGGCTAGCCATAGATGATTTACACCATGAGTAGATGCTTTACGCCATGATAAGCCAATACAGAGGTTTCACCCTCGGAGTTTTACAATTTTTATTAAAAAACAGGTACTGTAGAACCTGAAAATAACAACAAGGTTTCTAATATGAAGAAAATATACGCCCTGCTGCTGTTCGTTTTTATTGCAGCTTATTTGCTTTATTGGCCAGTACCCGTAGAGCCCTTGGCATGGGAAGCATCTAAAGCACCCGTTTTAGAAGGGCAGTATCAGAGCAATCATAAACTGGCTTCTATAAAGCGCTTAGCGGTTGGTGAAGGCGTAGGGCCAGAGAGTATTACTATCGACGCCAAAGGTTATTTATATACTGGCTACGAAGACGGCCGTATTGTACGTTTTGATTTAAACGGCAAAAAGCCCGATTTAATTGTTAATACTTATGGTCGTCCTTTAGGGCTGAAAGTCACTAACGACGGTAACCTAATAGTTGCTGATGCTCTACGTGGTTTACTAAAGATTAACTCAGAGTCTGGAGCTTTAGAGGTACTTACCAGCAGTGCAGACAATCTACCCTTTAAGTTTACTGACGACCTAGTGATTGCTGACGATGGCAATATTTATTTTACCGACGCCTCCAGCAAGTTTGGTCCAGCCATGCATGCGCGTGACGACATTATAGAACATGGCGGCCATGGTCGTTTGCTTAAATACGACCCTCTTACCAAAGACACCAGCGTATTATTGGACGGTTTACAGTTCGCTAATGGCATTGCCTTATCACAGGATCAATCATTTTTAGTGGTCGCTGAAACCGGTAACTACGATATTATTCGTTATTGGCTAAGTGGCCCAAAAGCTGGCCAACATGATGTTTTCATCGATAACTTACCCGGCATCCCTGATGGCATGTCGAGCAATGGCGAAGGGCTTTTTTGGGTAGCTTTATACGCGCCACGCAACGCTTTGCTGGACTTTGCAGCGCCTTATCCTTGGTTACGTAAATTGTTCTATAGGCTGCCATTGTCTTTACAGCCGCAACCGGCAGCGCATGCGTTTGTGCTAGGTTTAAACGAAAAAGCCGAAGTCATTTATAACTTACAAGATGCTGCCGTAAGTGCCTTCCACCCGGTAACCAGCGTTGTGCAACACCAAGAAAAACTGTATTTAGGTAGCCTAACGGCTGACCATTTTGCCGTTTATGAGATGGAAACGGACTCTAACGAAGATGTATCAGAGCAGTATGAAGAACAAGAGTCACCCTAAACGCTACGCCCTTATTTTTTAGAAGGGTTGGCAAGACGCCATGCTTCAAACTGTGCTAAATCTTTTTTCACAAGTTTTAAACAAGCAGCTAAAACCATGGCGTCGTCCATTAGGCCAATGACTGGTATAAAATCGGGGATTAAATCCAGCGGACTTAA
>SMEQ01000190.1_pt1 | contig 31476 bp, 27 predicted proteins | sample 2456281 | NCBI WGS metagenome assembly SMEQ01 (sample SAMN10132596, study PRJNA489261) | soil metagenome | isolation source: day1 antibiotic-loamy sand soil ammended with raw manure from dairy cow... | place: USA | collected 2015-04-01
ACTAAATAATAATAACTGAATACTAAATGCTATAATAAAAAAGGGGTCTCCTATTTAAATAAGAGAACCCCAAAATATTAAGTTTATACAGTGAAAAAACTAAGCTTTACACTTCAGCTTTTTAGCTACAATTTCAGCTGCTTTAATTAATGGATATGCTGCAGGAGAGCCTGTCAACATTGGGTGAGTACCTATTTGTGCAGTTAGAAGTGTTTTAACGTTAACGTGATTTTGAATTAAGAATCCAAGTGTGTTTGTCAATTCGCCAACACTTATTCCACCAAAAACTTCTCCACCAATAATCATACCACAATCACCAGCTACAATCAATTTTACAGTTTGTTCGTGTGTGCCTTCAAGTGTACCAGGGTGTTTGTCTATACCTGTAAAACATCCAACAACAACATCAAAGTTATCATGTCTTGCTCTCTCTTCTGTAATTCCTGCAGTACCAAAAGCCGAATCGCCAATAGCAGTATTATAGATAGCAATAGTTCCGCCAAAAACTTTACATGGGCTTAACTCATAAAGATTCATACCTGCAACACGCGCTTCAGCACAAGCTGTAGATGCGAGCATAGTAGCGCTTAGTCTTCTTGTTAAAAAGTCTCTCTTTTCTGCACAGTCACCAACAGCAAATATATCGCTAGAACAGTTTTCTACACGCATATATTCACAGGTTTTGATAAAACCAAATTTGTTTAATTCTAGGCCTGATTTTTCAGCAAGTGCAGTATTAGGTGCATAGCCCATAGATAGTATAACAGCATCGGCTTCAATTTCCTCACCTGAAGTAAGAATAACGCTCGATACTTTTCCGTCTGTACCAATAATCTCTTTTACACCTTTGCCTGTGATAACTTTTGTACCACGTTTTACTAAAAGCTCTTCTGCTTTATCACCAAACTCTTTATCGAAAGCTCTACTCAATATAGTAGGTTCTAGTTCCACAAGTGTTACATCCCAACCTGCTTTAGTCATTTCATCAGACATTTCAACACCAATAAAGCCAGCACCAATTGTTATGATTTTCTTTAATTGTTTTAATTGATCATGCATCTCATCAAGATATACCTTGTTTTTTGGAATGGTAAAAACATTCTCCAAATCAGCACCTTTTAGCCATTTAGGCTTTGTTGGAATAGATCCTGTAGCAAAAATCACTTTTTCGAATTCTATTTTTACACCACTTACAAGGTCAGCGGTGTGTCCTTCAATATCAACAATATCAACTTCGTCTATAATTATTTCAACTCATGGTATACCACATGGAACTAACACTTGTTTTTCTTTTCTTATTACTGCAACAGACTTGTCTGGATAGTTTGACTTTGAGCTAATTGCAGCAGAGAGGCCTGATGCGCCTCCACCAATTATTAGAACATCTACTTTTTTCATAATATTAGAATGATAAAATTAATAAAATATTTATTGATAGTTTAAATTACTCTTTATCAAAATGAATCACAAACTTATGCTTTAAATTAAACAATACCAAGTCATTATTTGTTAAAAACATTGTTTTAGCATAGTTATAAATAAAAACGATTGACACATAGACTGTATCAATCGTTTTATTAATCTTATATATAGACTTGGCTAAAAATTATCCGAAGTCATCAAACATCAACATTTCTGGTGGCACACCAAGGCTGTCAAGCATGCCTTCAACAGCATTAGCCATTGGTCCAGGACCACACATGTAGTATTCTATTTCTTCTGGTTCTTCATGGTCTATTAAGTAATTGTCTAATATTACCTGATGTATAAATCCTACAGGACCAGTCCACTTATCTTCAGGAAGCGGTTCTGAAAGAGCAATATGAAAAGTGAAGTTAGGAAACTTCTCCTCTAATTCACGGAAATCCTCTTCATAAAATATCTCGTTCTTAGAACGTGCACCATACCAATATGAAATTTTACGATCTGTGGTTTTTAGTGTTCTCAATAGATGAAGCAATTGTGAACGTAGTGGAGCCATACCTGCTCCTCCACCAACAAACAACATTTCGCGTTTTGTATCAAGCATATGGAACTCTCCATAAGGACCAGATACCATAACCTTATCACCTGGTTTGAGATTAAAAATATAAGAAGAAGCAACACCTGGATTTACACCAGCCTTCCATGTTCCAGTTTTTCTGTCAAATGGAGGAGTAGCAATACGGACATTGAGTGTGATAATATTTCCTTCGGCAGGGAAATTTGCCATTGAATAGGCTCTTAAAACCTCTTCATCGTTTTTGGCAGTAAGCGACCATAAGTCAAACTTATCCCAATCGGCTCTAAATCTATCATCAGTTTAACAACAAACTCCTTTATAAAGGTGGCAACGTTTCTGTTAGATACAACTTCGCACTCCCACTCTTTAACACCAAACACCTCTTCAGGAACTACAATTTTAATATCTTGTTTTACTCTTACTTGACATGATAATCTCCAGTCTAAATGTTGCTCTTTACGTGTAAAGAAACCAACCTCTGTAGGCAGTATTTCACCACCACCATCAGTTACGCGACATCTACACTCGCCACATGTTCCTTTTCCACCACAAGCTGATGATAGGTATACCTTTTCGTTTTGCAGTGCATTTAGAAGTGTTCCTCCTGCAGGTACATCAAGTTCCTTCTCATCATTAATAACTATCTTAACATTCCCAGAAGGTAGCAGTTTTGATTTTGCTACTAAAATTACTACTACAAGTATTAAAATTATTATCAAAAATACAACAACACTTGTAATAATAGTCAAACCTTCTGCACTCAATAATACACTCATATTACTTATGATAATTTATATTGAAAACTCTATTAAATTTTTATTTTATACATCTATTCCTGCAAAACTCATAAAGGCAATACCCATGAGGGCTACAACTATAAATGTTATACCTAAACCTTTTAATGGTTTTGGCACATTTGAATATTGTAGTTTTTCGCGAATAGCAGCTAATCCAACAATTGCTAACAACCAACCTATTCCTGATCCAAAACCATATGCTGTGGCCATTCCAATATTTGGAAAACTAAGCTGTTGCATAAATAGTGAACCTCCGAGAATAGCACAGTTTACAGCAATAAGAGGAAGGAATATTCCTAATGAATTATACAAACCTGGACTAAAACGCTCTATAACCATCTCTACTAATTGAACAGAAGAAGCGATAATAGCAATGAAGATAAGTAAGCTGAAAACACTTAAATCAACATCAACAAAGCTCTCTCCTAACCATTGTAAAGCGCCTGCTTTTAAAACATAATTTTCCAACAGATAATTCAGGGGTAAAGTAAACATTAAAACAAATGTTACAGCAATACCTAAACCCATAGCTGTTTTTACATTTTTGGATACTGCTAGATATGAACACATACCTAAATAGTATGCAAATATCATATTATCTACAAATATCGATCGAACAATTAAACTTATTGCATCCATAATGAAATCTAAATTTTCGTGTCTTTAATACTAGTTAGTTTCTTCCTGCAACTCCTTGTTGAGGTGTCTGTGTACCCAGATAATACCTGCAACAACTATCAATGCCATAGGAGGAAGAATCATAAGTCCGTTATTTTCATACCCAATATCGTACAATGCTTGAGGTATAACTTGAATATCTAGCAAAGTTCCGCTGCCTAAAAGTTCTCTAAAGAACCCTACAACAACAAGAATCCAGCCATAACCCAAACCATTACCAATACCATCTAAAAATGAAGGCCAAGGACCATTTCCTAAAGCAAATGCTTCTAATCGTCCCATCAAAATACAATTGGTTACAATAAGACCTACAAATACCGATAACTGCTTGTTTACATCATAAGCAAAAGCTTTTAACACTTCACTTACTATAGTTACAAGTGCAGCTACAACAACTAGTTGTACAATAATACGTATTCTATTTGGTATGGTATTTCGCAAGAGTGATATAATCACGTTTGCAAAAGCTGCAACTACCACAACTGCTATTGCCATCACCAAAGAGGGCTCAAGTTTAGAAGTAACTGCTAATGCAGAGCAAATACCCAATACCTGAATTATAACAGGATTATTCTTATTGAGCGGTCCCATCAGCGCCGCTCTTGTTTTACTATTCAATAATGCCATCTTTTCGTCTATATTTTAATTTGAACTATTTAAGTTCACCAAAAAGTTCTTGTAATTTTCAATACTATTGTATATCATTGCATCTACACCTTGACTGGTAATAGTGCCACCTGAAACACCGTCAACATAATCTTTATCGGTAAAGGTTTTACCTTTCTTTACAACTGCTATAGACTTAAACTCGCCATTTTTAAATAACTCTTTGCCTACAAATTGATTCCTAAAAGGCTCATGCGTTATTTCAGCTCCAAGTCCTGGTGTTTCCGAATCGTGTCCGAAATCAACACCATAAACAGTTTTCCCATCGGCATCGATTGCAATATATCCCCAAATTGGTCCCCAAAGACCTTTTCCATTCAATGGGATAATATACTTTTTACTACCTTCAAATTCTGCTTCATAAACAGGGAAACCTTCACCCGATGCTACATTTACCATAAATGCAGAGTCTGTTGGTAGTGTACCTACACTACTCTCTTTTCTCTTTCCTGTTTCAATATTTATCAAATAAGCATCATTTATAAGATTGCTATATCTATCTTCAGCTTCATCTGTTGACACCTCTAACTTCATCGAGCGAAGTATCTGCTGCATCTTATCTATCTGAACATTCTTGGTTTGTCTCTCGCTCAGTGATTGGTGTGTAAACGACAATCCAAGTGCTACAAGAAGAACCATTACTGCGGCATAGATAATTGTATATGCGTTACTATCTGTTTTCATTATTTATACCCTTTCTTTATTATTAATTGCTCTTCTTTTCATTCTTTTCTTTATGTTGCCATCAACAACGTAGAAATCAATTAGAGGAGCAAAAGCATTCATAAATAAGATGGCAAGCATCATTCCCTCAGGATAACCTGGATTGAATACACGTATAGTAACAGCCAAAGCTCCAACTAAGAATCCATATATCCATTTACCCTTCTCGGTACGTGCCGATGTAACAGGGTCGGTTACCATAAATATTGCACCAAATGCAAAACCACCTAACACAAAATGATATAGTGGAGGCATTCCCATTACTGCGTTCACAGCAAATTGATTAATCAATAATACTGTAGCACCACCACCAATAAATACAGAGAGCATAGCTTTCCAACTACCCACTCCAGTAACTATCAAGATAAGTGCACCAATAAGAATGGCCAATGTAGAAACTTCTCCAACTGATCCTGGAATAAAACCTACGAACATATCCATTAAAGATACTGCTCCTTCGTTTATACTGGTAAAGAGTGAAGATGTAAAAGTGGAAGACTCTGTTATGGCTAGCTGACCCAACATAGTTGCTCCTGAGAATCCATCAACTGTTTGTGCTACACCATCAATCATTTGGGGGCTTCCCAATCCGAACGCACTTGAAGTACGAACAAAAACGTCATCGCCCGACATATGAGAGGGGTATGCAAAGAACAAAAATGCTCTTGCTACCAAGGCAACATTAAACACATTGTATCCCGTTCCTCCAAAAACTTCCTTTGCAAATATCACAGCAAATGCTGTAGCTATAGCAATCATCCAAAGAGGTGTATCGATAGGCATAATCATTGGAATAAGTATTCCACTAACTAAAAACCCTTCGGCAATCTCCTCTTTCTTTATTTGCGCTGCAACAAACTCTATACCCAATCCTACTGCATACGAAACAACAATTTGAGGCAAAAATGCTAATAACCCAAACAAAAATGTTTGAATAAAGCCTGGGTTTGTGCCTAAAGCCAAATTGTGTTGGTAACCTATATTATACATGCCAAATAATAGCGCTGGAACTAAAGCTAAAATCACAATACTCATTGTGCGCTTCGAATCTCTTGCGTCGTGCATGTGTACACCCGATTTTGAGGTTGTATTAGGGACAAACAAGAATGTTTCGAATCCGTCAAAAACAGAATGAAACTTTTCTAGCTTTCCCCCTTTCTCAAAATGAGGCTTTAATTTGTCGATATAATTTCTTAAAGCTTTCAATGTTTTATTTTTAAAATAGATGAATTATATAAATGTATTATTCAACTTCTTTGCGAAGCATATCTAAACCTGTACGAACAATTCGCTGAATCTCTATCTTTGATGTGTCTACAAATTCACACAGAGCAAAGTCTTCGGGTGCAACTTCATAAATTCCTAAGTTTATCATTTTATCAATATCGAAAGCGATAATTGATTTCAATAGAAACTCGGGATATATATCCATTGGGAATACTTGGTCGTACTCATTAGACATAATCATTGCACGAGGACCTCCTTTAATACGAGCATCAATTCTAAACTTATCTTTCAAGCCTAATTTATGAAGCAAGTTTGAAGGATACGTACATCCAGCACTATATTTATTGGGGCTCAATGTAGCCCATCCAACAAACTCATGTGTGTTGATGCCTTCAGGAATTACTGTGAGTTGTGAAGCATAAGCACGCAAAACATCGTTTTCGTGAATCTTGCGACCTGTTAAAGGGTCTCCACTTATGTATCGTAAAACAGTATCGTCTGATTTTGGAATTGATTTAAAAACATCTGTTAAAGATGTTCCAATCAACATTTTGTAGTAACCTCTTTTCTCAACCTCAGAACCTGTAAGAGCAACAATACGAGTAAGGTCTACTTTACCAGTATTGAAAAGACGACCAATCATTGCAACATCCAAAATATTTAAAGTCCAAATAGTTTCTCCACTATTTATAGGTTTTAAATGATTTATCTGCACCCCAACATTGCCCGCAGGATGTGGTCCGTGAAACTCTGTTACAATAACATTTTTCGCTTCCCTCAACGCTTTACTCGTTGTTTTGGGACTTACTGAAAGATATACTTTCCCTTTTGTAAGTTTAGACAATGCATCAAGCCCTGCTTGCACATCTTTTTCTTGATCTTTTAATATAAAATCATACGAAGGTGCTAAAGGAGCTGACGAGAACCCAGTTACGAAAATATCTCGAGGGTCTTTATCTGGAGTTGCAACAATATCATAAGGACGTTGTTTTACTAAAAACCAAAGACCTGCTTCAAGAATGTATTCTTTCACTTGCTCGGGTTTCATGGTCAAGGCATTTTTAATACCGTAATCTACAAACTCGTTTTCACCTTTTCTTTCAACGGTAATATTTAATATACGACGTTTTGCACCTCGCTCAATTGCTGTAACCACACCACTAATGGGAGAAGCTACTTTCACTGAAGGGTGATTTCTATCGTACATTAAAGCCGTTCCGGCTTTCACTTCATCACCTACCTTTACGCTGAGTTTAGGTGTGATTCCAGTAAAATCTTCAGGACAAATTTTAAGGATATCACTTTTAACCTCACCAAGAAAGGTTTCTTGAACCTCTCCCATTAAAGGTATGTCTAAGCCTTTTTTAATTTTTATTCGACTAGCCATGTACTTATTATAATAATTTGATTTTGTTAATCTAAAAAATTATTTCTCTTTCTCTTTTAAATTCTACTTGTATCAGTTTTAAGAAAACAAAACAATTTGTTTTTCAGATGCAAAGATACATTTTATTTGCTTTTTAAAAAGAATAAATCGATTTAAAATAGAGAAATAAATCATTAATCGAGAAACTACGCCTATTTTACGCGTTTTGTACCGCTACAAAACACCCCACAATAAGTAATTACACCTTATTTTAAGATAATTATAGATTGAATATGGATGCTTTTGTGTAATTTTGCATCAGCTATTAATACATTATTACACCTATTCGAAACTATTTATGGGCAAGAAAAGAATATCTACCAAGAAATCAATAAAAAAACAACCTACTTTTAAAAGTAAGATAATAAAAGGTATATGGTTGTTTTTTGGTGCTATTGTACTGTCAAGCATTCTTGTTTTTGGACTAATTGCAATAGGTGCAATTGGATATATACCGCCAATTGACCAATTAGAAAACCCTATAGACAAATATGCATCTCAACTCTACTCCTCAAACGGAGAGGTGATAAGCACCTACTCGCAAAGCAAAGAAAACAGAGTTTTTGTTCAAATTGCAACAAAAGACACCTCAAGAGTTGAAAACAAAGATTTGTCTTACCATCTTATAAATGCACTTATTTCTACAGAAGATATTCGCTTTTACTCTCATTCTGGAATTGATGCGTATGCATTGGCTAGAGCCGTAGTGAAGAGAGGAATATTACAACAAAAAAGTGGAGGAGGAGGCAGCACTATCACACAACAGTTGGCAAAACTTCTCTATTCGCCAAGTGCAGGAAGCACCTTCGAGAGAATACTGCAAAAACCAATTGAGTGGGTAATAGCAGTAAAATTAGAGCACTTTTACACAAAGGAGGAGATATTAAACTTGTACCTCAACAAATACGACTTCAATTACAATGCTGTAGGCATAATGTCTGCTGCTAAAACTTACTTCAACAAAGAACCAAAAGATTTAAACATTGAAGAGTCTGCAATGCTTGTAGGCATGTGTAAGAATTCTTCGTTATACAATCCAGTGCGTCGCCCCGAGTTGACGCAGCAACGCAGAAATGTTGTTTTAATGCAAATGGAGAAATCTGGCCATATAACAAAGGCTGTAAAAGATTCTCTACAACAGATTGATATAGACATGACAAATTTCAACAGATCGGGGCATAGAGAAGGATTGGCTCCTTACTTCCGTCAATATCTTGCCGGCATAATGATGTCGAAAAAACCTGAAAGGAAAAACTACTCAGCCAGTTGGTTGCGTCAACAATTTATTGAAGACTCCACTGCATGGGAAACCAACGACCTTTATGGTTGGTGTTACAAAAACAAAAAAAGCGATGGCTCGTATTATAATATCTACACCGATGGTTTGAAAATATTCTCTACCATTGACTCTCGCATGCAAAAACATGCCGAAGATGCAGTGAGAGAACATGTGGGAGAAGAATTACAAAGACAATTTACAAATGAAAAAAAGGGCCGAAGTTATGCACCCTACTCCAGAGATGTAAGCGATAAGGTTGATGATTTACTAAAAGTGGCGATGAAACAAACTGGGCGTTATCGCGATTTGAAGAAAGAGAAAAAAAGTGAAGAGCAGATAGTTGACTTTTTCAAAAACGAAAAAATAGAGATGAAAGTTTTCTCATGGGAAAAAGGCGAGATTGATACCCTTATGACTCCAATGGACTCGATAAAATATCACAAAGGTTTCCTTAGAGCAGGCTTTATGGCTATGAGTCCAGTAACAGGACATGTGAAAGCTTATGTAGGAGGACCCAACTTTACTTTCTTTCAGTATGATATGGTGACCCAAGGTAAAAGACAAATTGGTTCTACCATTAAACCTTTTTTATATACGCTTGCAATGGAAGAAGGCAAAACACCTTGCAACACTATGCTGCACGTAGCTCAAACACTTGAAACAGAAACAGGAGAACTGTGGACACCTAGAAATGCTGGAGCTTCGAGAGTAGGTGAAAGTGTAACTATTAAATGGGGTCTTCAAAACTCAAGCAATTGGGTTACTGCCTATTTAATGAGTCTATATTCGCCATACGCATTTGCAAGAATGCTAGAATCCTTTGGACTTAAAAATCCAATAGACCCTGTTGTATCATTGGCTCTTGGCCCAAACGATGCCTCTGTAGAAGAGATGGTTACAGGTTATTCTGCATTTGCAAACCGAGGAATTCGTGTAGAGCCAGTGTATGTATCACATATAGAAGACGCACATGGCAATGTAATTGCAACATTTGTTCCACAAATGAAAGAGATTTTCAGCGAAAATACCTCTTATAAGATGCTCGACATGCTACAATCTGTTATAGATGGCGGAACAGGTGCAAGATTAAGATCTAGTTATTACTACAATCTGCCAGGCCCAATGGGAGGTAAAACAGGAACTACCCAAAACAATTCCGATGGATGGTTTATGTCTTTCACACCAGACATAGTTATGGGAGCTTGGGTAGGTGGCGAAGAACGCTCTATCCATTTCGATAGTATGGCACAAGGACAAGGTGCAAGATCGGCTCTGCCCATACATGGTATTTTCTACAAAAAACTATATGCTGACCCAAATTTAAATATGAAGAATAATGGAAGCTTTGACATTCCCTTAGATTTTGATCCATGCAAAAATACAGACACACAAAGCATCGATTATGAAGAGGTACAAAAGCCTCAACCAAAAATTGGTATAGACGATATGTTTGACTAATAAAACTGATACATAATCAGCATAAGACTAAATAGCAAAAGAGAGCAACCTGAAAATTCAGATTGCTCTCTTTTTTATTTTAGTCAATTTCTAATAAAAACAGTCCAAGCTTAATTTTTATTCTCATCATCAATACTCAGTTTCAATGGGCTCATGTTTTCGCCCCAATAGATTGTTTGGTGAGGAAAAGGAATCTCGATATTATGCTTATCGAAAGCCTCTTTCAAACGTTTACGATACTCACGCCCAATACCCCACTGCTGACCAGGCTTTGTTCTTATACGTCCTCTAATCTCTAAAGCACTATCTCCAAAATTGTTAAGTCCCGAAATCTCAATTGTATTCAACATTTTGGCTTTAAACTCTTCTTCGGCATACATTTCATCGCCTACTTCTTGCATTACTTGCATTACATGCGTAAGGTTTTCTTTATAAGCAACACCTATATTAAGCACAATTGCCGACCATCCTTTGGTCATATTAGCGATAGTATTTATTTTACCATTCTGAAATATATGAACCACTCCAGACGAGTCTCTTAAAGTAATTGTACGCAACTCTATCTTCTCTACAGTTCCGCTTGTGCCGTTTAAGGTAGCAAAGTCGCCTGTACGTATTCCATCTTCGAGAAGAATGAAAAACCCAGTTATAAAGTCACGCACTAATTCCTGAGCACCAAAACCAACAGCCAAACCAACAATACCTGCAGCAGATAAAATAGGAACTATATTGATATTGATTTTTGATAGAAAAATCATTGTGAAGATCGACCAAATTACAATACTTAATGTTTTGCGCAAAACCCCCATTAAGGTGTTTAGCCTTTTCTCTACTTCTAAATCTGGCTCTTCGTCCTTATAAGCCATTCGCTTTAGCAAAACACCCTTCAGTTTATTAACTAATGCAGAGCTTACCCGCAATATGATAACCAACAATAAGATTAAAATCAGAATTGAAATGAAGTCTGTTACCAACCAACGATTAAATGCACTTATAAAATGCTTCCAAAAATCAACGGTGAAAAATTTTTCCATAATTTATTTATTTAATTGTAATATTATATTTACGTTAAGAACAAATGTATATAAAAATAAAGAAACTAACAATATTCTCTATTTAAAAATCTTTTGGCAAAAGCTATAGTGAGCTTAGTAGAACGCCCCTCCACCATCAATTTTATTGCATTATAGATTACTTCATTCGAGGCGTAAAGTAATACATGAGCTCTTAATGTGCATCTACAGCAAATACAAGTATACTACTTGTAGCTCGTTTCCTATTTGTAATTATGTGTGCGATGTGTCAGTTGATAAATCTATCGTTATTTTTAATAGGCTTGCATGCATTTCAATTATTAAAAACATAAGAGAATCAAACAGCACATAGTTGCCATTATTAAAATAGACTTTAAACAAAAAAAAAGTCTCTGAATACAAATTGCATTCAGAGACTTTACGTGGTGCCACCTGGAATCGAACCAGGGACACAAGGATTTTCAGTCCTTTGCTCTACCGACTGAGCTATGGCACCAACGCCTTGTAATGAGCATTAAAATCAAATTATTTTAAAATTACCCCTTATTTGTGCTCCATCCCTGTGCTTCGAGCACCATTTCATGCCCATCGCGTGTTACAAACTTACTTTCTAAGCTTGCATCGGTAATATGCCCAATAAGATGAACACCTGGAACCAATTTCACTTGTTCGTATACAGATAGTGGCACTGTAAATAGCATTTCGTAATCTTCACCACCATTAAGCGCTACTGTAGCAACATTTAAATTAAAAGACTCGGCCATCATTGCTGTCTGATAATCTATAGGCAATCGCTCTTCAAACACACGACAGCCAACATTGCTCTGCGAACATATATGCAGCAAGTCGGACGAAAGACCATCAGATATATCAATCATAGAAGTAGGCATAATACCAAGCTTGGTTAATTCTTCCATTATATCTTTTCGTGCTTCTGGTTTTAGTTGTCGTTCAAGCAAGTATTCTTTTCCTGCAAAATCGGGTGTGAAATCTTCTTGCCCTGCAAACACAGCTTTTTCGCGCTCCAAGAGTTGCAGTCCCATATAGGCAGCACCTAAATCACCTGACACACAAATCAAATCTGTATCTTTTGCGCCATTTCGATATATAATAGCATCATCGTTGGCTATACCAATGCAGGTAACGCTCACAGCAAACCCTGTTAACGATGAAGCAGTGTCGCCCCCTACTATATCAACATTATAAATCTGACAGGCTAGTTTTAGTCCCTCGTAAAAATCTTCTATATCCTCAACCGAAAATCGCTTTGATATTCCCAATGAAACGGTTATCTGCTGTGGTATTCCATTCATTGCATATATATCCGAAAAGTTGATTACTGCAGCCTTATACCCCAAATGTTTGAGCGGGAAATAAGTTAAGTCGAAATGAATACCTTCTAATAATAAATCAGTAGCAACTAATGTTCTCTTATCTTTATTATCTATTATGGCAGCATCGTCTCCCACTCCTCTTATAGAGGTTGGTTGGGTTAGCTTTATATCTTTTGTTAATCTGTCGATAAGACCAAACTCACCTAATGTAGCTATCTCTGTTCTCATACAATTTTTGTTTGTTTATCTTCTTATGCTTGCTACTTGAAGTCGCAGCAAAAGAAAAAAACGAGTAAAGAAGGTTTTGTGTTACACAATACGCCTTCTCTACTCGTTAATTATATCGTTTCTAATTAATTATACTCTCTGAAGAATTTCGCGCATAATCAAAGCCATTTTTGGCTGAGCTATTTTTGCTGCTATTTGAACTTCCTCGTGCGACACCTCTACAATTTTACCTATTACACCTAAATCTGTAATAATTGAGAATGCTAAAACTTTCATTTTTGCATGGTTAGCAACAATTACTTCGGGTACTGTCGACATACCTACAGCATCTCCACCAATTATGCGAAGATAGTTGTACTCGGCTGGAGTTTCAAATGTAGGTCCTGTAAGACCAATATAAACACCATGCTGAAGCTTAATATTATGTTCGTTAGCAATTTCCATCGCTAGCAATCGCAATTCTTTGTTGTAAGCCTCGCTCATATCGGGGAAACGTGTTCCCAACTCTTCATGGTTTTTGCCATGTAATGGATGCTCTGGAAATAGATTGATATGATCTTCAATCAACATTATATCGCCTACATCAAAGCTTGAGTTCATACCTCCTGCAGCATTCGATACAAATAGATACTCAATACCCAATGCTTTAAAAACACGTACCGGGAAAGTAACCTCTTTCATATTATACCCCTCGTAGTAGTGAAAACGACCTTGCATAGCAAGTACTTTTTTGCCACCTAGAGTTCCGATAATAAGTTTTCCACTATGTCCTTCTACAGTTGAAACTGGGAAGTTTGGAATTTCTGGATAAGGTATTTCTGTTCTATTTTCTATTTGATTAGCTAGTTCACCTAATCCTGTACCCAAAATAATAGCTGTATTGGGAATTTCTCCGATTCTACCTCTTAGGTAATCGGCTGTTTTTTTGATAGTTTCTAACATGATTAATTATTTTTTTGTTAAATGATTCGTTTTCTGTTTCTTCTAAAAAAAACACGTTAATTGGTAAGTAAAAGAGTTTCTGTTTCAACTCATCGCTCAAATAGGGCAATGCTTGCAATCTCACTGCATCTTTCTCTGTAGTAATAACAATTTTATCATCTGGAAGTTCAGCAAACCGCTTATCTATAGCCTTTATATCATCTTTGTTGAAAAAATGATGATCGGGAAAGAAAAGTGTATGCAAATTATAAGTTTTTCTAGACAGCATATCTTCCAATGGCTTTGTTGATGCAATGCCTGTTACAAGCAACACCTGCTTTTTTCTAATATCGTCCAATCCATAACTCTCCTGGTTTAAATCAGTAAAAACAGGTCTCAATCTATTGTATCTGAATCGTGTGAAAAAGAGCGATTGAAAAGGATAAAGATCAAGCCCGTTGGCAAAGATACGAAAATTAATAGGTTGCATCTCATTACTGCATTTTGTAACAATAACAATACTTGCTCTATCTTTTCTTTTAATGGGCTCCCTTAATCTTCCTGCAGGCAATAGTTTGTCTTCGTAAATTGGTCTATTACTATCTACTAATAATATAGACAATGATGGTTTTACATAGCGATGTTGATAACCATCGTCAAGTAAAACAACATCGGGTTGCAACGCTTTCTCTTGTGCCAAAAGAAACTCAATAGCATTGCGCCTATTTTTGTCAACTACAACAGTTGCATTAGGAAACTTCAATTTTATTTGATAGGGCTCATCGCCCACTTGCTTCACATTAGAATTTACCTGTACTACTTGTAGACTCTTACTTTTCCTTTTATATCCTCTGCTCACCACAGCCACTTTGTACTGCTTAGATAGCAAGCCTAAAATATATTCTATGTGCGGAGTTTTGCCTGTTCCCCCTACAGTTATATTACCCACACAGATAACTGGAACAGGATACTCCTTTTGTTTTAAAACACCATTGTCGAACAAGAAATTACGCAACTCCACACCAAGCCCATAAATCCATGAAAAAGGAGTTAAAAGTGCTCGTATATTTGGTTCTGGTTTAAGCATAGAGTAAAAACGCAATTTTAGTTGTGAAACAGTATTGGTGTCTTTTTTAGTTTACATTATAATTGTAAGGTAAACGAGCTTGCACATAATCTTGCTCCTTAATATCTTTAATAAGCATAAGAACATTGTAATGATCGCCTAAGTACTCTTTTATAGTCTCTGCAGCAATGTCTTTTTTCTTATCATCAAGAAGTTCTTCAATAAAGCTACGCATTTTTGGAAACTCATATACAAGGTAGTCATCTTTTAAATCGGCCAAGTCAGCTGCTATATCAATAGCTGTTCTTAAATCGCCAAGCTCGTCAACCAAGCCTATCTCTTTTGCTTGGTTTCCGGTCCAAACACGGCCCTCAGCATAAAGTGCAAGTGTCTCTTTTGGTATACCTCTGCCATCAGAACAACGAGTCAAGAATAAATCGTAGCCACGCTCTACATGAGATTGAAGTAGCTCTTTTTCATTGTCTCTCATTGGTCTAGCAAAGTTACCAAAATCGCCAAACTCATGTGTTTTAACAACATCTACATCCAGACCTACTTTTTCAGTTACCTTTTTTAAGTTGGGGAACATTCCGAATATTCCAATCGAACCAGTAATAGTTGTTGGTTGCGCCACAATCCTATCAGCATTACATGCAATGTAGTATCCACCAGATGCAGCAACATCGCCCATCGATACAACTACAGGTTTCTCCTCTTTCAAATCGGCAATAGCTTTCCATATCTGTTCAGATGCATAAGCGCTACCACCCGGAGAGCTAACTCGCAAAACAACAGCTTTAATATCTTTATTTTTACGCAATTTTTCAATTTCGTCTACCAAGTACTTGTCTTGTATATTGCTTGAACCTGTACCAGAAGTTATTTCTCCTACAGCATACAACAATCCAATTTGATTCTTAGAAGTTTTTATTTTAGTAGGTTTTACCGATTTCATGTCAATTATACTTGCAGATGAAATATTTTTATCTTCATCAATATCTAATAATGAGCGAAGATAGTTTTTCATATCAGTCTCATATAGCAAGGTGTCCACCAAGCCAGATTGCAATAAAAAATCAGCATCTTGCATCATTGGCATAGTGTTTACAGTTGCATTAAAATCATCAAAGTTTATATTACGCGACTGAGCAATATCTGTGCCAATTGAGTTCCACAAGTCGTTTAGGTAAGAAGAAACTTGTTCGCGATTGGCATCGCTCATTCCTGTTAATATAAAAGGTTCAACTGCCGATTTGTATGTGCCTACTTTAAAAACTTGAACTTCGATTCCAAGTTTATCTAAAGCATTTTTGTAAAACATAGGCATGGCCGACAACCCATGAAGATCAAGCATACCTTGCGGATTTATAACAAGCTTATCGGCTATAGATGCAAGATAGTATCCCCCTTGTGTGTAAGTATCGGAGTATGCTACAATAAACTTACCCGACTCTTTAAACTTAACCAACTCACCCCTAATTTCAGCAAGCGTAGCAGTTGATGCTGCAAACATCCGAGAATCTATATAAATTCCACGTATTGCATCGTTGTCTTTTGCTTTTCTAATACCGTTTGTAATATCATTAAGTCCCATAGAAGAAGGAACTCTCGACCCCAAGAGTGCTGTAAAAGGGTCGTCTTCTGACACCCGTTCGTTAATCTGACCCGTCAGTTTTAAATGTAAAACCGAGTTATCTTTCAATTTAAACGTACTTTTGCCCATATCTCCAGCCATTGAGCCTATAAAGCCAAAAAAGAGCACCATAGACAAAATAAAAAGAAGAATATTAGCAATTAAAAAGCCTAATGCTGACGCTAATACAATTTTAAAAAAATCTTTCATACTTACTGAAATTTAAGAAGTTATATTTGAATAACAAAATTAAGAAAAAATATTGCTTTGAACAATTATAACAAAGCTATTTTCACGTTTGCACCATATTTTGTTATATTGATATAATTAAACCCTCTAAATAGAGACTGCTAAAAGCTTTCTCGCCTTTTTTATCATAACATTTTAAACAATAAAACTTATAAATGGTTTTACAGAATGCACGATTGAAAAAAATAAACAGAAGCTTATGCAACGTTTTTAGTTTTTAATCATCTATACTATTGAACGCGGTCAAAGAATGGAAAATCGGGAACTGATAAAAGCATGTAAGAAACAAGATACAAACGCACAACGAGAGCTATATGAAACATATGCTCCACGTATGATGGGTTTGTGCATGATGTATTGCAAGAATAGCGATGCCGCGCAAGACATGTTGCATGATGGTTTCATTAAAGTGTTCACGCAAATAAAAAAATATTCGGGGCGTGGTTCTTTTGAAGGATGGATGAGACGAGTATTTGTGAATACTATCTTAGAGAATTTTCGGAAAGAGAAGCGAAAGCTTCAACTGATTTCTGAAATGGAAGTGCTGGAAGAAGAGGTGATGGACGAAAACCTTGAGCGTCTTTTTGACGACAGCATTACGGAGCAAACCTTATTGAAAATGATTCAAGAACTGCCCGATGGCTATAGAACAGTTTTTAGCCTATATGTTTTTGAAGATATGTCGCACAGAGAAATTGCAAAGCAATTAGGTATAAAAGAAGCAGCTTCGCGCTCACAATATTCAAGAGCAAAGTCTTCTTTAAAAGAAAAAATAAACGAGTATACAGCCAATAAAAATGGATAGCATTAATAATAACGACCCTTTTAAACAATTTGTGAAAAGCAAGCTTGCCAATTACAAGCAAGAGGCTCCTCCCAATGGTTGGGAAAAGCTAGAGGAATCGCTTTTTGCTACACAAAAGACAAAAGTGATTCACACAAAATGGTTTATATCTTCTGTAGCTGCAATTGCTGCTGCACTTATTGGTGTATTCTTTTTGTTTCAAAACACAAACAACGTTTTGCCAATACAAACAGCAGAAAACAAAACAGAATATCAAGCAACACCAACTCAGAAAGAAGATAAGCCTTTAATAACAAAACAGAGTATAGAAAAGGTTGAGGAAACAACAAGCTCTTCACTATTTGCAGATAATGCATCAACATTACAACAAAAAACACCTGTTTCAGTAAAAATTAAAGAAAAAGAGCAGATAATTTTAATTACATCTGACAACCCTTCACATAAAGAAGAAGTTGTTTTTGACACACCAAGGAGCGAAACATCAAAAGAAAAAAGTAAATCTTCAGATTTAGACGAAGAAACAAAACAACAAATGATTCAAGATTTTATAAACGAAGGAAAACGCTCTTCAGACATAACCAATGAAACAAAAACAACAAAGAATAAAAGCAAACATGCCGTATCGCTTTCAGGACGCAGTGGTCTCTATGCTTCTCAACAAAGCAATATACTTCCAACAACACTTCGCACATCATTAGATGAATCATACGGGAGCTATACAATGGCTAAAATGCAGACTAATAACGAAGAAGAATGGGTGAATCCTAAGTCGGAAACCAACCACAAACAACCTGTTTCATTTGGTGTTCTCACTTCGTTTGATTTGACCCCAAAACTACAAATTGAAACTGGATTGGTTTACACCTTCCTATCATCCGAAACAACAAACAAAGCAGAGGGTTTTGTGAATACAGAAAAAGTTCAATTTCATTATCTTGGAATACCTATCAATTTAAACTACACACTATTATCTATCAACAAGCTAAATTTATTTGTAACTGCTGGAGCAATGATAGAAAAAGATCTAGATGGCGAAATAAAATACAGTGAAGCAAAAAACATAGTATCAGAAATGAATACTGGGTATGCCAATGAAACCTCATCAAATATAAACCAAAAGAACCCACAATTCTCTTTAGCAGGAGGAGTGGGTATAAATTATCCTATTTACAAAAAAACAAATCTGTTTGGAAAAATAGGAGGACGATATTATATCAATGCCAATCACGAATATAAAACTTACTATTCCGACGAAAAATTTGGCTTGGATATACAATTAGGTATAAAATTTAATTTCTAACACATAAATAAAACTTTAGAACAATGAAATCAACAGTAAAAAAAATTAGTCTATTATTAATAGTGAGTGTCACACTCCTTTTAAGTTCTTGTCTCGACTCGGGACCTAACTCATATATCGGTTACGACGAGTATTCGTACATAACACGAAGCGAAACTGGTATAGTATTTGCAAGAACAGCTTCAGGAAACCTAATTACTTCTGAAAAAATAAGCAGCTTACAACCAGGCTCAGCCGTACTCTTATCATTTGAAGTATCGGGAGATGATGAAGTAATTAAAATTGATGAGGTTGTAAATATCTACAAAGTAAACTTGGGTAAAGAACCTATAGTATTAAAACAAGAGCCACTAAGACTGAGCAGTGCTCCCGAAGCAGCACCAGTATATATAGAAAATATTTTTGAGCCACAAACATGGGTTACCATGAAAAGCTTCTACTTTGGCGACCGCTGGCCATTTACTTTTCAATACAACGCAAAAAAAGGAGAAGAGGTTAAATTTAGCTTTTATAAAGTTCCAGAAGATGAGCTTCCTACAAACTTAAATGCAGATGTACTTATAGATATAAGAATGGTAAAAAGTGGCACACCTGAACCAAATGCAAATGATGAGTTGAAAAACGAAAACATTGTTGGTAATATGTCGTTACTGAGAGATATCTCTGCTTCTGCAGATAGTCAAGAAGTGAAAGAGCTGACTGTAAAGTTCAGATATTACAAGGCTGATAAAGATGGCGAACTTTATATTACTGCAAGACCAATTAGTATAACAGTGCAAATATAATTCCTAATATTATATTTTTATTAAGTGCGACTCTTTTTAAGGGTCGCACTTTTTTTATCTTGTAACAAGAAATAGCTACCTTTGTGTTTCAAAAAAAACAAGAAAAATAATGCTCAAAGAAATTATACTCAAAATAATACAGATGATTACCAATCCTGAAGCTTCGTGGCGAAAATTATCGGCCCACAAGAATCATGATTCTTTCATAAATCGTTACCTTCATCCAATTTTTGGTGTAATTTCACTCACCTCATTTATAGGAGGACTCTGGATTGTTCCAGGGGGAGATTTACAAACAGCTTTAAAAAGTGCTATAGTTAGTCTTGTTACAGTGTATGGAGGATATTATATAGCGTCGTATATATTAAATGAGTTTCTACCTCGTTTTGACATACCCAAAGATGAACCTAAAGTTCAGCAGTTTGTTGGTTATGCATCGGCACTTATATATGCATTGTTTATAACACTCCCATTCTTACCCGACTTTTTTATCCTTTGGATATTTGCACTTTACACAGTATATATTGTTTATACTAGTTATGGCGTGTATATTACTGGAAAAGAGGAGCACCGAATGAATTTTACAGGAGTTGCAACAACATTAATACTGTTGACTCCCACAGTAATAAACGGCATTCTTTCCATTTTAATTAAAAATTAAAAAACAAACTATGAAGCAAACACAAATAAATATTAGAAATAGAAGAGCAACATTCGATTACGAACTCATAGAAACATTCACTGCAGGAATTGTATTGACAGGAACCGAAATAAAATCTATTCGTCTTGGCAAAGCAAGTTTGGTTGATACGTTTTGTATATTCGAAAAAGATGGCCTATGGGTAAAAAACATGCACATTACAGAGTATTTCTATGGGTCATACAACAATCACATTGCTCGTCGCGATAGAAAACTATTGTTAAACAAATCGGAATTAAATAAAATATCGAGGTTAACAAAACAGTCTGGCTTCACAATTATCCCTACACGTCTGTTCATAAACAACAAAGGCCTTGCCAAGCTAAATATTGCAGTTGGAAAAGGTAAGAAAGAGTATGACAAACGCCACTCTCTAAGAGAAAAAGAAGATAAGCGCGATATGGACAGAATGTTTAAAATGTAAATTACTTTTGTTTGATGAATTACTTTAAAAGAATAATAACGCCATCGCTAAAAAAATCAGCAAAAACCTCTATATGGCTTCTTAAGCTTATATTGCCTATATCGCTTGCTTTTAGGCTTTTAGATTATAGTGGGTTATTGGTTTATGTGGCCGATTTTCTCAATCCCGCATTCATACACCTTGGATTACCAGGCAGTACAGCAATTATTTTTATATCAAGTCTATTTTTGCCACTCTATGCGCCACTTGCCATTATTACCTCCATGACACTTACTTTGCGCGAACTCACTATCTTGGCCCTTATGTGTCAGTTGGCACACAACCTGCCAGTAGAAAGCGCTATTCAAGCAAAAACAGGCACTTCGTTTGGGGCTATGTTTAGTATACGTATTGTAGTGAGCGTAATTCTTGGTTTTGTGCTCAACCTAATACTTCCCCTTGAAATGGGAATGCCAAGTTTTATGCAAACATCTATAGAGAGCATGAATTCACTCTCGGATGTATTTATAGCTTGGGGTACAACCTCATTTAAATTAGTTATAATGATATTTGTAATAATATCTGCACTAATGATAGCCTATAGAGTACTTGAAGAGTTCAATCTTATAAACCGCTTATCAAAATGGATTGAACCAATTCTAAAACTATTTGGTTTACCTAAAAGCACCGCTTTTCTATGGCTCATTGGTTATATTGTAGGCTTGGCCTATGGTGGTGCTCTTATGATTGACCAAATGAACGAGGGAAAAGTAACAAAAGCAGAAGGTAGTTTATTGAATTATCATTTAGCTGTATCGCACTCCGTAATAGAAGACAACCTACTCTTTGCTGCATTAGGAGTTTCGTTTTGGTTTATTTTGGCTACAAGACTCATAGTTGCATGGATTGTTGTTTGGCTAAGAAGAGCATTTTTAAACCTAAAGGCAAGATTTGTTCAACAAGCTGTTGTAAGTACTATATAAAAACATTAAAGCTATGACCCTTCAAATACAACATATTCTACAATCTCGCATTCTTGTGCTTGATGGAGCAATGGGCACAATGATTCAACGCTACAAGCTTACTGAAGAGCAATACAAAGGCGAACGATTTAAAGATATTGAGAAGTTGCAAAAGGGAAACTGCGATTTGCTCACATTAACTCAACCAGAGATAATAGAACAGATACACCGAGCGTATCTTGAAGCGGGCGCAGACATTATTGAAACCAACACTTTCAACGCTACCTCTATATCAATGGAGAATTACGGCTTGCAAAACTATGTAAGCGAAATAAATATTGAAGCCGCAAAAATTGCACGTAAAATAGCCGATGAATTCACCCTTAAAGATCCAAGTAAGCCACGCTTTGTGGCTGGAGCAATAGGTCCGACAAATAAAACGACTTCTATAAAACAAACAAGTGCAAACAGTAGAAGTGTAAACTTCGACGACTTGCGCATAAGCTACGAAGAGCAAATAGAGGCTCTGATAGATGGAGGTGTAGATATTATTCTACTTGAAACAATATTTGACACCCTCAATGCCAAAGCAGCACTATTTGCTGCGCAAGATATATTTAGAAAAACTGGGAGAGAAATTCCAATAATAGTTTCAATAACTCTTCCAGATAAAGGAGAGTATACATTTTCAGGAGAAACAATAGAAGAATTTCTTTCGTCTATAACCCACATCAAACTATTATCGGTAGGGCTCAATTGCTCTTTTGGAGCAACGGCAATGAAACCTCTTTTGAAACAATTAAAATCAGTATCTTCTCTCTTTGTAACCGCCTATCCAAATGCGGGCCTTCCAAATAAAATGGGAGAATATGACGACACGCCTGAGAAAATGGCCAATCAAATAAAAGAGTTTGTAGACGAAGGGTTGGTAAATATAGTTGGAGGGTGCTGTGGCACAACTCCACAACACGTAGCTCAAATTGCAAAGATAGTAGATGGAGTAACACCCCCAACCCCTCGCAAAAGATAATTGTAGGTGTTTAGGTGTTGAATCCTAACTATAGCAAGAGTGTTCTAACAAAAGAAAAAACATGCAACCGCAAAGCCAAATAGTATTGGAAACTGGATGCACTATAAAACGCAAAATAATTACTTATACATAGACGAAAACAGATATGAACAATAAAATAGAACTAACACCCCTTGCGACAGCTCGCAACAACTCTTTTAAAATTGATTGGACCAATTTTGAACCTTTCACACCAAAATTTATTGGCAGAAAAGTAATAGACCCCATCAAAATAGAAAACGTTGTACCTTATATCAATTGGAAACTATTTTTTAAACATTGGAACTACGATGAAAAATTTGCATCGGTAAAAAACATAAGCATGTGTGGCCATTGCAAAGCCCAATGGTTTGCCGCTTTTAACGAGCAAGATAGAGAGAAAGCAATGAATGCATCTAAACTATACGACGATGCATTTATTTTGTTGCAAAGAATTATGGAGATTGAAGCTGAATATGTGAAAGCAGTATTCGTAATTGGTCAAGCATACAGCGAAAACGATACTATTTATATCAACAACACCCCTTTTGCAATGCTTCGTCAGCAAGAAAAAAACGATTCGAACGAGTATCTTAGCTTAAGCGACTACATTGCACCAAAAATAGCCAACAAGAAAGATTATTTAGCAGCATTTACAGTTACTGCAGGAGCAGGAACAGAATATTTGCTGAATAAATACAAAACCGAAGGCGACGAGCATAGTGTGCTGGTGCTTCAATCGCTATTTAAAGTATTGGCTGAAGGTGCTGCCGAATGGTTACACGAGCAGATAAGGAAAGACTTTTGGGGCTATACCAGCAGCGAGGAGTTGACCATTCCAGGGATGTTTCTGGGTAAGTATTCAGGAATTAGAGCAACTGTAGGCTCAGCAGCAATGCCTAACCAAGCCATCAATTTAGATCTGCACAAACTGTTGCAATCCGACGAGATATACATATCGGTAAACGAAGATGGAGAAACTACTCCAGCAGCATCAATATCGGGCTTCTTTTTTGCACACCCACAAGCAAAACTATTTAAAGTTGGGCAGATTTCAGACGAACAAGGCAAATAAAACAATTCACAATTGGCGATTAATAAATAACAATACAATCAAATTATAGATATGAGAAGTTTTGGAAGTGACAACAATTCGGGTGTACACCCCCGCATCATGGATGCTATTGTAGAGAGCAACACCAATCATGCCATTGGATATGGCGATGACAACTGGACACGCAGAGCTGAGCAAGCAATGCAAACATTGCTTGAAGATGATTCTATAACACCTTACTTTGTATTTAACGGAACTGGAGCAAATGTGATAGCTTTACAGGCTTGCCTATCTTCGTTTCATAGCATTATTTGTGCAACTACTGCCCACATAGCGGTAGACGAGTGTGGCGCTCCCTCTAAACTTACAGGCTGTGTGCTAAAAGAAATTCCCACCACAGATGGAAAGCTCACACCAAAATTAGTAGCTACACAGTTGCATGGCTTTGGTTTCGAACATGCCTCGCAACCCAAAGTAATAGCCATTTCGCAAACCACAGAGCTGGGTACTCTCTACACACCTCAGGAGATAAAAGCACTGGCCAATTTGGCACACCAACACAACATGTATCTCTTTATGGATGGCACACGTCTATCAAACGCCTGTGCTATAACCAATTGCACTATTAAAGAGATGACAGTAGATTGTGGTGTAGACATTTTTACTATGGGTGGAACAAAAAACGGATTGATGATGGGCGAAGTATTGGTTGCTTTGCGACCCGAGTTGGAGAAGAATTTAAAATATTATCGCAAGCAAACTACTCAACTCTATTCAAAAATGCGCTATCTTACAGCCCAGTTCATTCCATACTTAAGCGAAAACATTTGGCTGCAGAATGCACAGAAGTCAAACGATGCCGCAAAACTATTGGCAAGTGAGATGAAAAAGTTCGATTGCATAGAAATAACCCAAAAGGTAGAATCTAACTCAATCTTTTTTATCATACCAAAAGAGATATCAGACAAATTATTAGAACGCTACTTTTTCTATGAATGGGATGCTGCACGCCACGAAATGAGGCTGGTTTGCTCGTGGGATACTACACAAGAAGATATCTCAGAATTTATCAGTTACCTCAAAGAATTAACAACTTAATAATTAAAAAAACATGTTCGACTTTTTAGACGTTTATCCCTACCTTCTTCCTATTATCATATTCTTTGGACGAATATTTGATGTTACATTAGGAACCCTCCGCATTATTTTTGTTTCAAAAGGAGAGAAGATCAAAGCCCCTATCGTTGGATTTTTCGAAGTTTTTATATGGGTAGTCATCATATCTCAAATTCTTACGCGTGCCAATGATATGGTTTCGTATGTTTCATATGCAGCAGGCTATGCTGCAGGCAACTATGTAGGTATAATTATCGAGAAACGTATTGCCTTTGGCATTATCCTTTGCAGGGTCTACACCAACAAGTCGGGCACTAAGCTATTAAAACTAATGTCACTAAATGGTTTTGGTGCAACAATGACACATGGCACTGGCTCTGTAAATGAGGTAGATATTGTTGAAACAATACTAGATAGGAAGCATCTTAAAAAGGTGTCAAAAATTGTTTTAGAGTTCGATAAAGATTCATTCTATGTTATAGAAGATATACGCACCAGATCAAGAGGGGTTTTCCCAAAATCGAACTCACTATTGAGACGCTGGCGACCAGCTAAGTAAATTTTTGAATAACGGAATATAGCAGTTTTGTAAAAAGGAGGATATTTTTCTCCTTTTTGCATTTCATAGAAAAAAGATTTGAGTAAACGTAGTATCTGAAAAAAATCACATTTTCAGGGTTAAGGTGTAAAAATAATAGCTAAAATACTTTTCTAAACATTTCTACCGCCGTCGATTTGACGAAAATGGCACGAAACTCACATCTACCATCGTAGAAATGTTGGGAATGAGATAAAATTCGTTTCTGCAGCAGTTTATTGTCCATTTATTGCACTTTTCTGCTTTCGTTGTGGTATTATTGTAGATTCATGATATAAAAACTCATTTCCCTGAATAGAATTATTTTCTCAACTCCTCTTTTTTCTTTTTTATGCTTCGAATCTATCTTTCAGGTCATAAATTCGTCGTATTTTGCAGAAAAAGTACCATTTGCTCTTTTCTAAACATTTCGACGGCGGTAGATTCAACTTTCATGCCATTTTCGTCAAATCTACCATGGTAGATTTGTTTTCCAATATTTAAAACATTTTCACTACGGTAGAAATGTTTAGAAACTCTATTAATCTAAGAATTATTGGTGGAAAATGCATATCTCAAAGGCCACTTTTTTATTACAAATCTGGCCAATCCTCAATTATCAATTGCTTCTCAAACACTTGCTCTATACTATCGGGTAAATTATGGAAAAAGTCTATTCCTGTCAGCTCTTCCAACTCTTCAACCGAAAGGGCATAATCCGTTAAACTATAGGGTTGTGGATGTGCTCTATGCTCAAACCAAAAAGCAATAGATTTGTAGGCAGCGCCTTTTTTTGCTAACAATGCCATAAAATAGTATTTAGGAATCACAATCTTGCTCTCTCCTATTGTGCCCATTACTTGGTTGTCTTTGATTGTTCCACCCTTCACAACATAAAGTGTGTCTCTTATAGCACTCAACTCTCCCCAACCTTGCACTTTTCTTTCAAGGCTTGCCCATATACCTCCATTAAAGCTATGCATTTGAGGACTAGTATTAGAGTAATAAAATGTTTGCTCATTGGCAGGTATAGAAAACAACCTATCGGCTGAAGCTACTAGGTGTCCTCTATCATATCCCGAACCTCTATAATCCATAGCATTATTGGTATAGCTCAAAAGATATGGATCTGGCGACCATGCATTGGTACGCTTAGTATGTCTTTCGGATGTTTTGTCGTAAAATGTAAGTGCAACCCATCGTGTATGATTCGATGCAAAATTATACTCCATGCTATAATTACGTGTGCTATCGCCCACATTATCTACTGTATAGTGCACCACAAAAGCCGCTTTATTATCAGCAAAACTTTCTGACAAACGCGGCATCTCAATTCTTACAGTATCATCAAGATGATTAGATGGGGGCAATTCATGCAACTTTTCTCCTACAGCTACTGTCTTTTCAACCAACTCAGCTTGCGTAAACTCTATTATCTTCTTCTCTTGCCCTGCATATATAGTAAGTCTGCCACTTCTATCATATCCATCGTTCTCCTCTACTATCACAACAATAGTTTCTGTCCCTTTCCCTTGTGTAGACGAAAGCGAGTACCATGGATGTATATCGGGTTTTTCTATTCTCCAGCTATTATTTGTAGAGATTCTAAGCAAATATTCACCTGCATGCCCCTCTAGCTTTTCGCCTTTGTACACTAACTCAACATCGAGTTTCTTCGATATAGAGCTTAAACCTATCTTACACGTATTAAGAAGCAAAAGAAATATAAGCAAAATTGATATGCCGAGAATAATTTTTTTCATGGTAATAAACTAACAAACACATTAATATAAATAACGAAGAGAAATCTACCCTTCGTTATATTGTCCTATTTATTTGGGACTTTAAGTTCATAATATAACTAATATATTAGAATATAAAATTTTGATTATAAAAACTACAAGTTACAATCCAGGCCAATCGGATATTCTTTTCTGCTTCTCCACCACATTTTCTATTTCATTGGGTAGATTATGAAAGAAATCTATGCCTGTCAATTCTTCTAATTCTTCAACAGATATTGCATGGTTTTCTAATTTATAGGGCAAAGGGTAAAATCTATTTTCAAACCAAAAGGCAATAGATTTATAGGTGTCTGCTTTCTTCGACAACACTGCCATATAGTTGTATTTAGGCACTACAATCTCGCTTTTACCTATTGTGTGCAACACTTGATCGTCTCTTATTGTGCCACCCTTTACTACATAAAGTGTATCTCTAAATGTATTACTTCTACCCCAAGCTCTTACTGCCCCTTCCAATTCTAGCCAAATACCTGCATTAAAACTGTTTACTTGTGGCGTGATATTAGAATAATAAAATGTTTGCTCGTTGGCAGTTCTTGAATAAAGCCTATCGGCGGATGCCATAATATGCCCCCTATCGTAGCCAGAGCCACGATAATCAGTTTCGTTATTTGTCCACTCTATCAATTGAGGGTCGTAACTCCATGCATTGCTTCTTCCTGTATTACTCTCCGCAGTTTTGTCGAAAAATGTGAAAGCAACCCAACGCGAATGGCGAGATGCATAATTATATTCGAGACTAAAGTTTAACTGAGTATCACCATAATTATCTGGTGCATAGTGTACAACAAAAGCAGCTTTATCGTCTACAACATCCTTCGACAAGCGAGGAATCTCTATTCTGGAAGCCTCCTTTTTGGGATAGTAGAGCACGCCCTCATCATATTTATCTTGCGTAATATCTATACTCTTTTTTGTTGCACCCACCGAAACGGTGAATTTGCTTGCTCTTGGTACATCGCCATTTTCGGCTACCTTTAAAACAACAGTTCCATTGCCTTGTCCAGATGTTATTGAAAAAGAGTACCAATCATCAGAGGCTGGTTTTTCTATACTCCAACTTCCAGTTGTAGTAATTCTTAGAAAAGACTGACCACCTTGGTAGTTATATTTTCCACTGCCTTCTAAATCCACTTTCAATACTACTGATCCACTTCCTGAGCCTCCTACGTCTACATTACCAGACTCGCTATCACACGCATTAAATAGTAGCACAAAAGAGAGAAAAAGCAGTATGCCAAGATAGGTTTTTTTCATAATTATAGTATATGGGTTGATTAGCAAAAAAGAACGAAGAGAATATTTATCTCTCCGTTCTTTTTGATTAATTGATTGCTTTATAAATGTATAAAGGGTTATTATTCGATTGTTATGTCGTCAACAAGGAGGTCGTAATTAGCTGTTTTACCCACCTTTAGTGCAAATAAATTTTGACCCGATGTTGTGTTTATCTGACTTGCTATTGAGCTTATGTCAAGTGTTACTTGAATCCATTCTCCACCTGTGTTGATACCTCCATTTGCATAACTATTAGCATCTGTAGGTTCTATTACTTGATGAGAATTATAAATTTCATATTCATCCATATTATAAGTCTTATAGTCTGTACCCATTACAGGTTTTTCTGCAGTACCTATATATACATTCATAGATAGAGATTTAACAGAAGTACCTTTTACCCAAAAGTTAATCTTTGTTTTGCCTGCTGCAGAAAATCCTTCGGGAACAACGGCCGTAAACACATAAGCATTAGCAGTATGCGTTCCTTCAAACTGCATTGCACCTGAACCATTTCTCCCTCCTGTTGCGCTTTCTTTTCCGAAAGTTACTCCAAAGCTGCTTAAAGCACCTGTAAATGTAGTCCAATTATTAAAATCCGATCCTGGAAACAATAACGCGCCCGCAGGAGGAGTAGTTCCTGCACCTGCTTGTGTTACAGCAACAGTTTTTGTAAGAGTGCCATCTGTAATAGTTATTGCAGCATTGCGTGCTTCTGCACCTGTATTAGCTTGAACATTAACTGTAATTGTTCCATTATTAGTTCCACTTGCAGGAGAAATTGTAGCCCATGCAGCATTTGAAGATGCTGTCCAAGATACATTAGCAGTAACTGCAATTGTTTCGCTTCCAGCTTCTTTTGCAAAGTTCAATGAAGTTGGAGCAACATTAATAAATGGATCTACTCCCTCTGTCTCAGGTTCCAAAACAATAGGAGTATCACCAATCTGAGGATCATTCCAATCGTTTATTGTTGCTCCAATTATAACTGGCACTACAACAGGCTCACCCGATTCGTCTAAGGTCAACTTAACAGTATATGCATATCTATAGGTAGACAAAAGCTCTTGTGATGTAGGAGTCCATTTATAATCCTTGCCACCTAAAGAGAATACAATAGTAACATCTTTAAGATTTTGACCAGGAACAACTATTGCAGCAACGGCTGCAGTTTTATTATCACTTGCAATTTTTACATTTGGAGTAATATCTTTTCTGGTAGTGCCAGTAGTGATTGCACCATCTGCTAAAGCAAGACTTCCGTCTATTATCACATTTTTAAAGCTTACGCCCAATCCTTCTAATGAGATTATATCTTCACCTAACTGAATATTCATCTCGAGTTTAGAAAGCATATGATTAAACTTTAATGCTACATCTGGAGCTGATTTGTTTTGACCTTTTGCATTATTAGAATACAGTAAGTCTATAGTTGCCAAATCAGATTGAGATGTTACATCAATGCTGTATTTATAATCAGTTATTGCTGTTTTGAAAGGATAGTAAGATACAAAATCTAAATTTCCAGTTTCTGGAAAGTTAATTGGAGTACCTGCTGCAGTAAATTTTCCGTTTGCTGTAGTAGTATACTTCACATTCGATTTACCATCAAAAATAGCAACTTCGGATAAAGCTTGGCCTGCTTGAAGTGCGTAAACACCAATTGCATCGCCTGCATCCCAAGCGTTATTGGTAACACGTGTTTGCAATTCTCCAATAGTTCCAGAGAAAGCTGCTTCATTAGCATCGCCTATTACTCCACTTTCTACATCCGATTCGCTACAAGATGCAAAAATGGCTAAACTAATAAATAATAATAAAAACCTTAAGTGTTTCATAGATTTAATACTTTAATATATGATTTCTAATTAGCTGTAAATTGTATTTATCTTTTATGTAAGATGTGATTTTCAAATAGATGGTATATCACTATTCAAATTTAATGATTATTTTCGAAACGAAAAACAAATAGCAACATTTTATCTCCGATATGCCAATAATAAATAAGTTGGCTAAAGAGTTTATTAAGGAGTTACTAACTCATATTCTTTGGCGTTCTTGAGTCCCGCAGCTCCAAAATATGCTTCTAAATCTCCTTTTATAATTACTTCAACTTTATACATATCTGAATTGGCTTGTAAGTTCAACTCGTTGCGTGATGCACCAGCTGGAAGCTGTACTGGCACAGCATTATTCTGGTCTGTCTCATCGGCATTGTCAGCAATAATTATGTTCGAATTGGTAGCTCCTTCTGCTGAGAACACATATCTATTATTTACAACAGAACCCACTATATAACCTTGTACCCAAACGCCTTTTTCGCCTTGTAATGCTATTGCATCTGAAACAGTGTATGGGTTCTCTTTTGTTCCATCATTTGTTCCTCTTTGACTAATAGTAATAACTATTGGCGACAATGCTTTATGATTGGGTGCAGTAATGGTAACTTCTGCTATTCGTGCTTCTTTGGCATTGTTTACTGAAGCAGATAATGTGAGGGTAGCATCGCTATTTCCATTTGCAGGATTTATTGTTAACCAGCTCGCATTAGTTGTGGCAGTCCATTCAACATTAGTTGATATAGCAATTACTTGCTGACCAGCCTCTTTAGCAATTATTGCACGGTCAATATCGATAGTTAGAGAAGGTGGGTCAAAACGTGTTGACTCGTCTTCGCTTATTTGCACATCGTCTAAATTACGAATGTTTAGTTGCCATTTTCCAAAAAACACTGACATTACACCTACAATATCTCCTTTTCCTTTAGGTAGAAGTTCGTCTTTAAACGTGGCGTTTTTTGATGTTCCTACAATAATGGTATTTCCATTAGTATCAATAAGGGTTCGGTCTGTTATAGACTTATCGACTTCTGAATAGTAGGTAAGATCTGTATATTTATCAAACTGTATATTTTTAATTTCT
>SMEQ01000075.1_pt1 | contig 31089 bp, 26 predicted proteins | sample 2456281 | NCBI WGS metagenome assembly SMEQ01 (sample SAMN10132596, study PRJNA489261) | soil metagenome | isolation source: day1 antibiotic-loamy sand soil ammended with raw manure from dairy cow... | place: USA | collected 2015-04-01
ATGAATCGTTAAGTTGACTATATGTGTACTATCGCATCCACCAATACCGCTATAAATTTCAGTATGTGTATAATTACCAGGATCTGTAGAAACAACCCATGTATTATTATGAATAGTAACTGGCAAATCAGACACACAAACAGCAGTATCTAAAGTAAACTCATATTCAGGATGAATCGTTAAACTCACATAAATCACACTATCACACCCTCCAAGACTCTTAACAGACACCGTATCACTATACACTCCAGCAGCAGTTAATGAGTCCCAAGTGATACCATGCTTAGTAAATGGTAATTCTGACTTACAAATAGCCAATATATCATCCTCTACAGTACCTTCCTGAATATGTATTTGTATAGGAAACTTATCACTCTCACATTCTGCAGAACTCTGAGTCACATAATACGTAGTCACTCCTACAACTGACGTCGATGGAGTGGGTACTGATATCTCAAGCTCATTTTCATCATACCATTTTAAAGTGTATCCAGAAGTTGTCGTTGATGCTACTATGGGTGATGCCGAATCGTTAACACAATAAAAAAATGCACTATCAGCATTTGGAGGTGGAACATAAACTGGTTTACTAACATAAATTGTATCTAGCACTGTAATATCATTTCCGGAACAAGCTTGATAAACAGCCCTGACTTTAAATTTCTGTTCATTAGGAGGATTTAATCCATAACATACATCATCAAATGATACATTAATCTCGCCATTAGCCCCCCCCTGGATTCGGAACTGACTGAATGACATTATTATTTTCATCTAAAAGCTCAATATTTCCGCTTAATAATGACGGACCATTCGGCACAAAACGATAAGCTTTTTGAGTTATTTCTGAACTTGGACCCACTGCTGGGTTAAAACCCGGAACAGTGGTGGCTTTATTTCCTGCCCAATTTTGAATGCCTATAATATGGTCTTTAAATAAAGAATACGGGCAATAAGCTTTTTTATCAATATATACTTCAATAGCATTGGTATTTTCATATAAGACAATTTGAAAAGTGGAACGTTTTTCTAAACATTGATTCCCCAAACCACACCCATAAAGAGGAATATCTCTATAAGAGATAATCATTTTCCTACAGGGTGCCTCATCTATAATTTTCCAATTAATACTTTTAGTAGGTGAATTAGGCTCTAAACCTGGATCCATATCATGATATAATCCATAAATAGAGGCTCGTGTATGTCCTTTTAAATTTGCGGGTTGAACTCCAGGCAAACTATCATTTTTAACCGTATAATAATCTATCTGATTAGCTAAAGTTGAATCAAAAGATATTCTTCCGTTAGCACCTATGACAATGCTGTGATAAGTTTTTCCATAAAAACAAAAAGGGAAGGTTAAAGGAATAACTTCTGAAAAGAAATCATCTTGATTAACTAAAACAGGCGTGGTATTTTGAAGATCAAAAGTAAAATTCCCATTAAAGTCAATGTCATTGACAACATATGCGTCATTAGCATCAACAGTCTGTCTAATATCTGGTAAAGTTGCTTGTAAAGTAAAGCAAGTTTCTGAGGTATCACAACCCAGCCTAAACGGATTAGGTGTCGTCCATACGACTTCTGGACAAGCAATATTTTGAGCTTGAGTAGTCAAGCTTGATAATATCAACGCTGTAATTGAAAATAAAAATATATAAAGGTATCTCAAAATTTAAAAATTACACTATAATTTAATATCAGACCTACATTCAAGTAGTTTTGAATGTAATATATAATGTGTTTCTAAATAATACAAGCATTTATATAAATCATGTGTTTTTTTCTTTATATACTTATAGGTGGCAAGTTGCAAGATGTGTGATATACACTCACTCTAAAGCATTAAATAAAAATATAAAACTTAAAACATTTTCACATTTGCGCAATTAAAACATTAACGATTCATTGATTTATTTAATTCCATGCTTATTCTTTTTTAAATGCATGTCTTTAAGCTATAAGCATACAAAACGCATCTATAAAAGCAGTTCAACCAACAGATACAACAGTAAGGATTAAGAAATAAAATAAGAGCAATTACTCTTCGTTAAATTACTAATACATTTGATCAAAATTGAAGTTAAAAAAATATAAGAACAAGTATCTTGATACAAAAGTGGACACATCAGAGTCAGTTTATTAATAATGATATTCAATAGCAACTGAAAAAGAGTCTATTTCAAGTATTTCTAAAATATATGCTGCTACCAACAAGAAATCTACATATTGATTCTTCACAAAAGACTCCATAGCCACATTGATATTCCTATACTCTCTTATCACACACGCTTAAAACTTGATGAGTGAAACCACTCAAACATTTATACCTTGAGACTTGGATTATCTTAATAGATTCACTTCACCCTTATCTTCAAAAGTATCACCATCCAAGAAAGTAACGACTAACACATAAAAATACACACCCATATCCATAGGTTTTCCTCTTAGCCTACCATCCCATTTTATATTCTCACTGCCTTCATTGAAAAACACCCTTTCTCCATATCTGTTATAAATAGAAAAATTTTCAATTTCATACCCTCTGTCTATAGGTAATTCAGGACCAAAAAGATCATTCAATCCATCTCCGTTTGGAGTAAATGAATTGGGAACAAAGACTTTCTTATCTAAATATTTTACATACAAAAATAATGATGCGGTATCTTGACAACCATCTACACTCTTTGCGACAACCTCAATTTGCGCGTGATCATCTAAAGAAAGATGCTGTCCCGTTGCATTTTGAAAAGGAAACAAACTCGTTGGCGTCCAACTTAATACGTTATAGGCTGTCGAACCATAAGTATCTAAATACACAGACTCTCCTCTAAAAATAGTGTCATAAGTAGTAGTTAATTCTAATTCAAAATGATGAATATTAATATTGACCTCTTTGATTAAACTATCACAGCCATGAACAGAATAAAAAGTATCTAAAAGTTGCGTACTGGAATAATAAGTATGCCTTTCATGAACAAGCGTATCACAGCTAAATAAATCAATAATTTCGTAATTATCATGCGCTGGATAAACGGCCAAATCTATGTCCCTAATCAAACTGTCACAACCTGCGTGATTATAAAGTGTATCGGTAAAAATTGTACTTTGATAATAGTTATTTCCTTCAAACACCACTACGCCACAACCTTCATCTGAGATGGAGATAAAATCAACATCTGCATACAAATCTACGTTTAAAGTAATCGTACTATCACAACCATTACTTGTAAGATATAACACCTCAGGATTTGAGCTTAGCGACGTTTCATCAAGGAAGGTATATCCATGCCATGTAAAAGGCAAACTCGCTCTGCAAATCGTGGTATCTTGAACCATTTCATAGGTTTCTGCAATATTTAAAGTCAAATAATAACTACTATCGCAACCCTCTGAAGTTAAATAATTTGCCGACTCCAAGATTGTTCCAGTCGGAGTTTGCGTATCAAAAGTGAATTGATGCCATGTATAAGGCAAATCCACCTCACAAATCGTTATGGTATCATAAAATTGAAAAGTGTCTTGAATTACCAAATTTAAATAAGTAATGCTATCACAACCCAATGTCGTCACATTCGTTAAAGAGTCAAATTTTTGTTGAGTTATTGCACCGACTGGAATTGTAATTCCATTCCACATAAACGGCAATTCAGATGCGCAAAGAATTAAGGTTTCTTCTTCCTGAAAATTAGGATTTACATTCAATACTAAAGTCACAATACTATCACAACTTGCAGTAGAAAATGTGTCGGTGATATGATCTTGAAAAGCTATTGGTGAACTATAAGCTTGTCCATTAAAAACATAACTTTCGCCTTCACAAATAGCGACTTCTAAAGTATTGGTGATGTAAGGATCAATCTCTAAAATTAAGGTGACCATACTATCACAACCTGTAGAAGCGACCAAAGTATCGTAATAAGTTCCTGCTGACGTAAGGGTTTGTCCACCAAAACTATACGAACTATTGATACAAATTGATTCTTGTACTGTTGTAGTTTGAATAGGGTGAACATCTAATATTAAAGTGACTATACTATCACAATTTGAAGTAGAAAAAGTGTCGGTGATGTTATCTTGAAGACTAACAGCTGTAGTATAAGCTTGTCCATTAAATACATAACTTCCACCTTCACAGATATCTACTTCTAAAGTAGTATGAATATAAGAATCTACAATTAAGTTTAAAGTGATGATACTATCACAACCTTTTGAAGTTTGCAGCGTATCATAATAAGTTCCCGTTGTGGAGAGTGTTTGTCCTGCGAAACTGAAAGTTTCATTCATACATATGGATTCGTTAAGTATAGTAGCTGCTACAGGATTAACATTCAACTCCAAAGTGACAACACTATCACAACCCAATGAGGTCATTAAGGTGTCTGTATATATGCCTGTTACAGAAAGATTCTGACCACCAAAATAGAAAGGTTCATTTTCACAAATGGTTGCTTGAATAGTCGAGGATTCATGAGGATTTACATCCAATATTAAAGTGACTATACTATCGCAACCTGAAGTGGAGAATGTGTCCGTAATATTATCTTGAAGCGTAACGGTAGTTGTATAAGTTTGTCCATTAAACACATAACTTTCGCCATCACAAATGGCGACTTCTAAAGTAGAATTTAGATAATCATCCACAGACAAATTCAAAGTAATCAAACTATCGCACCCTTTAAAAGTTTGTAAAGTATCGTAATAGGTTCCAGCCGATGTAAGCGCCTGACCTCCAAAAGAAAACGAAGCTCCAGGACAAATCATTTCATTGATTAAGGTGGATTCATTAGGATTTACATCCAATACTAAAGTAACTATGCTGTCACAACTTGAAGTTGAAAAAGTGTCTGTGATGTTATCTTGCAGACTAACAGCTGTAGTATAAGTCTGCCCATTAAAAACATGGCTTTCACCTTCACAAATTTCGACATTTAAAGTAGTGTTGATATAAGGATTAATAGATAAATTCAAAGTGATGATACTATCACAGCCACTTAAAGTTTGCAAAGTATCATAATAAGTTCCCGCCGATGTAAGCGTTTGTCCTCCAAAACTGAAAACTTCATTAATACAAATGGATTCACTAATGGTCGTAGATTCTACAGGATTAACATTCAAAACCAAGGTTACGATACTATCACAACCTGCAGTGGAGAAAGTATCTGTAATATTATCTTGTAATGTAACAGGTGAGGTATAAGTAACTCCATTAAATACTAAACTTTCGCCTTCGCAAAGCGTATGTTCAAAAGTATTAGTTATATAATCATCAATAGTCAGTAGTAATATAATCACACTATCACAACCTGCTATTGTTTCTAAAGTATCATAATAAGTACCCGCTACCCCAAGTGATTGTCCACCAAAAGAAAAAGTAGTACCAGGGCATATCATTTTATAGAGGGTTGTTTCTTCAACAGGATTGACACTCAAAACCAAAATGACAATGCTATCGCACCCATCCATAGCCAATAAAGTATCTGTATAAGTACCCGCACCAGAAAGTGTCTGACCACCGAATAAATAGGTTTCATTCTCACAAATACTCACCTCTATAGCAGTTTCCTGAATAGGATTTACTATTAAATTCAAGCTGATGATACTATCGCAGCCATTTAAAGAAGTGAGTATATGATTATAAATCCCTGCATTCTGAATACTTTGATTATAAAATTGATAAGGCAACTCATTTTGACAAATTACTTCTTCAATTGTCGTGGTATCATTTTCTATAACATTCAAAAAATATGTTGTAATTGTATCACATCCTGTTGTTCCTGGAATTATAATGGTTGTCAAAGGAGTGGTTAAATTTGTTTGTTGATTGGCTAAAATAGTTTGTCCTAAAGTATCCAAAGGTAATTGCGCTCGACAAAAACTTAATATAATATCCTGTTCTTCGTTTTGTAATATTTCCACTTCAATAGGCACAAGATTACTTTCGCAGTTATCCGAACTTTGTGACACATAATAAGTTGAGAATCCTACTTGATTGGTTTCCGGATAAACAGGTGAAGTGATTAAATTTTGATTCTCATCATACCACTGTAAGTCATGTCCGGGTAAAGCTGTAGCCATTAAACTATCAGAGGTAGCACCTATACAATAAGTTATTGGAGTTGTTGCAATGGGATCTGGCACTAAATTAGGCTTAGTAACTGCCAGAGTATCTAAAACTGTAATGTCATTCCCAGAACAGGCTTGATAGGTAGCTCTGACTTTAAATTCTTGATTACCAGGTCCATTTAAATCATAACATACATTTGAAAAACTCAGATTAATTTCTCCATTCGCACCACCTGGATTAGGAACACTTTGGATAACATTATCATTAAAATCTAAAAGTTCAATATCCCCACTTAATAAAGAGGTTCCATTGGGCACAAATCGATAAGCCTTTTGATTCAAACTTTGTACTCCTGGGTTTTGGTTGGGCACAACTGTTGCTTGAGTTCCTTGCCAGTTTTGAATTCCTATAATTGAGCGACCATTATTCCACCCTGTACAAGCGGGTTTTTCGTCAATGTAAATTTCAATGGCATTAGTATTCTCATAAAGTACTATTTGAAAAGTAGAGCGAGAATTAGTACAAAAAGTTCCAAAATGAGGAATATCTCTATAAGTAATAATCATTTTCCTACAAGGAGCTTCATCTATAACTTTCCAGTTGATCGTTTTATTAGAACTATAAATTGAAGGGTCCATATCATGAAATGGACCATAAATAGTAGCTCGCGTAAAAGGAGCATTCAAACTAGGCAAACTTGCATTTGTCCCAATTGACCATTGATCAGTCATATTTGCTCTGCTCATATCAAAAGTCACTCTTCCATTAGCTCCTATAACTATTTGATGGTAAGTAGTCCCATAAAAACAAAAGGGGAAAGGTAAATTAACGGCGGACGAAAACTTATCGTCAATATTTACTAATACATTAGTAGCTCCTGCTAAATTATAACCAAAGTTTCCACTGTATGGAATTTCATTGACCACATAAGCATTAGGTCCATTAAGTGTTTGTCTGATATCAGGCAATGAAGCATTTAAAGTAAAACAGGTGTCCGCTATGTCACAACCTAAATCCATAGGATTTGGCGTAGTCCAAACTACTTCTGGACATGATATATTTTGAGCTTGCACCTTTTTTGTGGATTCAACCATCCACAAAAACAATAATAAAATAAAAGATAATCTTCCCACAATTAAATAGTTTAATGAATGCAGATGTGTAGTGATTAGTAAATTAGAAACAATTCACTTAGCAATCATTTACAATATAGAGTGTGTACCAATCAAATGCAAGTATATTTAATCAAACTTCCTTTCCATTTTTATTTATTTTTTAGATTTTAAATCACATAAATGCCAGGTCGATATTAACATCTTTATAAGGTTGTTACTTTTATGCCAAAACATTACATCAATCATCATTATATCGATGCTATTCCAACTCTATATTTTGTTTCTCACTTTTGTCACGCTGTAAGCGTCTCTCTTTTTTCACTGTATGCTGTAGTTTTATTTGTCAAATATTGTGGAGGGAATATGGGGAGTAGAAGTAGAGATGAAGCAAACACACTATAGAGGACACTACTTTCGATTTATCGTATTCTATGATTTTGAGTGATAGAATGTTCTCATGAGGTGTGAAATGTATATTTAATGCTTGAAATGAAGCAACACTTGATATTAATACAGCATCAAAATCATTATTGGTTAATAGCGGAAGTCAACAAATTCTCAAACTCGATTTAAAAATCTATTCGTTATATAGGTTAACTCATAATAAAAAAAGCCTCACTAAAATAGTGAAGCTTTTTCGTAGCGAGGGCGGGAGTCGAACCCGCCACCTCAGGGGTATGAATCCTGCGCTCTAACCAACTGAGCTACCTCGCCATGCGGGTTGCAAATTTAAAGGATTTATTTGATATACACCAAACAAATCCTTTAATTATTTTTTATTTTAAGCAGATAAGACGCTATTCATGTTTCTCACTGCTTCTGCAGACTTTTCGAAAGCTGCTTTCTCCTCTTCACTTAAGTCTAATTCTATGATTTTTTCTACACCATTTTTACCAATGATGATAGGAACACCGATACAAATATCATTCATACCATACTCCCCTTCTAATAAAACACAAGAAGTAATTAATTTCTTCTCATCTCTTAAAATGCTTTCAACAACTGCTGCACTTGCTGCACCAGGTGCGTACCAAGCGGAAGTACCAATCAATTTAGTCAAAGTTGCACCACCTACCATTGTAGCATTTACAATTTGTTCTTGTTCTTCTTCTGACAAAAATTGAGTTACAGGAACTGAATTCCATGTAGCATGCTTGATCAAAGGAATCATAGTTGTATCACCATGACCACCAATTACAATCGCATTTAAATCTGATGGACTACATTCCAATTTAGTTGCTAATTGATATTTGAAACGAGAACTATCTAAAGCGCCACCCATTCCTATAATTCTATTCTTAGGAATTCCAGTGCTCTTTAAAGCTAAGTAGGTCATTGTATCCATAGGATTAGAAACAATAACAAAAATAGCTTCCGGAGAGTATTTTAAAATACTTTTTGCTACTTCTTCTACGATTCTTGCATTCGTTCCGATCAATTCTTCACGAGTCATTCCTGGTTTTCTTGGCAAACCTGAAGTGATTACTACCACATCTGAATCAGCGGTTTTAGCATAATCGTTTGTTGCGCCTACAATTTTAGTATCAAAACCTAATAATGCAGCTGTTTGCATTAAATCTTGTGCTTTACCTTCAGCAAAACCTTCTTTAATGTCAACTAAAACAAGTTCTGTGCAAAGTTCTTTTCTAGCAATGTTATCTGCGCATGTTGCACCTACTGCTCCTGCACCTACTACTGTTACTTTCATGAATATGTATTTAAATTAGAAAATGTATTTATATTTATTATTTAAAGCAACAAAGTTACTTTTTATTCTTTATTTCTTTTGGTTAATTCATCTCTTATCAAAATCGCCAGAGTGTAATCTTCTTTTTCAATAGCTTTTTCTAACATACTATCTAACTCTACTAGTGTTTTAGAATTCAACTCAATTTCAGGCTCGTCCATTGGAGCAGTAGTTTTAGATCTTGATGATTTCTTAGGCGAGGGTGTTGGTTTAGCGGCACTACTTTCACTTGGCGTACTACTTGCACCTCCTAATGGCAATACCATATCATCAATAGCACGCTGTAAGACATCTTCTAATATAAAGACTTCGCAGCCTACTCTCACTGCAAGGGCAATAGCATCAGAAGGTCTTGCATCAATAATTAAATTCTCTCCATTTTTTTCACAATGTAATTGTGCGTAAAAAATTTCATTTTTATAATCATTAATGAGCACTTCCATTAACTTCACACCACTTTGAGCCATAAAATTGACGAACATGTCATGGGTCAAAGGTCGACTTGCTTTAATATTTTCTAAAGCAACCACAATTGCTTGGGCTTCAAATCCACCAATAATAATAGGGAGCGCTCGACTACCATCTCTTTCAGCAAGAATCAAAGTATATGAATTACTTTGTGTTCTACTGCTGCCTATCGTGTCGATATCTAATATAATTTTATTCACACTTATTATTTTTCTTGATGTAAATCCATCACTGGTAACATACCTTTTGAAGGTAAATAAATAATTTGGGGTAAACTTCCTTTATCTGCTAATTTCTCTAAAGTTCGAATAAATAAATACTGATTATAAGTTTCACTTAAAGTACCGTTCTCAATACGCATAGCTTCCGCCATGCCTTTTGCACGTTCTATTTCAGCTTGAGCATTTAATTTCTCACTTTCATAACGAGACCTTGCTTCTTCAATTAAAATTTTTCGGTTTTGTTCCGCTTTAGCCATTTCAGCTTTCCCCTCCATCTCCTGCTGCCATACTTTATAAACTGGTAAACCAAACATCAATGTTGCTATAAAGCCTAAAATCAAAACAAGTATTACAATCAGCGTTCCTGTCTTAGGTGGTTTTACCGTCATTCCTGCACTCATATTAATTAATTTTCTGTATCAAAAATACTTCCTTGCGTTGCATCATCCTCTTCTGAAGTAGATTCATCATCACTTCCTTCTTGTGTCTTTTCTTCCACAATATTATCTTCAGGGTTTAGCAAATTTACTTGGAATAAATCTTTTTCTGCAATTTTATTACCAATTGCTCTCCATCCAATTATGCCTACCTTCTCATTCACATCCACTTCTTCAATTGTAGGACTGCCTTTTTTGCCGCTCTTCAATTCTATTTTAGGATGACTATGCGAGCTTATCCAAGTTAGATGATTTTTAGGAGATTCAACCCTTAAAATCGAATATTTATTTTTAAGCGTAGTGGTCTCTATTAAAAACCTTTTAACGTAAAAACATTTACGTTCGTCATCATAATAAATAGCACTAATCGGTCGCTCAGGCACAAACTTTTCAACCAATAAAACCTCCGCTACATCATACCTATTACTTAAATCAAAGTCAGTCATTTCGTAGGATCCATCTTTGTAAAACACAATAATAGTATCGTCAGTTTCAAACTTTCCTAAAGAAGTCCCATATCCATCCGTATTGATTCTACCTTCATCATACCAAACTTCAGGAGCTTCTAATGTACTTACTCCACCCTCCTTAAACTTCACTTGTCTCACAGGATATTTGGTCACCTGATTCCCTTGTGCTGCTCTACCCCTTATTGTTAATTGATCAAAACCATAATCAAATTTCTTAATCCTTGCATTGCAACCTGGCGATAATTGGAACTGCACAATCTCCGCCTCTCCATTTGGATTAGCTGAGAAATACAATACTTTACTGTTAGGATTACCTCTCGTCAAATCATATTCTCGATCTCTAGTAATCGCAGGAACATTAAATCTTTTACCGTAAGTCACCCCACTTTTTCCATCTAAATAAATCATGTTATAAGTAGTTCGCTCATCACCTCTTCTAAAAATATCGACATGAATGATATCCTTACCTACAAACACTTTATCAGCTACTTTAGTAACTGTCATTTTACCATCTCTTCTGAAAACAATGATATCGTCTAAGTCAGAACAATCCGTCACAAACTCATCACGACGCATTCCAGTTCCTATAAATCCTTCTTTGAAATTTGCATAAAGCTTAGCATTAGCAATCGCTACTACATTCGCTTGAATCACATCGAAAGACCTTAATTCACTTTGTCGTGGATGTAATTTTCCGTATTTCTTTATTAAGTTTTCATAATATTTGATGGAGTAATCCACCAAGTTTTCTAAATGAAAATGTACTTCTTGTATCTCATCTTCTAAAGAACGAATTTGCTCATCCGCTTTGAAAGCATCAAATTTAGAAATACGCTTAATCCTAATTTCTGTCAATCGAACAATATCCTCTTCTGTAACTACTCTTTTTAATGTTTTTTTGAACGGTTCCAAACCATTATCAATAGCTTGAATAACTCCTTCCCAAGTAGTCTCTTCTTCGATGTCTCGATAAATTCTATTTTCTATAAAAATACGTTCTAAAGAAGAATAATGCCATTGATTGTTTAATTCATCCAATCTAATTTGCAATTCCAATTTTAGAAGTGATTTCGTATGCTCAACGGAGTGCTCTAAAACTTCTGTAACCCCTACGAATTTCGGACGATCCGTATAAATAATACATGCGTTTGGTGAAATACTTGTTTCACAATCCGTAAACGCATATAAAGCATCAATCGTTTGATCTGAAGAAACTCCTGCAGCTAAATTAACAATCAATTCCACATCCTTAGCCGTATTATCTACAACAGAACGAATCTTAATTTTACCAGCTGTATTTGCTTTTAATATACTTGCAGCTAATTGCTGAGTACTTGTTCCATAAGGCACGGAACGAATAGCTAATGTCCTACGATCTATCTCTTCAATAGGAACTCTAATACGAATTCTACCACCCCTTGCTCCATCTCTATAATTGGAAACATCTACGATTCCACCTGTTGCAAAATCAGGAAATAATTGAAACTTTTTACCTTTCAAGTGCGCTATGGAAGCTTCTAAAAGCTCTACAAAGTTGTGGGGTAAAATCCGTGTCGATAAACCTACTGCTATTCCTTCTGCACCTTGAGCCAATAATAAAGGAAACTTCATTGGTAAAGTTACCGGTTCGTTTTTACGTCCGTCATAACTCAATTGCCATGTAGTAGTTTTGGGGTTAAAAGCTACCTCCAAAGCAAACTTAGTTAGCCTGGCTTCGATATACCTTGGTGCTGCAGCATTGTCTCCAGTTCTGATATCTCCCCAGTTTCCTTGAGGCTCAATCAATAAATCTTTTTGACCCATGTTCACAATAGCGGCACCTATAGAAGCATCACCGTGCGGGTGATACTGCATGGTTTGACCAATAATATTGGCCACTTTGTTAAATCGCCCGTCATCCATCTCTTTCATGGCATGCATGATTCGACGCTGAACGGGTTTTAATCCATCCTCTATTGCAGGTACTGCTCTATCTAATATTACATAACTGGCATATTCTAAAAACCAATCTTCATACATTCTACTTACAGAAGGTAAGTTATTAGACTCTTCCACTAATTCTTCTTCGCTCATTTATAACGATAATATTTTTATTTGTATTTATGCAAAAATAAGAAAATGTTGCGACTGTGCTTTGCTTTAATCATTACGCCTCTTTTTAGAAGTGTAATATTTAAGCTTCTATGCCTAAAATTTGAGAAACTAATCTTGGATAGTAAAAATGCTCTAATTTCAACACTTTCTGAGCTATTAACTCTGGAGTATCTGTTACTGCTATGCTACAAGTTGCTTGTAACAGAATAGCGCCTTCATCATAATGCTCATTTACACGATGAATCGTAATTCCAGATACTTTTTTTTGTGCTGCCTTGACGGCTTTATGCACATTCATTCCATACATTCCTTTTCCTCCAAAATCTGGCAATAATGCAGGATGTATATTTATTATTTCTTGTGGCCAAATTTGTAACCACTCTTTTGGAATCATCCATAAAAAACCAGCCAATAACAACAAATCGGGTTGTATTGCTTTCATTTCTTCTAATAATCCCACTTCACGAAAGTTATTTCTATCTACCAATCTTGTTGGAATCCCAACCTCTTCAGCCCAAGTCAATGCAGCTGAATTAGGGTTATTACAAACTAACAAAGGAAACTCCACACTGCTAAATTGCTGAAAATAATTGTAAATCGCTTTAGCATTGGAGCCACCACCTGAAACAAATAAGATGATTTTTTTTGATACTTGCATGCTTAAAAATAAGTGTTCATTCCTAAAAAAAGAACACCTATAAGAAGTTACTTATAGGTGTTTTAAAGTCTTTTATCGTGCGATATGTACCGCGCGTTTCTCACGAATAACAGTAACTTTTACTTGACCTGGATATTGCATTTCCTTTTGGATTTGTTCTGCAATTTGAAAGCTTAAAGTATCGCTCTTTTCATCAGACACTTTATCAGCTTCTACAATGACTCTCAATTCACGTCCGGCTTGAATAGCGTAAGCTTTTTCTACACCATCGTATTTTACTGCTAAAGTTTCTAAATCTTTAATTCTTTCTAAGTAACTCTGCATGATTTCTCTTCTCGCTCCTGGTCTTGCGCCACTTATAGCGTCACAAGCCTGAACAATAGGAGAAATAATATAAGTCATTTCTATCTCATCATGATGCGCACCAATAGCATTAACTACTGCTGCATGTTCTCCTGACTTCTCAGCTAATCGAGCACCTAATAATGCATGGCTTAATTCAGATTCTTCGTCTGGAACTTTTCCAATATCATGTAATAGACCTGCACGTTTCGCTAATTTAACAATCTTTTGTCCTAAGCCTAATTCTGCAGCCATGATTCCACATAAATTTGCAGTTTCTTTGGAGTGCATTAAAAGGTTTTGACCATAAGAAGAACGGAAACGCATCTTACCAATCATTCTAATTAATTCCTTGTGTAAACCATGGATACCTAATTCGATGACTGTACGTTCTCCAATTTCTAAGATTTGATCTTCAATCTGTTGCTTCGTTTTCTCCACTACTTCTTCAATACGTGCCGGATGAATTCTACCATCTTGTACTAATCTCTGTAATGACAATCGAGCAATTTCTCTTCTTAAAGGATCAAAACAACTTAAAACAATTGCTTCTGGGGTATCATCTATAATTAAGTCAACTCCTGTTGCTGCTTCAATAGCACGGATATTTCTTCCTTCTCTTCCAATAATCTGACCTTTCACCTCATCCGACTCTAAGTTAAACACCGTAATCGCATTCTCAATGGCCTGCTCTGCTGCTACACGTTGAATGCTTTGAATGATAATCTTCTTAGCTTCACGATTACCAGTTACTTTAGCCTCTTCTACGATTTCTTTAATATGTCCTAATGCAGAAGATTTAGCTTCATCTTTCATTGCATCCATTAATTCATTCTTCGCTTCTTCAGCGCTTAAATTCGCTACTTTTTCTAAACGACGAACATTCTCTTCTTGGTGTTTTTCTAATTCTTCACGTCTAATTTGAACTATTTCAAGTTGTTTTTCTAAAGTCCCTTTTAAACTCTCATTATCATTTGCTAATTTCTCTGAAGCTTTAATTCTGTCATTTAAAGATTGTTCTTTTTTTCTCAGACGGTTTTCAACTTCATTTACGCGCTGATCTTTTTGTAGAATCTCTTTATCATGATTTGCTTTTTCTTGTAAAAACTGTTCTTTAACCTCTAAAAGCTTCTTTCTTTTTAAGTTCTCGGCTGCTTGTTCTGCTTCTTTATTAATTTTATCTGCACGTTCTTTTGCATCTTCTTTGATGCGCAACGCCTCTTCTTCTGCTTTCTTAACTTTCTCTTCGGTATTCTTAGAAAAGATTACTTTTCCTATAAATATGCCTATAATCGCTGCTATAATAGCAGCTAAGACTAACATTAAATAACTGTCCATATTTTATATATCACTATATCCTTTAAATTATTAAAAATAGAGCCTTTACGACTCATTAACCTTTTGCGAAGTTAATATTAATTCAATTAATCTTCACACGTTATACGCTTTTGATGGAAAATAAATAATTAAGTGCGGCTTTAAATCATCTTCTTCTTGCGCAATTTTAAGAAAAAATACCTAAATCCATCATGCCATAATCCTAAATTAAGCACTACAATAGGCAACATCAAAGATAAGAGTTTCCATTTCGTATAAAAAATAGCTCCTAATAATCCGCCTGCTGCAAAAAACAAAATAATATACAGTCGCAATTGTATGGATTTTTGCAATTTCAACCTTTCTTCCTGTTCTTTATAAAAAAACAATTGAGATAATTCAATACCTAAATCTGTGAACAATCCAGTTAAATGAGTGGTACGCACAATCGCATTTGAAATCTGAGTAACTAACGCATTTTGAATCCCCATTGCAAAAATAATTAAACAAGTCTGCGTATACATACCTATATCAAACCAAATACTCATCATCACTATGCTCAACAAAGCCATTTCTATCAAAACAGGCAAGACATTCCTATATTTTCTCCATCGAGTAAACTCAGATTCTAAAATAAAATTAGTTAAAAACGAACCTGCTAAGAAACTCAACAAAAACATTAATGTCACAAACATATAAGAATAGTTCCCCCCTATGATAGCTTCTCCCCAAAACACAAAATGACCAGTTACATGAGTGGTTAACACACCGAGGTGATAAAATCCTATCATATTTACAGCACCTGCTACAAATGATAAATATATCGCAAGCCGTAAATTTTGTTTTGTTGTTCTATAAGTTCCTTTGTGCCTAAACATGGCAATTCTTTAATTTTTCTTTAATTTACATTTTCATTTAGAAAAGTACTTCCAAAATGCCTAACCTTAAAGATATTCAATACGGCAATCATTCTCGTCAATGTTATGATTTACTTTTCCCCAAAAAACCTAATATCAATCCTCATTTATTTGTATTAATTCATGGTGGCGGATGGGTTGCTGGTCACAAAAAAATGCTAAACTCTTTGGCAGCTTTTCTAAATGACCAAGGACATTATGTAACGAATATACATTATCGATTACTACATCAAGTGGAAAGTATTGATGATCAAATGGAAGACATTGTGTCTGCATTAGAACATGTAAAAAGCACAAAGCAAGCAGATTTCAATTACAACAAAATCATTGCTATAGGCGAAAGCGCTGGAGCACATCTCACTCTACTAACTTACGAAAAAGCAAAATGGGATGCTATCATTTCTCTTTCTGGACCTTTAAATTACGTACAAGTTGAAAAGAAAGACTTTCCATTCAGTACGCAAAGATGGTTTCTCCCCTATCTTCTAAAGAACCAAGACAAGAATGAAAGCAATTGGAGAAAAATAAGTCCTTTATATCAAGAAGTAAATTGCCCGATACTCATATTTCAAGGAAAGAAAGATAAGTTGGTGGATTATCACGACGCTGTCTCTTTTAATGAAAAATTAAAAAAAGCGAAAGTGCCATCTAAATTAATTCTGAAAGAAGAATGGGGACATCTTTATAGAGTTATTGATAAAAAAAGTCAGCGATTTGTTTATCTGACCATTATTAAATGGGTGGATGAATTGTCGATGCTGTAGAGACGGGATTAATCGCGTCTTTACAGCATCACGTATCTACGTTATCATATCCTCACGACATCGATGATTTCCGACGTTCCACTTCTTTTTTCAACAATTGATATTCTCTATCCGTTTGTCCACTCACACTGGAATTCTCTTCTGCACGACGAATCAAATAAGGGATAACATCTTTGACAGGTCCATAAGGCAAATATTTGCCTACTTTAAATCCTGCATCAGCTAAATTAAAAGTGATATTATCTGACATTCCAAAAAGTTGAGAGAAATAAACATGATGGTCTTGATGCTCAATCCCTTTCTCATCCATCATCTTAGTTGCTTTCATACAACTTCCCTCATTATGAGTTCCAACAAATACAGCTATTTCACCTAAATGCTGAATGCAATACTTTACAGCAGCATCATAATCTCTATCTGTATCGGCTTTAGTAGCATTAATTGGTGATGGATATCCTTTTTCAAAAGCACGTTGTCGTTCTAATTCCATGTAAGCACCACGAACTAACTTTGCACCTAAAATATATCCTTTTTCTTGAGCTTTTTTATGCGACTTTTTTAAAAAAGAAAAACGATCATGTCTGTACAACTGAAAAGTGTTATAAATCAATGGATAATCTTTATTGTATTTTTCCATTAATCGGTCGGTCATATCGTCCAAAGGTTTCTGAATCCAACTATGCTCCGCATCAATTAATAATTTAATTTTATGCTCTGATGCTACCTCTGCTATTTCAAACATTCTTTCTTGCACTTTTTCCCAAGCCGCTTCTTCAGAAGTGGTCAATAATGCACCCTCATCAAGTTTAGCCAACAAGTTAAACTGAGCAAATCCCGTCACTTTGATAGGAATAAAATCTATCGCGGCGTTACTTGAAGCGGCAAAACGAATGGCTCTTTTAAATTCCTCAACGGCATTTTTAAAGTCCTCTTCGCTTTCTTTACCTTCTACTCCATAATCTAAAGCTACACCAACCTTATATTTATTTAAATGCAAGGTGGTTTCTGCAGCTTCTTCTAAGTTTTCTCCACCACAAAATTGAACAAAAATGGTGTTTTTGATGATTTTTGTAAATGGTAAATTATAACGCATCACCCATTCCGCCATCTTCATCCCTACTTTAGTAAGTATGGGATATTGCATAGCCTTGAATAAAAAATGTGCTTTTTTAAGCTTCTTGTCAGACTTATAGCGAAACGCTAATGCTGTATTTTCAAAAGACAATGACATACTCTTACGTTGAATAATTATTTATAATTCAGACCAATTAATTGACGCGCTTCTTCTACAGTTTTACGAGCACTTTCACGTGCTTTCTCTGCTCCTAAATTTAATATTTTTTGCAATTGAGCTTCATCTTTTTGAAGTTCTGCTGCTTTTTCTCTAATTGGACTGATGAACTTAATCATATCTTCTGCCAACTGACCTTTAAAATCTCCATATCTAATGGCACATCCGTTATAATCCTTTTCAAACTGTTGAAAAACATCTGGACTGGAAACCACTTCCAAAAGATTGAATAAGTTTTGAATATAATCTGGCTTATCCTTATTCGGTTCTGTAGGTCCAGAATCTGTTTTTGCTCTTTTTATCTTTCTGAGAATCGTGTCATCACTATCAGATAAAAATATGGTAGCATTTTCATTTTCACTTTTACTCATTTTTCCTTCTCCATCCAATCCCATCACTCTCACATTCGCTTCATCTTTTCTAAAAGGAAAAGGCTCTGGAAATAGATCTCCATATCTGTGATTAAAACGATTCGCAAAATTTCTTGCCATTTCTAAATGCTGATCTTGATCATTTCCTACTGGAACTTTAGTGGCTTTGTGAATTAATATATCTGCTGCCATCAAAACAGGATAAGTCAAAAGCCCTGCATTCACATTATCTGGATGTTGACGAACTTTATCTTTAAATGTGGGTACTCGCTCTAATTCTCCTTTATATGCTAGCATGTTTAAGAGCAGAAATAATTCCGCCGTTTCTGGCAAATCACTTTGAATATATAAACAAGCTTTTTCCGGATCAATTCCAGAAGCTATATTTTCTGCAACCACACGAAAAACGTTCTGCCTCATTTCTTTAGCGTCCGGATGGGTCGTCAAGGAATGATAATCAGCTACAAAAAAATAGCAATCATAATCATCTTGCATTTGCTTATAATTATGAATAGCTCCAAGGTAATTCCCTAAATGTAAGTGTCCTGTAGAACGAATGCCACTTACGACAATCTCTTTCTTTTCCATATTAGCCTGCAAATTACAAAATTTTAGTAATTTAGTTATTGAGGAATTGTCCTTTATCTTTTTTATTTATGATTTTAATTTATATCGATTCTTTTATCTCCTCTAGATTGAGATATAGCTTAGACTTTACCTTCAAAGAAGCTTTGGGTTTAAACTATGAAGTCACTGATTCTAAAGATAAATTCTTACAGTTTTCAGGTCCTAAATTAGCTTATGGAAATAGTAGTCCTGAAGAACATGCTATTTTTATTAAAAAAAATGGATTAATAGATCATAAAGGATTAGAACTTCCCGACATTTTGCAAATGCAGCGTTGGAAAAAGACGACTGTTTTATTTTACAATCAACCTAAAGGAAAGATTCCTTTTGACATTTTTTCAGCAATTTTCTTATTAATCAGCAGATTAGAAGAGTATTCAAAAAGCAACTTAGATCAACATGGAAGATTTGAGCCTGCCAAAAGCATCGCTTTTGAATATGGCTTTATGAAAGAACCTATTATTGATATATGGTTGTTCGAGTTGAAGAAAATTCTGGAAAAAGAATTCGATTTAAATATAAAAATGCCATCTCCTAAAATCAGCATCACTTTTGACATTGATATGGTGAGTAAGTATTCGCATCTTTCCACATTGGAAATTTGGAAGCGAAGAGTTTACTATTTATTGAAAGGGCGATTTAAACAATTAAAAGATATAAATCAAGCGAAATCTAATCACAAAAACGATCCCTATGAAATCGTTTGGGGTAAAGTTTTAAGCAATGTCTCAAAACCTTTACAATGCTTTATACTTCTAAGTGAGGGACATCAATTTGATACAAACATAGGATTAAAAGACTTTGACTATCCGAAATGGATAGTGTCTAAAAAAGAACAATTGTACCTTCATTTACATCCTTCTTATAAAGGTCATGAATCTATTCAGTATTGGAAAAAAGAACAAAAATTATTAAGTCAATCGACCAGAAAAACCATAACAAAAAGTCGCTTTCACTATATGAAGTTCGAATTCCCAACATCATTTCAACAACTCATAGAAATGGACATTAAAGAGGACTATTCAATGGGCTATGGTGCCATAAATGGTTATCGTGCAAGCACAAGTCGATCATTTTATTGGTATGATGTTTCAAAAGAAGAAGTGACCAACTTAAAAGTTCATCCTTATTGTTTTATGGACAGCGCAGCTTTTTTTCACGATAAAAAGTCCACAGAAGAGTCTTTTAATTATTTACAAAAACAACTTTTGCAATCCCTCCATTTATCTACGCCAATGATTACAGTTTGGCATAATTATTTATTAGCAGATCAGGATGATTGGTTAGCTCTCCTTTTTCGTTTTAATGATTTATTGAAAAAGAATGAGACTGAGAGGTTTCTTCGATGAGCTTATGACAGAAGAGTAGAAGATTAATTGATAATTAAAAATCCCCGTATCTTTGCACAAAAAATTCAAAAATGGAAATCACACAATTAATTGCTGCAAAATCCTTAAAAGACCACAAAGGATTAATTCCGGAAAATCAATACCTTTTTTCATTTCAAATTAATAATGAAGGAGTTGTGCGCATCATCACAACTTGTGATATTGAGTTGTTTTATGCAAATGTTCATGAATTTTTAGTGGCTTGGACAAACATCTGTAGTTTAGGATGGGCAAAAACCAAAGAAGAATTTAATGAACTCTTAGAAACATTAAAAAAAGGAACCTCCGAATAACTGAAGGTTCCTTTTTTAATAGCTTTATCTCTTGCGTTTAAAACATCACGCCTAATCTCAGTGCAATATGATTCCATCTCACACTTCCATCATTCATGGTGAGATCACCTACTGGAAAATTGATTCGATTTGGATTCGTCATATCTGGCAAGAAATTATTTTGATAGAACACTCCTAAATAGACTGTTCTTTTATAATCCACATCATATTGCGCACCAATACCTGCATTCCAATGCATAGAAACAGGAGCTACACTTAACCAACCTTTTAAAGGTTCGAAATCTTGTTGATAATCATCCTCTACGCCATTCGAATCATTATAATTTAAAGTCATCGCTGCTTGTTTATGAATTCTAAAACTGGCACCTAATCCTAAAGTTCCGTATATTCTAAAGTGTTCAAATAAATCAGGAGTAGTATATCTCACATCCAAAGGCACTTCAATAAACCCAACTTTGTAGGTAATATCTGCAACATTAACTATAGAGGATTGTAAATCACTTCCACTCACTCTTCTCGTAAAAAGTTGTCCTTGAGTATTATTATAATGAATACCTGAACTAAATCCAATTCCATTTGCAACTCCGTAATCTACAGTAATCCCCATCTTAAATCCTAAAAAATTATCCAAAGACATGGTTGTAAAATCACTTTTCGATGCACTTTCATTTTTGGAAGTCATCCAATCTACAGATGGCGCTAAAAAGAATCCGTATCTCACTTTCTTAGGCTGATAATAAAAATAATCAGAAGAAGTATCCTGATCCATAGCTGGCTTTTCGTTAGCAAAAAAAGTAAAACTCATTAAAAATGCAGATAAGGTTAGTATAGTTTTTTTCATAAATAATAGGGTTGATTTATTAAAAATTGTAGTGTTTTAAAATTCAAGACTCGTCTAAAAAGTTAGTCAATATCTTATAAACAGACTGCATTTTATACATATAACTTGGGTTTCTCACTATATAAGTCTTTTATGCATTAGAATTTAAACAATTGTGGCGAAATGTTTAATGCTTAACTTTCTTTAAAGAATCCAATTCATCCATGGCTTGTTTCAATCTAACTTTGGCATCATTTGATTGATTTAAAAGCTGCACATACATAGACTTAGCAATAGTTAAAGATTCACCTAACTGATTTTGTTCCAAAAACAATCTATGCTGTTCTTCTTGAAATCTTTCTTCTAAAGAAGCGTAGCCATTTATCTCATTTTGAGCTTCCAAAAGTTGTTTTGACTTTAAGGCAAGATCTGCATTTAATACTTGAATATCTTTTTGGCCATTTTCCAATAATTTCTCAAAAGTTTCAACTTCTTTTTTTCGAGACTTAACTAAAAAAACCAAGAGTAACACCATGATTATTATAAGTAAAGACAATAGTGCTATGATTACATAAACCCCCATAATTATAATTCGGTTTAAAATTACCTATATTGTTATCAAGTAAGAGACAATTTACTATTATTGCATAATACAAAGTACAAAAATATGTTTAATTATTACTTGTTACTGGGCAGTAATTTGGGTGACAGAAATGAATATTTAGAGAAAGCTAGACTAGATCTAAGTACGCATTTCATTAGAATCATTCAAAAATCATCGATTTATGAGACTGAAGCTTGGGGAAAAACAGATGATGAGGAAAATAATCCGCATTTAAATCAAGTGTTATATATCACTTGTCATCATACTCCAGAATTGCTATTAAACATACTTCAAGCTATAGAAAACAATCATGGAAGAAGAAGATATAACAAATGGGGCGACCGTACTTTAGATATTGATATTTTATATTATCAAGATAGAATTATTTCCACCTCTCGGTTATCAATTCCACATCCCGAAATTCCTAACAGAAGATTTGCTTTAGTTCCCTTAGTCGAAATTGCACCCCATTTAAAACACCCTCTTTTAGATTTAGACCAAGCAGAATTATTAAGTATTTGCAAGGACCCTTTAGAAGTAAAAGAGTGGTCAGTGAATGCATAATGAGTATTATTCTGCAAAGTCATCATTAGGCATATCTCCAATATCTGATTCTTGATTTTTCACATCTTCATCTTCTTCAAAACCACTTTTCAAAGTTTCTGTCTCTATATTATATTTCCCTTTCATGTCGTCTAATACAGACTGATCCCACAATTGCGTGCCTGATAAATAAGCTGACCTACAAATCATATGTCCAGAAACAGGAGCAGTAACGAATAAAAAGAAGATGACTGCTAAAGCTTTAGTCGTAGTAGAAAAATCAAAAAAGTATAAAGCAACTGCAATTAACATAAATCCCGCACCCATAGTTGCAGCCTTTACTGTTACCGATTGTCTTAAATAAAAATCAGGCATTCTTACTATACCAATAGCAGCAACTAAAATAAATAGTGCTCCTATACTACTCAATATGACTATAAATACATCAATCATTTTTTTTCAATCTTATAGATAAGTAATAAGCAAAAGCCACAGTTCCTAAAAAAGCAATTAACGCCATTATCATAGCATCATCTAGAAAAGCTTGATTATGCACAATCATAGAAAAAACTGCAATAATTGCTACGCCCATAGTAATGATTAAATCTAAAGCTACCACCCTATCCACCACATGTGGCCCTTTTAGAAATCGAAAAAAGACCAGCAAAACTGATAGCCCTAAAATAGGCATGATTACATACGTTAAATAGTTATCTATACTCATCTTAATGCTTCTAATAATTTACGTTCCAAACCATTTTTAGTAGTTCGTATAAAATCTTCTCGGTTTTTTAAATACATCACATGCACATACATCACTTTTCTATCTGTACTCAAATCCACCACTAATGTCCCAGGAGTCAAAGAAATCACATTGGAAAGCATCGTTATTTCAAAATCTGTTTTAGCATCTAATGGCAAACCCACAATACCTGCTCTCATAAAATAATGAGGCGTGACTACATCATAAGCTACTTGCACATTTGCTTTAACCATTTCCCAGAAATAAAAGAAAATAAAACCTATAACGTTAGGTACTTTATAAAAATATCTTTTATTACTGCCCGTTCTCTCCTTTATCCAAAGCACGAGAAAGCCAAGTACAAAACCAAAACCAAAGTTTACTGGATTAAAAGTGCCCGTTAAAGCCATCCATAATAAAGCCAGTAAAATATTCATCACAAAATGTTGCGTCATAATGTTTCTATTTTAAAACTGCATTTATATAATCTTCTGTATTCAACAACTCAAATGCTATTTTACTCGATATCTCATAAAACATATTAGCGCCTACACCCATCCAAAGCGTAATTAATAACAAACCTACCACTGGACCTATCAAAGCTGCCTTTCTACCAAAACTCAATGGCTTAAAATGATCTTGATGTGATTTATCCTCTAAGGTAAACGTTTTCCAAAAAGCTTGAATCCATATTTTTGCCATTAAAAATAAAGTAGCGAAACTGGCAATAATCAAGGCGATCAATAAAATATATCTCTCATTACTCATAGCTTCGCCAAACAACTGAATCTTAGGCCAAAAACCAGACAAAGGAGGAATACCCGCTAAAGAAAATAAGATTAAAAACGCAGCCATGGAAAACAAAGGATAATCTTTATACAAAGAACCTAATCTTCTCAAATCTGTCGTTTTTCTAATTTTATAGATTACTCCAGACATGAGAAAAATATTAGTCTTGATAATGATATCATGCATCAAATAAAATATCACTCCCGTTAAAGCTAATTGCGTAAACAAGCCTAATCCCGCTATTAAATAACCTATATGACAGACGATTAAATAAGAAAACATCCGTCGAATACTCGTTTTCGACCATGCGCCAATCGCCCCTGTAATCATAGTCAATATGGCCAAAATCACAAATAAATTCATCATAAAAGTATCCATCACAAACAACAAACTAAACATTCGGATGATAGCATAAATCCCTATTTTAGTGAGCAGCCCCCCAAAAATTGCAGCAATAACGGATGGAGGTGTATGGTATGAGGACGGCAACCAAAAGTACATTGGGAAAACTGCCGATTTAATCCCAAAGCCTACAAAAAACAATAAAGCAGTTACATTAACCAAACCTCTATTTTCAATTTCCGCAATTTTTCCTGCCAAATCTGCCATGTTTAAACTCCCCGTAATACCATATAAAATCCCAATAGCTGTAAGGAAAAAAATAGATGCTAGCATATTCATAGCCACATACTTAATCGCACCTTCCATTTGAGGTTTTTTTCCTCCTAAAGTCATTAAAACAAAAGAAGAAATAATAACAATCTCAAACCACACATACAGATTGAAAATATCGCCCGTTAAGAAAGCACCATTAAGTCCCATAATCAAGAAATGCACAATGGCATAAAATCCATATTTTTTTCTATGAGTACTCGTAGCTTCAATAGCATAAATAGAAATAGCTAAAGACACAATGTTCGAGAAAGTCAGTAGCATCACACTAAAAGTATCTGCCACAAATGTTATCCCAAAAGGCGCTTCCCAATTACCTGACTGCATGGTTAGGATAGGTCCTTCATAAACAGCTTTAAATAAAAAAAGAGAAAAAACTAAAGCAGTCACATTCCCAACTATGCTGATTATCTTTTGAATACGTACACTACTCCAGGACGCTAAACATAAAATAGCAGTCGCCATGTGAATAATAATCGGTAAAATTATATAAATACTGTTCATATCTCTTCGTCATGTGTATTAAGCGTGTCTAAATCATCAGTACCTGTAAGATTATATACTTTTTTAAGTAAAATAATCGCAAATGACTGCAAACCAAAACTTATTACGATAGCTGTCAAAATCAATGACTGTGGCACAGGATCCGCATATATATTAGTAAAAATAGACAAATCCTCGCTAATAATTGGAGGTTTCCCTTTTACGATATCTCCCATCAAAAATATTAACATATTAGCACCGTTCCCTAAGAATATCAATCCTAATAACATACGAAGCATACTACGCCTGAACATCAAATAAATGCCCGCAGCGTAAAACAACCCTATTAATATAACCAGATATAACTCCATATACTTCTTCTTATACTGTCTCTGAAATAGTAAATAAAATAGTAAGCGTTGCACCAATGACTAATAAAAACACACCTGTATCAAAAAACAAGGCAGTTCCAACAGCACCAATTACAGGTACTGGATCATCTAACCAAAGTCCAGTCATGAAAGGTTTTCCAAAAAACATAGGCAAAATACCCATACTAATACAAATCAAAAGACCTATAACTATTAATACCCCTGGACTTCTCTTGAAAATCTTCTTCCCTTCCTCAATCCCATAAGCAAAGGCATGTAACACAAAAGCTATTGATGCCACTAAACCACCAACGAATCCTCCTCCTGATAAATAATGTCCTCTTAATAAGATAAAAACACTGAATAACAGTAATAAAGGCAGTAAATAATTCGACGCAGTTTTTAATATTACTGATTTCATACTAATCCTTTTCTACTCTATTTAAATTTAATTTCAATAAACTATAAACACCCACAGCAGCAATCGCCAAAACTATAATCTCCACCATCGTATCCATTCCTCTAAAATCAACTAAAATAACATTCACCACATTTTTTCCTTTGGCTTTTAAATAAGCATTGTTGGCATAGAAATTACTGACTTCCTTAACTACTGGCTGACTATAAGCCTGTAAAGCAATTAATGCGATTAACAATCCAAATGCTGCAGATACTATTCCATCTCTAAGCTCTACTTTCCAGCTTACATATTTATTAAAACGAGGTAATTTATATAAGACTAAAACAAATAAAACCACTGTCAATGTATCAATGGAAAACTGAGTCATCGCTAAATCTGGTGCTCCATAAAAAACAAAAATCAAACACATACTATAACCTATAATCCCCATACTTGCTATAGCTGTCAACCTGGAAGAAGTAAAAACAGTATTAAAAATCGCCAAAGTTATAATGACAAAAACAACAATTTCATAACTCCCGAAAGCGGATAATTTCTCGTGAGGAATTCTAATATTCACATTGGAATAAAACTCATAGCCTACCAATCCAATAAAAAACAAGACAATGTATAAAATATAAGATCTTAAATATCCACTATGCAAAAGTCGTGTATAAGAAAAAGCAGCACGTTTACTACTTTGATAAAACCGCAAGCTTTGTTTAAATAAATTAAACTTTCCATCCTCATCCCACAACTTAGAATGAAAAGGCACCCCTTTTCGAATGAAATAAAAACTCAAACCAAGCACTAAAGTCACAAGACTCAATAATAAAATCATATTAAAGCCAGGGAAAATATTTAATACTTGACCCTTCTCTTGACCTGAAATATTTGCAAAAGATCCCTTTAAAACATGATTATAAGTCCATTGTGGGAACACTCCAAATACAACAGACAATACTGCTAAAATCATCACTGGCAACCAAAATGGCAAAAAAGACCTTTTTGACATTGGAGTGGCATGCTCTACTTTTTCAGACACTTTACCCATGAAAGGCCTCCATCCTACTAACAAACCTGCAAACATCAACCCTACATTTCCTAAAACTACCAATACTAAAACCAACCATTTGATCCCCTCGAGTTCTAATAAAGAAACATAAATATAATCCTTAGCCATAAAACCTAAAGTCAACGGAAAGCCACCATTAGAACAAGCGACAATAAATGCTGCAATGCCTAAAACACCAACTGTAGATTTCAATCCTCTTAATTCATTGACATTTCTCGTTCCTGTAATATAATCTATAGTTCCTGCTGTAATAAATAATGCAGCTTTATATAAGGCATGCGCAAATACAAAAAGCACTAAAGCTAAATAAGCACTTGAAGTTCCTACGCCTATTAAAAATACCATCATCCCTAAAGAAGCAATCGTAGAATATGCTAAAATACCTTTAAGATCTTTTTGAAACAAAGATTGAAAAGCAGCATAAACCAAAGTTACTAAGCCAATCACAAAAAGGATATTATGCCAAAGTGCTACCCCTTGAAAATAAGGTGCAAATACTGCTAGTATAAATATCCCGGCTTTTACCATCGTAGCAGAATGCAGATAAGCTGAAACTGGAGTTGGGGCCTTCATCGCATTTGGCAACCAGAAATGAAAAGGGAATTGAGCTGATTTTGTTATAGCGCCAATAATTAAACTAATAATCACCCAATTTAAAGTTCCGTTTATTGTTAGGCTGTCTACTAATGTAGTAGGATTTATTTCTGAAAGATTGAATGTTCCGACACTAGTTCCTATCAATACAAAGCCCAAAAGCAGAAAGAATCCACCACCTCCAGTAATTCCTAAAGATAAGATTGCACTCTGTCTAACTTCTTTGTCTTGATAATCAAACCCTATTAAAAAGAAAGAAGCAATACTCGTCAATTCCCAAAATACAAACAATACGATGAGATTGTCAGCAAAAACTAAGCCTAACATGGACATCATGAAAAAAGAGAGGTAAGCAAAGAAAGTGCCCTGTCTTTCCTTAGTCTTCATATAGGCGCCTGCATAATAGAATATCAAGGTTCCAATTCCCGTGATTAGTAATGAAAAGAAGTAGGACCAACCCGTCAGTGAAAATTGAAAATTAATATCTAAAGCGGAAACCCAAGTCATGCTTTCTATAACAGGATGAGTAGAATCTCCTACTATACCTTGAAACTTATAAATCAGAATAGCAAATAACAACCCAGGTACTGTCCACAAATATTTATAAATAACATTCGTTTTCGTATATGAAAGAATACTAATTAAAAATGTAAATAAAAAGGAAATAAAAAGGATTAATATCATCCAATTAGTTTTATTTAAAGAGACAGATTAACAATACCAACTTCGCAAATATACATTTTATCAAGCTAAAATAATAGTTTTCAATCAGCTTTTCAATAATTATAATATAAAAAGTTGAGTTTTTTTATATAACTGATTCAGTAAATATATAGTCCAAACAAATTATTTTAGAAACAAGCGCGTATAAAATCAATAAGTAATTTTAATTTTGGTGGATTATAAGTTAACTTTGCTCTCGCATGTCAGATCCTATCAAACACGAATGCGGCCTCGCATTCATACGACTCAAGAAACCGATTTCTTATTATTATAGAAAATACGGAAGCTCTTTTTACGCTATCAACAAGCTTTATCTATTAATGGAAAAGCAGCATAATCGGGGACAAGATGGCGCAGGTATTGCCACCTTGAAACTCAATGTAGAACCGGGATACCAATTTCTACATAGGTTGCGCATGTCTGGCTCAAACGCAATAAGAGAGATTTTCGACTCGGTTAATGATGAAATGACAGAACTCGAAAGAATGTACCCTGATTTACGAAAGTACCCTGGTTTATTGAAAGGCTATTTTAGATTCATGGGAGAAGCCATGTTAGGTCATGTAAGGTATGCTACTAACGGATTATCAAGTGTGAAATATTGTCACCCATTTGTGCAATCTGATATTAATCCAGCACGAAATATTACTATGGCGGGTAATTTTGGATTGGTTAATAATAATGAATTATTAGAATTCTTAAAAGACAAGAATCTTTCAAACACGGACAAAGCCAGTGAAATAGGTCCAATGATGCATGTTGTTCATCATTTCCTTTGTGAACAAGAAAGCTTGCATCCTGAATCTCCTAATATAATAGAAGTGTTGAAAAAATCAACAGCATTATATGAAGGAGGTTATGTCTTTGGAGGATTAGTAGGAAATGGACATAGTTTTGTAATGAGAGATCCGAAAGGAATTCGTCCAGCTTACTATTTTGAAGATGATGAATTTGTTGTTGCAGCTTCAGAGCGTCCGGCGATCATTACTACTTTTAATTTAGAAGTTGAAGATGTGAAAGAACTTCCTCCTGGCTCTGCTTTAATGGTTGATCCTGAAGGAAATACAAGCATTGAACAGATTTTACCTGCAGAAGAGAAAATGGCTTGTAGTTTTGAACGCGTTTATTTTAGTAGAGGATCAGATGCTGACATTTACAGAGAACGTATTCAGTTAGGTTTGAACTTATCAGATAAGGTTTTAAAAGCCTTAAACTATGATATCAAGAATGCTATCGTTTCATTTATTCCTAATACCGCAGAAATTGCATTTTATGGATTAATTAAAGGATTAGAAAATTACTTAAAAGATATTGAGGTAGAACGCATCATCAAGAACAAACACCTGATGAGCGATGCAGAAATCAGAGAATTGATTCATAGAAGAGTTAGAATTGAAAAAATTGCAATCAAAGACGTCAAGCTCAGAACTTTCATTACGGAAGATGATAGTCGAGATGATATGGTACAACACGTTTATGATATAACATACGGAACAGTAAAACCACATCAGGACACGTTAGTTATTATCGACGATAGCATTGTTAGAGGTACAACATTAAAAACCAGCATTTTAAGAATGTTGGATAGGTTAAAGCCTAAAAAAATTATTGTTGTTTCTTCTGCACCACAAATTAGATATCCAGATTGTTATGGCATTTCCATGAGTAAAATGGAAGAGTTTATTGCTTTTAATGCAGCAATTAGTTTATTAAAAAAATCTGACCGACAAGAAGTGATTGACAATGTATATAACGCATGTATTAAAGCGCTCGAAAATCGTACAGAAGCAGGAGACACTAATGCTGTTAAAAGCATTTACGACATTTTCACTCCAGAAGAAATCAGTGCTGAAATCACCGTTTTATTAAAATCTGAAGACTTGCAAGCAGACGTGGAAATTATTTTCCAATCTATAGAAGGATTGCACCAAGCGTGTCCTGACAATTTAGGAGATTGGTATTTTACTGGAGACTACCCTACGCCTAACGGAAAACATGTTGCACATCAAGCTTTCATTAATTATTATGAAAAATATGAACTTTAAGTAGTTCTGGTATATAAAAACTAAAAGCAGTTCTGAAATTTCATTGCTGCTTTTTTCATGTGCAAAATTTCCAGTTTTTTAGCCATTTTAATACATAAATTGTTTAAAGATAGTGTCCATTAAAGTGTTTCTGCTTCATCTCTAGTTATCAAACCTGAAGCTCTTTATTTTGATTAAAGCTAAACTAATCCATTCAATTTCTTGTCAAATTTAAAATTATAAATTGGGTATTTAAAATAAGTGTCCTCTTTATCCATTGCTACCTTAGACAGTAAGGTTAAAGCTGATTCATAGCTTGGCATTGAGTTTCTTATCTTAAAAGTTCGTCTAAACTCTTTACTTAATCGTTCAATCCAGTTTGTTGTGTATATCATCTTTCTTATTTTTGGATGGTAAAGCATATATGTAAAGTAGAGTTCGTTCATAGGATTGGCTGTTAAGCCTCCGATGTACTTGTAGACTTTCCTCCATATATCAGCAAAATCACCTAACCTAGCAAAAGCTTTAGCAATGTTATCTTCCGCTAAATCTAAATTAAAAACTTCTTTTAAGTCGTTCGCCACTTCTTTTGGTAGTGCGCAGAAAGAGTAAGAGAGAGGATAAGTAATATGTTTGTAAGTATTGTTTTTTTCATAATCTTA
>SMEQ01000076.1_pt1 | contig 31038 bp, 26 predicted proteins | sample 2456281 | NCBI WGS metagenome assembly SMEQ01 (sample SAMN10132596, study PRJNA489261) | soil metagenome | isolation source: day1 antibiotic-loamy sand soil ammended with raw manure from dairy cow... | place: USA | collected 2015-04-01
TCGTCAAACCGGTCGCCATGCGGGTGGTGTAGTAATTGCCCCCACTAAACTAACTGATTTTTCTGCAACGGCTTGTGAACCCGGCGGTGCCAGTTTAGTTACCCAGTTCGATAAGGATGATGTGGAATCAGCGGGCTTAGTAAAGTTCGACTTCTTAGGGTTACGTACCCTAACTATTATTGATTGGGCGTTAAAAACGATAAACCGTGAACGCGCCAAGAATAACGAAGAACCGATTGATATTAGCCGTATTCCTTTAGACGATAAACCTTCATTTAAACTGTTGAAAACAGCTCGTACCACGGCGGTGTTCCAGCTGGAATCGCGCGGTATGAAAGACCTAGTACGCCGCCTTCAGCCCGACAATCTTGAAGATATGATTGCACTGGTGGCGCTGTTTCGCCCAGGCCCACTTGAGTCGGGCATGGTTGATGACTTTATTAACCGTAAGCACGGTCGCGCCAAGGTTGCTTACCCGCACCCAGACTACGAGCATGACAGCCTAAAAGAAGTACTAGAGCCCACCTACGGCGTAATTGTTTACCAAGAGCAGGTAATGCAAATTGCACAGGTGTTGGCAGGCTATACGCTTGGTGGTGCAGACATGCTGCGTCGAGCCATGGGTAAGAAAAACCCAGAAGAAATGGCCAAACAGCGTGATACCTTCCGTGAAGGTGCCATAGGCCAAGGGATAGACCCAGAGCTTGCAACTAAAATCTTCGACCTAGTAGAAAAGTTCGCCGGTTACGGTTTTAACAAATCTCACTCCGCTGCTTATGCGATGGTGTCCTACCAAACACTGTGGTTAAAACAACATTACCCCGCGCCCTTTATGGCAGCGGTACTCACTTCTGAAATGCAGAATACCGACAAGATCGTTATCTTTGTCGAAGAGTGTCGCCATATGGGTTTAGAGTTAATTCTGCCCGATGTAAACCAAAGCCAGTTTGAATTCACGGTCAATAAAGACGGTGCCATTGTTTATGGTTTAGGTGCGGTTAAAGGGGTAGGCGAAGGTCCAATAGAAGCCATTATTGAGGCACGCCAAAGTGGTGGTGACTTTGTTGATCTGTATGATTTCTGCGAGCGTGTTGGTAATAAGCGTTTAAACAAGCGTGTATTAGAAGCCCTAGTCAGTTGCGGTGCTTTCGACCGTTTAGCCAACACCGCCTCACGCTCTATTCTTTGGGCTAACATTGTCGACGCCATGAAAAGCGCCAGTCAGTCGGCTGCCAACGAAGCCGCTGGCATGATGGACTTGTTCGGTGAAATTCAAGAAGAAGTAGCAGCCACCTCCGACCCCTATGAGCGCTATCGCCATGTACCCGAGTGGACACTCAGAGAGCGCTTAAATGGCGAACGAGAAACGCTGGGTTTATTTGTTACTGGCCACCCATTTGATGAATACGAAGCCGAAGTACGTCGTTTTGTCAGCACCAAGCTGGTGGATGTTGAGCCTAACAGCGCGCCACAAAAAGTAGCGGGCATGGTGGTCGATATGCGCGTCATGAAAAACAAGCGTGGCGATTCCATGTGTTTTGTAACGCTGGATGATCGCAGTGGCCGTTTAGAAGTCGCACTGTTTGCCGATGTTTATAACGAATACTTTCAAGCAGTGGAAAAAGATAAGTTGCTGATCGTAGAAGTTAACGTATCCAACGACGAGTACTCAGGTGGCTTAAAAGCGATTTGCCGCAGCGTTAGAGACATTGATGAAGCACGAGCCCAGTATGCACGAGTTTTACGTATTCAAGTGGATGGTGGCAAGCACGATGAAAGCATGTGCGATCAATTAAAAGAAATATTGCAGCCCTTAGAGAATGGCTGTCCGGTGGTGCTGGAGTTTTATAATTCGATGGTTAAGTGCGATATACAGCTTGGCAGTGCTTGGCGAATAAACCCCAGTGACGCACAGTTACATAAGTTACGCGACCAGTATGGTAAAGATGCTGTAACCTTGGTGTTTTAACTTACCTAAATTATTTTAGAGTATATAATGCCCGCGCTGAATATTTATAACTTAAGTCAAGCAAGACTTTATGTCGATGGAACTTTGAATGAAGTTTAAGAAAGACTATATCTGGCCATTGATTGGCATCGTTGCTGTAATATTCTCAGTTTGGCTATTGTTAGATCAGTTAAAGGATATTTCTTATGACGATCTAATTGCGAGTTTTCGTGCAGTGCCAGTACATAATTGGTTTATGGCTTTGGCTTGTACTCTGTTTGCCTTTATTGCTTTAGCTGGTTACGACCAATTAGCTCTGCGCCATTTACGCCGAAGAATTTCTTTCTTATTTGTAACAGCGACTTCATTTACGACCTATGCCCTAGCTCATAATATTGGTGCTTCAGTAGTGTCTGGAGCATTAGTGCGTTTTCGTGCCTATACCTCAAAGGGTTTGAGCACTGCACAGGTAGGCGTACTGGTCGCTTTTTGTTCCTTTACCTTCACGCTGGCCAGTATCACTCTTGGCGGCTTAGTGCTGCTAATAAAGCCGACGTTATTAAATCGTTTTTTACCGGATTTTCCGCTCTGGGGCTCTTACGCATTAGCCTTGTTAATGCTGGGTTTGGTGGGGTTGTATGTCGGTGGCAGTGCCTTACGCTTACCCGCCTTAAAAATACGTAATTTTCGTTTAGAATACCCACGTTTGCGTATTGTCTGGCAGCAGTTGATCATCGGGCCGTTAGAGATATTAAGCGCTGCGGGCATTATTTACTTTGCTTTACCGGTGGAAAGTAATCCGGGATTTGTTGTTGTTCTAGGTATCTTCTTGGCTTCGTTCTCGGCCGCTTTGTTATCGCATGCTCCAGGTGGTTTGGGCGTGTTAGAAGTGATGTTCTTTTTAGCCTTGCCTAATATGAACCAAGCCGACTTGCTCGCCGCACTACTAATTTTCCGTGTGTTTTACTTCTTAGTTCCTCTCGCCATTTCTATTGTAATAGTGGTGCTGTTTGAGCGAGCTCAACTGGTCGAGCGCTTTAGTCGCGCTGCAGAAAAAATTACTAATAAACTCAATCCATGATTGCTCATGGCTTAGCAAACATTACAGGAGTCTAGTGTGACAGCTGCCTCTGAAAAATCCGTTCTCACTGAAACCATCTTGACTCAAAGCGGCCATAAAATCGGTCTTTTAACTTTGAACGCCCCCAAGGCAATGAACGCCATCGATTTAGATATGGTGAATCAACTAGACGAGCATCTATCTGCTTGGCATAAGGATAATAAGATCGTAGCCGTGGTGATGCGTGGCGCTGGCGACAAGGCCTTCAGTGCCGGTGGCGATATTCGTAAACTGTACGAAAGCATGCAAACACAGGGCGAAGAACACCTAAAATATGCCGATGCTTTCTTTGAAGCTGAGTACAGCAAGAACTACCGTGTAAGTTTATTTGAAAAGCCCATTATTGCATGGGGCAACGGTTTTGTTATGGGTGGTGGTTTAGGTTTGTTTATTGGTGCAAATCATCGCGTTGGTACAGAAAGCTTAAAGCTAGCCTGGCCAGAAGTGCGCATCGGTTTGTTCCCTGATGTCGGCGCTACTTGGTATTTATCGCGCTTGGCATATCCCGTTGGTCACTGGATGGGGTTAGCAGGTATTCATATGAATGCCGTAGACTGCAAGGCCGTTAAACTTACTCAATATTGTTTAGAACACGCTCAGTTTGATGCCATGCTTGAACAGTTAACTCAGCAGCCTTGGCAAAAAAACATTGCCGAAAACCATGCCAAAGTAAGGGCGCTGTTAAGAGCGCAAGAGCAAGCTACTTCCAGCATGCCAGAGAGTGAGTTGGATAAAGCAAAAGACGCTTTAGATAAGCTGTTTGAACAGTCTGACTTAGCCGCTATCGATACCGCCTTTAAAGCCTACAAGGGAAAAAACCCTTGGCTTAAGCAAGGTATCGAAAACTATTTGGCTGGTTGTCCTGCTACCGTGCAAGTAATAATGCAGCAGCTAAAGCATGGTGCTTCTATGAGTTTAAAAGAAGTGGTGCAGTGGGAGTTGGAGTTAGCACTGCAAGCGGTGCGTTATCCCGATTTTGCAGAAGGCATACGCGCCATGGTGATGGATAAAGATTTCAAGCCAAAATGGCAGCATAAAGATATAAAATCAGTACCACTGCGCTGGGTTAAAGAATTAACAGAATATGAATGGCAAGAAGGTCACCCGTTAGCGGGGCTTAAAGGCTGGTAGTTAAGAACGCTGCCCAGAAGCTCTTAAGGTCTGAAAGCTTTGCCTGTCGCTTCTACTTCTTCGCCTAAGTCGTCCCACGCACTAATGCCTTCATCTACAGACAGGCCTAAACGTTGAAACGAACCCAGTGTGTTCTGGTCAATCTGCGCGAAACGGTGGTCACTGCCAACATGGCTTTGTAGCATGGCAACTTGCACCACATCGGCTAAATCGGGTTCAGTCATACCATCACGGTGCAAGATTAAATGCTGCTTAGGCACAGCTATAATGTCAGCATCAAAACCCCAGCGACGTAAAATAAAGGTACCTATGCTTGGGTGTAATTTGCGAATTAATTCATCCAAAGACTCGCTGTCTTCTATTAACTCTTCATTATTTTCTGCAAAAGAGAGAATGGGCAAAACACCTATTTGATGCACAATACCAGCCAGCATGGCTTTATCAGGGTCTAAACGGGTAAAGTGGCGTGCCAAAACTTCTGCAGAAGCGCCTACTTCTATGGCTTGCGCCCAAGTTTTTCTTAAACGACTATCAATCACATCACTGGTAGCTTGGAACATTTGTTCCATCACCAAACCAATAGCAATATTACTGGTATAAGTTATTCCTAAACGAGATACGGCTGAAGCTAAGTCTTTGATAGGTGTGCTGTTTCTAATCATTGGACTGTTGGTGATTTTGATAATACGCGCTGTTAAAGCAGGGTCACGGCTTATAATATCAGTCATGTCTTTGATGCTGGAGTACGGGTCTTCAGCGACCTCTCTTACCTTAAAAGCGATCTCGGGCAAGGTTGGTAAAACAAGCTTGTCTTGTTTTATTAGTTCAACAATCTTACTGCTTACCTGAACGGCTAAACGTGTCATGTAAAAACCTATTTAACGTAATCGTCTGTATAGAATAGCTGGCTTATTGATAATGGCTGGTTATTTACGGTCAATTCAAATTGTTCATCTTGATTGATAAATGCCAAGCCTTGCTGTTCGTACCAAGTGACTACTTCGCCTACACTCTTGTCTTCGGCATTGGTTACTTGATCGAGCACGTTGATTTCTAAAGGAATGCTGCTGCTTATATTCACCAAACTTCTTTTGCTTTTACCTAGATACTGCAAGCGCGCCACAATTTCTTGGCCGGTATAGCAACCTTTATTAAAGCTGACGCCACCTTGTTGGTGCCAATCAATGTTCTGCGGAATCCACTGTTCCATACTGGCTTCGTCAACCCATACTAAGCCTTGCTTAATGTCGGCTTGTCGCCAGAGCTTGCTGGTAGGCAATTCTGGTTGCGGTTTGCTTAGCCATTTTTCAGTACGGCCATCAGGCCAAGTAAAGCTAATGCCATCTGCAGAAACTTCAACAGCACGAGCAGCTTCTAAAAGCTGAGGTTCAGTGTTTTCATGTTCACTACCAATAACCTGCCAATCGTTTAAATGTTCAATAAGCTCTGTTTTAAAGAACACAGCGTACTTATGTAAATATTCTTTTAAGGTGCTGACGTGAAGCTTAGGTAAGCGTAACCAAAAGCTATCATCACGGCGGACAATAACGAAGTTAGCTACCATTCGGCCCTTGGCTGTACAACAGGCGCCAAGCGTCCAGTGTAAGTCTTCAAGAGCGACTACATCACAGGTGAGTTGGCCTTGTAAAAAGCGCTCGCTGTCTGGGCCGGTGACTTCCAGTAAGGCGAAATCAGGTAGGGCGGCAAAACTAAGCTCAGTAGGCATGGGAAACTCTCTTAAAGCATTAAAATAATGAACCTAGTGTACTGCAAACTGGGTAAATAGGCAGCTTGTTAGCTACTTGTAAAACATATAATGCTATAATCAAACACGAAATTTATCACGAGGAATTCAATGTGAGTCAAGCTGTTGAAGATGCGAACCGCGTTCGTTGGCATAGCCGCCGCGGAATGCTTGAGTTAGATGTGTTGTTACTTCCTTTTGCAGAGCAAGCCTATACCTCGTTAAGTGCAGAAGACCAAGCGCTTTATCGTCGTTTCTTGGCTTGTGAAGACCCCGATCTATTTGCTTGGCTGATGGAACGCCAAGTGGCAGAAGATGCAGAGTTAGCGAGAATGGTACAAATGATTTTAGATCATGGGCAGACCGTTAGCAGGCTCTAACTTAGCATTGATAGGCAATTAACAAATGCTTGCCTAGGTGAGTGTTGATTTCTGTAGGGCGCCTTGTAAGCGCCCGTGGCGATGAAACGTTCAAAATAATCATCATTGCTATGATGTTGATAAGCAATTAGCACAAGGCTTTAGACTATGGACAGTCAATTACCAAATAGCTGGATCATTCAGCCCGCCCGTCAGCAAAAACACACCGAGGCAGCGTTGGTATTCGTTAGTATATTAATACTGCAACCGTTGTTAAGTTGGCTAACGCTGGTACTTGTATCAGCATTTCTTGTTTTATTCCTACTTACCCTGTGGCGCGCTCGTAAGACTGTAGAGCTGCAGCGACATCCCACTGTTTGGCATTTAAAAATCAATCATCAAATTAAAAGCATTCAATGGCGCACCGGCAGTGTTCGTCGTAAGGATTTAATTATCTGGCGTTATGGCTTTTGGCCTTGGCAGAGGTTGGTTATTTATCCGGATAGCGTGGCTGAGGGTGAGTTTAGACTGTTACTGAAAGCGCTTTACGGAGTATGAAATTTGTAGATCGGTCTTTAGGCTGACAAGTTTGCTAACATTGATGTTTTGTAAGCGCCCATGGCATTGAGGGCGCCTTTGTTATGTTAGCAGCTAGCGCGGCGCTTAGTCGTGGCTATGCCACTATATCGAAGACTGAATTTTCTATGATGACATTACGATTTCGACCCTGTTGTCGTGATGGCCGTATGGTTTTTCGTAGGGACGGTAGCAACCGCCCGTAGCGTTGAAAACGCCTTGTTTTTTGTTGGCAGCAAGTGCTGCGCTTAGATGTAAGTTATTTCAGCCTAGCGGCTGATATGCGGGGCTTTGCCCTGCGCCCCAGACGCGGGAAACTCCAAGCTTCGCGCTGTAGAACAGGTATTTCCTTATTCAATATTTTGCTAACGGGCACGCGTATATGGCACATCGTGTGCCGATACGCTTGCACGGCTCCCCTATCAAAATATTTCATTGCGGCCTGTTCTAAGGCGCAGTTATTCAGGCTGAAGCTCTACGCTTTATACGTCGAGATTATTTCCGAGCGGCTAGCGGGCGGTTTGTAACCGCCCGTGGGGTTGAAAACGCCTTGTTTTATGTTGGTAGAGTGCCGCACACCAGCCTTTAGGCTGGTAATAAAAACTATAATTGCCCTAGCGCCTTTAGGTGTTTGGGCGTCAATACTGTATCAAACGCCCGCGGTAGGGTTTCTGGATAATCACGGCTAAAGTGTAAGCCACGGCTTTCTTTACGCAATAACGCCGAACGAATAATAAGTTCAGCGACATCTACTAAGTTGCGCAGCTCTAACAGGTTATGGCTTACTTTGTGGTTGCTGTAAAACTCATGAATTTCTTTGCGTAACATCTGCACGCGATGGTCGGCGCGTAACAAGCGTTTGTCGGTGCGCACTATGCCAACGTAGTCCCACATAAAACGTCTTAGTTCGTCCCAGTTGTGCGAGATAACGACATCTTCATCTGAGTCGGTAACTTGGCTGGCATCCCAGGCAGGTATTTCTGGTAAGGCTTCGGAGAAATCAGAGTTGAGCATGATGTCTGTTGCCGCAGCGCGAGCAAACACAAAGCATTCTAATAATGAATTACTGGCTAAGCGGTTAGCGCCATGCAAGCCGGTGTAGGCGGTTTCGCCAATAGCATACAAATGAGCGATATCCGTGCGGCCATTAAGGTCGGTAACCACACCACCGCAGGTATAGTGCGCCGCCGGTACTATCGGAATGGGTTCTTTGGTGATATCAATGCCTAAATCTAAGCAGCGCTCATAAATAGTGGGGAAGTGTTCTTTAATAAACTCCGCCGGTTTATGGCTGATGTCTAAAAATAAGCAATCTGCGCCTAAGCGTTTCATCTCATGGTCGATGGCGCGGGCAACAATATCGCGCGGAGCGAGTTCTAGGCGCTCATCAAAACGATGCATAAAGCGCTTACCATTGGGCAGTAACAAACGACCACCTTCACCACGTACTGCTTCGGTAATTAAAAAAGACTTAGCTTGTGGGTGATACAAACAAGTAGGGTGAAATTGATTAAATTCCATGTTGGCGATACGACAACCTGCACGCCACGCCATAGCAATACCATCACCAGAAGCACCGTCTGGGTTGCTGGTGTACAAATACACTTTGCTGGCGCCGCCTGTAGCTAGGGCAACCGCATGAGCACGAATGGTATCCACTTCGGTGGTTTCATTGTTTAGAAAATAGGCGCCAAAGCAGCCTTGTCCACTTAATCCCAGTTTTCTACGAGTAATTAAATCAATGGCAATGTGGTTTTGTTTGAAATGGATGTTGCTGCGTTTTTGTGCTTCTTCTAATAAAGTATTGAAAATAGCATGACCAGTAGCGTCGGCGGCATGAATAATGCGACGCGCACTGTGACCACCTTCACGAGTCAGGTGAAAATGATTGGGGCTGTCTTGGGTAAACGGCACGCCTAAATCAATTAGCCACTGAATAGCTGCCGTCGAGTTCTCGATGGTGTAACGCACAGAAGGCTCATGGCACAGGCCTGCACCAGCGTTTAAAGTGTCTTGAACGTGGGCTTCGATATTGTCGTCTTTATCTAAAACACCTGCCACGCCCCCTTGCGCCCAGCGGGTAGAGCCACCATCTAAAAGCTCTTTGCTGACGACCGCAATTTGTAAATGCTCAGGCAGTGACAACGCTAAAGTTAAACCAGCGGCGCCGCTGCCTATAATTAGTACATCAAAATGATAAAATTCGCTCATGACAGTATTTTCGCTAGTAAAAAACAGGCAAATTGGCCGATAAAGCATGATACACTGCGAGTCCTTTTTTCGGGAATTATTCTTTACGGGAACTTATTGCTTGAATCACCCTTCTTAGTTTAAACCTGAATAAAAAGAAGGGAGCCTATCATGGCGCAGGCAGCAACTATTGTTCGTTATACAACAGCAGACCAACGCATGACCGACCAACAAGAAACTGACCAACAGCTGGTAGCACGAGTACAGAAAGGTGATCGCCGTGCTTTCGACTTATTGGTTATAAAATATCAGCACCGCATTTTGGCCTTAGTAAATCGATTTGTATCTGATTACTCCGAAGCCCAAGACGTCACTCAAGAAGCTTTCGTAAAAGCCTATCGTGCCTTACCTAATTTTCGTGGTGACAGCCAGTTTTATACTTGGATGTACCGCATTGCCGTAAATACGGCTAAAAACTATCTAGTCAGCCGCAAGCGTCGCACACCAACACGTGATATCGATATTGAAGACGCTGAGTTTTTTACCGACGAAAGCAGCATGCAAGACATATCTTCACCCGATGCGCTGCTGCAACGCGACCAATTAAAGAAAGTGGTGTTTGACGCCATTGATGATTTGCCTGACGAATTGCGCCGCGCAATTACTTTGCGTGAATTAGAAGGACTTAGCTACGAAGACATTGCTGCCGTTATGGACTGTCCTATTGGTACAGTTCGTTCACGTATTTTCCGTGCACGTGAAGCAATAGAACGTAAAATGCAGCCGCTAATGGTTCAGGTAGACATGGCTTAGGCCATTGAGAGGTGAGAGATGAATGAACGCATGAACGAATCCTTATCAGCCTTAATGGATGGCGAAGCCGATGAGCTTGAAATCCGTCGATTACTGAACCAAGAATCACAGCAAGAGCTGTTTGATAAGTGGCAAAGTTTTCAACTGATTGGATCTATCCTACGGGAAGAGCCAGCCACCACCCTCGATTTAGCCAAAGGCGTGCGTCAAGCATTAGATGGTCAGCCAATGGACGATATCAGCGTTAGCTCTCTGCCAGTTCAAACGAACAAGTGGCGTTGGTTAATGGCATCCGGCGCTGTTGCCGCCAGTGTAACTATGGCAGTGCTTGTGGGCGTGCAATGGCAACAGACCGAGCAACATGGTGCTGTGCAAGTGGCACAAAACCTAGAAACACCAGTGCAGGCTAAAGCATTGACCATTGCCGAGGTACCAACGTCATTGACTAGCGCGCAGCAACAGCAACTCAAAGAAGCTCAGCTGAAGTTGCAAGAATATGTTTTACAACATAATGATGATACTAGCACCAGTGCCAATCAGGTTATGTTGCCACACGCGCGTACAGTTAACTTCAATCAAGGGGTTGAGTTAAAACGGTGATTAAAACGCTGGTTCTCTTATTATTACCGTTGTGGGCGCTGGCAGAAGCAAGCGAAAACCCACAACAGTTGCTAGAAAACGTGGCGCAAGCAGCGCGCCTGCAGAATTATCAAGGCACCATTGTTATGGCGTCAGCTTCTCATTGGCAATCCATGGATGTTCAGCATGCATTCATAAACGGCCAAGAGTTTGAGCGCCTACAGCAGCTAACTGGACTACCGCAAGAGTATATTAAGCGCGGGTCAGAACAGTTTTGCAGTCATGGCGATAATTTAGCCGTTCATCGCCCATTAAAAAACCCGTTACGCACACCTACGCCTAAGCTTGAGCAGGACTTTGCCTATAGTTTTACCTATGGCACAGTGCAGCGTTTGGCTGGGCGACTGGTACAACAACTTAATGTGCAACCGCATGACAACAACCGTTACGGCTTAACCTTATGGTTGGATCAGCAGACTAATCTTTTATTGGGCGTCGATTTACTAGACAGCCAACAGCATATTTTAGAGCGCACCCATTACGTTGATATAGAAATAGCCGCGATAATGACGGCTGAAAACTTTATACCCTCAATGCCAACGCATGCTGTGCAAGAAACAGTCAGTACAGAAAGTAAGATTGCTAACGTAAGTTGGCAGCCTAGTTGGTTGCCCGTGGGTTTTCAGATGACCCATGCACAAGAGCAGACCGGTAGTATTCGTTTAATGTACTTTGATGGCATTACCGCGTTTTCTGTTTATATCGACCAATCAGCCAGTGCGCCCACTTTAGAAAAACAATGGGGTGCCACCGCCGCTGTGGTTATGCCAATAATGTATGAAGATCAGGTGCATCGGGTTACTGCCGTTGGCGAAGTTCCTTTGCATACATTGCGTGAAGTGGTGTTATCTGTACGCCCGAATATGACTACGCCTGTTGCGGAGTGATGTAAATGAATCAGGAATGGGTCACTGTTAGTCAAATTGACGCAGGTGGAATTTGGGTTGAATCCTTACAACGCAGCGCTTGTGATAGTTGCAGTGCTAAAGCAGGCTGCGGCCAACGCACGCTTAGTCAGCTTGGTAGGCCCATCCGTTTGTGGATTGACAGCGAAGAACAGTTTGCTGTGGATCAGCAAGTGCTGGTTGAATTACCCAGCGGCGGCCTCGCTTTCAGTGCTTTGCTTCTCTATGGTGTTCCTTTGCTGGCCTTATTGCTGGCGGCTTTGTTTGGGCAAGTATTGGAAAATGATATATTAGCCGCCATTATAGGTTTGCTTGGTCTTGCTATTGGTCTTTTTATAAGTCGTCGCCTGACCCAGAAATATAAACAATGGTGGCAGCCAAAGGTTTTACCCAGTTGCATTAAGACCGTTTTAATAGATCAATAAACAGGGGTTATTATGAGAAAATTAAGCAGTATTTATTTCGCATTGATCTTTTTGTTAAGCGCTTTCAGCGTGCAGGCTGACCTCCCCGATTTTCGACAGTTGGTTAAACAAACCTCACCAGCCGTGGTTAATATTAGTACTGTCCAGCACGCGCGCAAAGCCAGCACTAATCCTCAAGACTATGGTTTGCCGCAAGAAATTCCTGAAATATTTCGTCATTTTTTTGGCGTGCCAGAGCAGTTTCAGCAGCCTTATAGCTCGGAACGTACCTCGCTCGGCTCGGGTTTTATTATTTCTAAAGATGGCTATATTTTAACCAATAATCACGTCGTACAAAACGCCGATGAGATTGTCGTACGTTTAAATGACCGCCGTGAGTTGGAGGCTAAGCTAATTGGTGCCGACGAAACTACTGACCTTGCTTTGTTAAAAGTAGAAGCCAAAAATTTACCCATAGTAAAGTTGGGTGATTCAGACAAATTAGAAGTAGGTGAATGGGTAATAGCCATTGGCTCGCCTTTTGGTTTCGACTACTCAGTTACCGCCGGTATTGTTAGTGCCAAAGGGCGTAGCTTGCCAAATGATAACTATGTGCCATTTATTCAGACGGATGTGGCTATAAATCCAGGTAATTCAGGTGGCCCCTTATTTGATTTAAACGGAAAAGTAGTGGGGATTAACTCTCAGATTTATACCCGTTCAGGCGGCTTTATGGGGGTGTCATTCGCCATTCCTATTAATGTTGCTTTAGAAGTAAGCGAGCAATTAAAAGACAAAGGTCGAGTCAGTCGTGGTTGGTTAGGCGTTATGATTCAAGAAGTAAATAAAGACTTGGCCGAGTCCTTTGGTTTAAGCAAAGCCGCTGGTGCGTTGGTCGTGCAGATTATGCCAAATAGCCCAGCCTCTGCCAGTAATCTAGAAAATGGCGATATTATTACGCACTTAGACGGCAAGCCTATTCTGATGTCATCAGACTTACCGCAATTAGTTGGTCGTGTTAAGCCGGGTAGCAAAGTAACGCTAGAAGTGGTGCGTAATGGACGACAGCAGAAGGTGACAGTCGAAATCGGTTTGATTCCTGAGTCCAATAGTGAGCTTGCCTCAACCAGCAAGACCAAAGCGGAAAGTATTAAGCGCTTAGGTCTTGTGGTTGGTGACCCTACACCCAAACAGCGTAAAGACTATGGCGATGGCGTTGTAGTGCACGAAGTAAAGAGAGGCGCTGCCTCACAAGCAGGCATATTTAATGGTGATATTATCACTATGATTTATGGTCACTCAGTCAGCTCTGTTACCGAATTCGAAGAAGTTGTCTCAAAAATCCCCAGCGGTAAGCATGTGCCTATACGCTTAGTGCGTCGTGGTACTGCTATGTTTATTGCTCTTAAAATTGCTGATTAACCATGCCCCAACTAAGAGCATGAGAGCCATCACCCGCTTTTAAGATAGAGGAACGAGATCTTTCACTGAGTTAATCAATAACTTTAAGATCCGTTCCTATAAATCGCACGCAGTTCGAGAGAACAAAATAGCCTTTACTGCCTATATCAAGTAAAATCAGTCCCCATTTCAACCCATAATTAATAGGTTTTTTCGTGAGCCAACTGGACCACATCCGTAATTTTTCTATTATCGCGCATATCGACCATGGTAAATCTACTTTGTCAGACCGAATTATTCAGGTTTGTGGTGGCTTAGCCGATCGTGACATGCAGGCCCAGGTACTAGATTCCATGGATATCGAGCGTGAGCGCGGTATTACCATTAAAGCGCAGAGCGTTACTCTAAATTATACTGCCAGAGACGGAAAAACGTACCTGCTTAACTTTATTGACACCCCCGGTCACGTTGACTTCAGTTATGAAGTAAGCCGCTCTTTAGCAGCTTGTGAAGGCGCTTTATTAGTTGTTGATGCTGCCCAAGGTGTTGAAGCCCAGTCAGTAGCAAACTGCTATACCGCCATTGAACAGGGTTTAGAAGTTCGTGCTGTATTAAATAAAATGGACTTGCCGCAAGCTGATCCCGATAAAGTCGCTCGAGAAATTGAAGAGATTATTGGCATTGATGCTTCCGATGCAGTACGTTGTAGCGCTAAAAGTGGCCTAAACGTTGAAGACGTTATTGAAGATTTAGTTGCCCATATTCCGCCACCAGAAGGCGATACCGAAGCACCTTTACAAGCTCTAATTATAGATTCTTGGTTTGATGCCTATCTTGGTGTTGTGTCGCTAATACGTGTTAAAAACGGCACGATCAAAAAAGGCGATAAGATTCAAATGAAGTCTACTGGTCGTGATCACCAAGTAGATGGTATTGGTATCTTTACACCAAAAATGACCGCAACTGGCATACTGCGTGCCGGTGAAGTAGGTTATTTGGTGGGCAGTATTAAAGACATTCAGGGTGCACCCGTAGGTGATACCATCGTCAGTACCAGATTCCCTGACACGGCATCATTGCCGGGCTTCCAAAAGATTAAGCCGCAGGTTTATGCTGGCTTGTTTCCAGTCTCTTCCGATGACTTTGAAGATTTCCGAAACGCCTTAGAAAAACTGTCGTTAAACGATGCCTCTTTATTTTATGAGCCAGAAAGCTCAGATGCACTAGGCTTTGGTTTCCGTTGTGGCTTCTTAGGTATGCTGCATATGGAGATTATTCAAGAGCGTTTAGAACGAGAGTACGATTTAGACCTTATTACCACTGCGCCGACCGTAATTTACGAAGTTATTAACAACAAGGGTGAAACCTTGATGATTGATAGCCCTTCAAAATTACCCGATCCAGGCACTATTTCAGAAATGCGTGAGCCTATAGCTGAGTGTAATATTCTGGTACCACAAGAGTACCTAGGAAACGTTATTACACTTTGTATAGAGAAGCGTGGTGTGCAAATAGACATGCAATATACTGGCACACAGGTAGCTGTTCGTTATGAAATACCTATGGCCGAAGTAGTAATGGACTTTTTCGATCGTCTAAAGTCTGCCAGCCGTGGTTTTGCATCGTTGGATTATAGCTTTAAGCGTTTTCAAGCGGCACCGCTAGTGCGACTGGATGTATTAGTGAACGGCGAGCGCGTTGATGCCTTAGCCGTTATTATGCACCGTGACACGGTTCGTCGTCGTGGCGCATTACTGACCGAAAAGATGAAAGAACTGATTCCGCGTCAAATGTTTGATGTCGCTATTCAGGCGGCTACTGGTAGCCAAGTAGTATCTCGTACCACTATTAAAGCATTACGTAAAAACGTAACTGCTAAGTGTTACGGTGGTGATATCAGTCGTAAGAAGAAGTTATTACAAAAACAGAAAGACGGTAAAAAACGTATGAAGCAAATTGGCAACGTGGAAATTCCACAGTCAGCGTTTTTAGCCGTGCTTAGAGTGGATGACTAATATGCGTAAACAAGCCGGAATGACCATACCTTCAATGCTGGTGGTTGGTTTAGTTTTATTGTTGTTAATAAAAGCTGCCTTTGCTGTGGTACCAATGTACTGGGATAACAGAATGTTAACCACAGTGTTAAGCAAGATGCACGCTGGTACAGCCACACAGGATATCAAGTCCTCTAAGCAGTTAATGCACACATTAGAAGAACGCTTAAGCAGTAATAATTTAAATATACCGACAGACACCGCTATTATCAGAGTAGAGAAAACGGGTCTAAGTTTAGATTGGCAGTATGAGCGTCGTGCTAATTGGATTTCTAATATTGATATAGTGGTTAGCTTTCACCAGCAGGTAGAGTTTTAAATTTTGAATAATGCACTCGAAAAGCTTAGCCAACGTTTAGGTTATAAGTTTAAAGATGAAAGCTTAGTGCATTTAGCGCTGACTCATCGTAGTAAAAGCGGCTCTAATAACGAACGGTTAGAGTTTCTAGGCGATTCGATTTTAAACTTTGTAATAGCCGAAGAGCTCTACAAACGTTTTACTGAGGCCAAGGAAGGTAAGCTCAGTCGTCTACGTGCAAAAATTGTAAAGGGTACGACCTTGGCAGAAATTGCGCGTGAAAAACAACTTGGCGATTTTCTGCTGTTAGGCTCAGGTGAATTAAAAAGTGGTGGTTTCCGCCGCGAATCTATTTTAGCCGACGTCGTGGAAGCTTTAATTGGTGCCATTTACCTAGATTCAAGCATGGCTACCGTAGAAAAACACATTCTTGACTGGTTCGCCAGTCGCTTAGACCTGCTGACATTAAACGATCCCATAAAAGACCCTAAAACACGCTTACAAGAATACCAGCAAGCCAACAAGTTGAGTTTGCCAAAGTATGAAGTAATCAAGGTTACGGGCGCTACCAACGAACAACTATTTACGGTTGCCTGCTCTGTACCTGAATGCCCCGAAACAGTTTCTGCAATGGGCAGTAGCCGCCGAGCCGCCGAACAACAAGCAGCAGCAGAGCTGCTAACCAAGCTCGGCCTAGAGGAATCATCATGAATCAACGTACGGGTTACGTCGCTTTAGTCGGAAGACCGAATGTGGGTAAGTCCACTTTATTGAATCGTGTCTTGGGGCAGAAAATATCCATTACTTCACGCCGCCCACAAACCACCAGACACCAAATTGTCGGCGTCAAAACTGAAGACAATGTTCAAGCTATTTATGTAGATACCCCCGGAATTCATAAAGAAGCGCATAAGGCTATTAACCGCTATATGAACAAAGCGGCTACTTCTGCATTAAAAGATGTCGATGTAGTGGTAATGCTGATCGATCGTTTACGTTGGACAGACGAAGATGAAATGGTATTAAACATCATTCAAAATCAGCGAGTTCCCGTTATTCTGGCCATCAACAAAATAGACTTTATTCAAGACAAAGAAGATTTATTGCCTTGGTTACAGAAGATGAATGAGAAGCATGACTTTGCTCAAATCATTCCTATTAGTGCCAAAACCGGACACAATATTGAGCAGTTAGAGAAGCTTATAGAAGGCTATTTTCCTGAAGGTCCATTTTTCTTTCCAGATGACCAAATTACCGATCGTAGTTCTCGCTTTTTAGCGGCAGAGCTAGTGCGTGAGAAGATAATGCGCCAGCTCGGCGATGAAATTCCTTACGAAATAACGGTTGAAATTGAAGAGTTTATTCATACCGGTGCTTTGGTTGAAATCAGTGCGCTTATTTTGGTAGAACGTGCTTCACAAAAAGCCATTGTTATTGGTGAAAAAGGCTCACGCTTAAAGCAAATTGGCCAAGAAGCTCGCCTTGATATGGAATCTTTATTCGATAGCAAAGTGATGCTTAACCTGTGGGTAAAAGTGAAAGCAGGTTGGTCAGATGACGAGCGCGCCTTACGCAGCCTTGGCTACGACGATCGCTTAAAATAGTTATGCAGCAGTTACAGGTCTTGCACTTTCAAGTCCTTGGCGAGCAAGACTGGCTGTTGGACACATTTAGTGTTGAGCGCGGCCGCCAGAAACTTATTTTAAAGCGGCCGCTAGTTTCACCCGATTTGTTTATTGAATATCAGTGCGATTGGTTGCAAAAAACAGACTGGCCAAATATTAAGGCTTGGCAGCCAAAAAAAAGATGGAATTTAGACAGTACAGCCCTCTATTGTGGCTTGTACTTAAATGAGTTACTGGTGGCCTTACTGCCTTTAGCTGAGCCGTTACCCAGTTTATTTAAGACCTACCAAAACACCTTACAAGCTTTGTCCGAAAATCAATGGTCCGAGCCTTGGTTAAGAATGTTTGAATGGCAGCTGTTACAACAATTGGGCTATGGTTTCTCTTGGCAACTAGACCACCAAAGCCAAGCTATTATCCCTCAATCTTTTTATCAATTTTTACCCGCGACAGGTTTTGTAAAAGCAGACTCTGGTTTTAGTGGCAACGATATTATTGCCTTTGCTCAGGGTTCAAAAGAAATAAGAGTGTGGCAGTTGGCTAAGCGTATATTTCGACTAGCCTTAGATGAACTTCTGCCAAAGCCGCTCTGCAGTAGAGAGTTATTTATTACCAGTGTTGAGGCTAATAGCAACAACACTAAGCCAAGCAAATCATTATAATTTAATCCAGTTAAGGAATTAAAATGAAAAACCCAAGACGAGTTTTATTAGGCGTAAACATAGATCACGTAGCCACCTTACGTGAGGCTCGTGGGACTATTTACCCAGACCCAGTACATGCCGCTTTTTTGGCTGAAGAAGCCGGTGCTGATGGTATTACTGTTCATCTGCGTGAAGACCGTCGCCATATTCAAACGCGCGATATTTACTTGCTATCTAATACTCTAAGCACGCGTATGAACTTTGAAATGGCAGTCACCGAAGCCATGATGTTGCTGGCAGAAGAGATCGAGCCAGAAGCATGTTGTTTTGTACCAGAAAAGCGTGAAGAACTAACCACCGAAGGCGGTTTGGATGTACTTTCGCAGCTGGACTTTATTCGCAAGTCAGTAACACGTATGGCTGCCATTGGCAGCGAAGTGTCCTTGTTTATAGATCCAGACTTAGAGCAGATTAAAGCCGCCGTTGATTCTGGTGCGCCAGTAATTGAATTACACACAGGCCGCTACGCTGAAGCTGCTTATGAAGACGAACAAATGGAAGAGCTAGACCGCATTCATGTGGCGGCAGAGTTTGCCCACGAGCAAGGCCTTGTTGTTAATGCCGGTCATGGTTTGCATTACCACAACGTTGAAGCCATTGCCGCCATTCCCTTTATGAACGAGTTAAACATTGGTCATGCCATTGTTTCCCGCGCACTTTTTGTAGGTTTTAAACAAGCCGTAAAAGAAATGCGCGACTTGATTAGCGCTGCCAGTCAGCAGTAATGAATAGCGGTTTTGATGATCAGGCTGGGGTGGTGGCCATTGGTGTTGATATATTAGACGCCAATAGGATTACGGCCGTACTGGCGCGTCATAATGACAAGTTCGTGCAGCGCGTATTAACACCAGCCGAGCAACAGCTTTATCAAAATCGCGCTAATAAAGAAAATTTTTTAGCCAAACAATACGCCGCTAAAGAAGCATTAGCCAAAGCGCTAGGCACAGGGATAGCCAAGGGCATAGGTTTTCAGCAGATAGAAATTCTAAGAGATGAACAGGGCGCGCCGCAGGTTAGTTTGTACGCTGCCGCCGCGGTTCGGTTGGCAGAGTTAGGTGCCAAGCGTGCGCTTATTAGTTTGTCCGACGAAGGCTCAAATATAGTCGCTTTTGCCTTGCTTAGCCGCACCTAATTAAGCTGAATGTAAATCCAAAATTCGTTGTTGCCAATCGTTACTGCTAGCCCAGTGCTGCAGGTTAGAAGACTCTTCTACTAAGTTACGCATAAACTCAGGCCATTGGCCGGATTTAGCTGATTTCAAAGAAATCTCAAAAGTTTCAAGAATATCGCGCAACCTAGGCACACCACAGTAACGGCTAGCGCCATGCATCTTATGGACAAGCTCTAGCAAGGTATCAATATCTTCCTCTTCCCAAGCTTTCATGATGGCTGCAATTTCTTCAGCCATACTTTCCAGTAATAGCTTAAACATATCAATCGCTAACTCAGCACTTTTATTGGCATGGTAAAACGCCAGCTCAGCATCAAAAGACTGTTGGTTATTAGGCTGCTTTAGCGGCGCGCTAATGGGTTCAAATATTCTTGTCGGGCAGTGAAAGCCAGTCCACTGATTAACGGTTTTAATTAAACGATCTTGGGTAATGGGTTTGGTTTGGTAATCATTCATGCCTGCTTTTAACAAAGCTTCTTTTTCGTCAGCCATGGCGTGTGCGGTTAAGGCAATAATAGGCATCTTGCCACGCTCGTTAAGGTTACGAATATGGCGAGTAGCTTCTAAGCCATTCATGCCGGGCATTTGTATATCCATATAGATCAAATCAATATCGTGTTGTAGAACTAAGTCGATGGCTTCTTGACCGCTGCTGGCAGATAACACCGGTAAGTCCAACTCACTTAATAAGGTTACAACCAGCTTTAAATTGGCGCTGTTATCATCAACCACTAAAATCAGTGGGGCAGATGCAGGCGCTAATAGGTTTTCATTATCTTGTTCGTAAGTGCTGTCTGGAATATTCAAAACACTTCTTAAAAGACGGTGCAAACTTTTACGTAAGTAGGGCTGACTTAAAATATGCGTTACACCCAGCTTTAAAAATCCTTCCAAGTACTCATGCTTTAAAAGATCTGTTAATAAAATGATGGGTAGGTTGAGCTTACTTAACGTCTCAATCTGCCTAATGACTTCAGAATTATTGGGGGCTTTACGCCCGCTGGCAAACAGAATGACCTGCCAAGGCACTCCAGCTTGTTGCTTGCTGGAACTTATAAACTGATTAAAGCTTTCAAAGTCATTATGGTCGAGATGCCATTGGTTGAGCAGATCACCAGTATTTAAACGATTAAACATAGAGCTTTCGATCAGGGCAACTTGGTGACCGGCTAAGCTTTGAAGATTAATTGGTGGTTGTTGTTGCAGTTCGATTTCAATATGAAAGCTGAAAGTAGAGCCTTGTCCGCTTTGGCTAATGACCGTAATCTCACCGTTCATGGCCTCAACCAAAGCACGTGATATCACCAAACCTAAGCCGCTACCGCCATAGTTACGAGCGGTACTGCTGTCGCCCTGAGTAAAGGCATTAAATATCTTTTTACTTTGCTCTTCTGTCATGCCAATGCCGGTATCTTGCACTTCAAAGCAAATACTGGCGTGGTTGTCACTGGCGTTAATTACCGATACACGCACGCTAACACCACCTTGCTTGGTGAACTTAATGGCGTTACTTAAGAGGTTGCTTAATATCTGTCTTAAGCGCAGGGGATCATTGAGAATATTAACCGGTACATCGGAATAAATAAGGTAATTAAAGCTCAAGCCCTTATCGGCGGCTTGCGGTGCTAAACGAGCAAAAACTTCTTCTAAAACATCGCGTAAGTTAACGTTGATATTCTCAATAATAAGCTTGCCGGCATCAATTTTAGACAGGTCCAAAATATCGTTAAGGATTTTCAGTAGATCGTCTGACGAAGTGTGAATGGTGGATAGGTAATCTTCTTGTTGTTCCGACAGCTGTGTTCTAGCAAGCAACTCACTAAAGCCAATAATGCCATTTAAAGGGGTGCGGATTTCATGGCTAACATTGGCTAAGAACTCAGACTTCATAATATTGGCTTTTAATGCTTCACGTCGGCCTGTTTGTAATTCGCTGTTACGAATTTCCATTTCATCCAGAGTTTCCTGCAAATCTCTGGTGGCCTGTTCTAAGTTGGTTTGGTATTCGATGGTTGTGCGTTGTAAAGCATTGGCCATGGCATTAATGCCAGAAGCGAGCTGGTCAAACTCGCCAACCTTATAGACCTGAGCGCGCGCGTCTAATTGCCCCTTTTCGAGCTGCTTAATAGTCAGCAGCAGTTCTTGAATAGGGCGGGTTAAGCTTTTGCTGAGTTGCAGCACTAAATAACCACAGCCAACCAAGACAAAAAAGATAACCAATAATGCCGAGAGAATATGCTGATATCGTAAAATACGGGTGTTGCTTTTACTGAGCTCTACTTCTGCCCAGCCAATCAACTTAATATCGGTATCACGGTCGGCAAAAAAAGATTCAGATATCTCATCGGAAATAATCAGGCTTTGCGCGAAAATAGGTGCTTTAACTCTGACCGTATCATCGGAATGTAATATGGAAAGCTGGTCGTCTATTAGTTCGTAAGAGTTTTGGCGAGTGCCTTGCATTCGAGGGCCAGCGTGAGCAAGCTCGTTGAGGTTCTGATTGAAAATAGTTACTGAGCGAACATCCAGTTCTTCCAGTGAGTTATTAGCAATGTTCTGTAAAATACCTTTATTGCCGGTAGTAACACCATACTCGCTGCTGGGTGCAAGATGTTTAGCAATGGTGATGGCTCTTTGGTCTAATAGACTGTCTAAGTCTTTGGAACGTTCGACTGTAAAAAAAGTACCTACTACTAAAGCAACCAAAATACCTGGCAAGAGTGCTAATAATAAAATTCGATTTTGAATAGACCAGTTTTTCATAATTACTAAACAAAGTGAGCAGGGTTATTAAATAGGGTTATAAAATAGGATTGCTAAGCAAGGTTACTAAATAAATCATCAGGTTAGGTTATCTTTTTATTTTACCCTATGCCACAACTCAATTTACAAAAACACTTAATATAAAGTGCATTGAAAAGGCCAAGTTTGCCGGTATATAGTAATTTCCAAGCGATATTACCTAAAAGTTTGAATCTTAGGGTAAAATAGCTTTTTCATTTACAGCTAGTCGAGGCTGAATCGTGGCCGATATAAAATACCAGACCATCGCAGACTGTGTGGGTAATACTCCCTTAGTTCGTTTACAACGTTTGTTACCCGCTAACAGCACTAATACCATTTTGCTTAAGCTCGAAGGCAATAACCCCGCCGGTTCGGTAAAAGATAGGCCGGCACTGGCTATGATCGAACGCGCGCAAGAACGTGGTGAAATCAAACCCGGAGACACCCTAATTGAAGCCACCAGTGGTAACACCGGTATAGCGCTGGCTATGGCTGCCGCTATTAAAGGCTATAAAATGGTACTACTAATGCCTGAGAAATCGACCAGTGAGCGTAAGTGGGCGATGGAAGCCTACGGTGCCAAGTTGATTCTTACTGAAACCATGGAAAGCGCCCGTGATATCGCCGAAGAGATGGGTAAGCGCGGTGAAGGCGTAGTATTAAACCAGTTTGGTAACCCCGATAACGTTTGGGCTCATTATCACAGCACAGGACCGGAAATCTGGCAGCAAACTCAAGGCACCATTACTCACTTTGTTAGCTCAATGGGAACCACGGGTACCATTATGGGCACCTCAGCCTTTTTGAAAGAGCAAAACCCCAGCGTACAAATTATTGGTTTGCAGCCTGCTGATGGCTCCAGTATTCCAGGAATTCGTCGCTGGCCAAAAGAGTACCTGCCGACTATTTTTGATGCCAAGCGCGTTGATCAAGTATTAGACGTAAGCCAAGCAGAGTCAGAACACTGCATGCGCGAACTGGCCAAACAAGAAGGCATCTTCTGTGGTGTATCATCTGGTGGTGCAGTTGCCGGTGCATTACGTTTGGCCGAGCAAGTTACTAACGCCACCATAGTGGTGATTATCTGTGACCGTGGTGACCGTTACTTGTCATCTGGAGTTTTTGTTCAGTGAGTTCTTCAACCCGCCTGACATTAACCATCGACAGCCTTAATTCCAGTGGCGAAGGTATGGCTCGCCTTGGTCGCGATCTCTATTTTGTGCCTGGTGCCTTACCGGGTGAACAGGCCGAAGTGGTGCTGGACGGGCGTCGCCGTAAAATATGGCAAACAAAATTACTGAAGATAATTAACCCTTCAGACCAAAGAGCAGAGCCTTTATGCCCGCACTACCAACGTTGTGGCGGCTGCGATTTACAGCATTTAACTTATGAGCATCAGGTCGCCTTTAAACAGCAACGAGTCGAACGTGAGTTTGAACGTCAAAAAATTCCGGTAGCTCAATGGGCGCAGCCTATTATTTCAGAGCCTTGGCATTATCGCCGTAAGGCGCGCATAGGCGTGCGCTTAAGCAAGCAAACTAAAGAAAATATTATTGGTTTTAGAGAAGCTGCCTCGTCGCACTTAACCAATATAGATAGGTGCATCGTCTTGCCAGAGCACCCAGCTTTAAACTGGCAACAGTGGCGACTGCTTATTAATAAACTGCAAGCCAAAGCCCATATTACTCAAATAGAAGTGGTCTATGCTGACAACGCATTAGCTTTGGTGTTGCGTGTATTAAAACCATTAGCGGTATCGGACCAACAACAGCTGGTTGAATTTGTGGCCGCTATGACCGATGTTCTGCCCGTGCAGTTATGGTTGAAGCTTGATAAGGATCAACAAGCACAGCTACTTTATCCTGAACAGGCTGAACCCTTAACGCATACTGTTGACCAACAGACATTAACAGTTCAGGTCGATGATTTTTTACAAGTTAACGGTGCAGTCAACCAAGCGATGGTGGCACAAGCGCTGCAGTGGCTGAGCCCACAAAAAGACGACTGCATTTGGGATATGTTTGCTGGACACGGTAATTTTAGTATGGCGTTAGCCAAGCGTTCGCAGCAGGTATGGGCAGTAGAAGGCAGTGCCGACATGGTGCAGAGCTTACAACAGCAAGCACAAGCTTTAGGCTTACCCATTCAAGCGCAGTGCATGGATTTAACGCAACCTAAGTTAGACTTGCCCAAAGCCGATGCCGTGTTGTTAGACCCTCCTCGCGCTGGTGCAATAGAGCTAATGCCGCACTTAATTGAACAAGCGGTGCCAAGAATTCTTTACGTCTCTTGTGATGCGGCAACGCTGGCAAGAGATTTGAGCCTGCTGGTGGCAGCCGGTTACGAAATTAAACAAGCAGGAATTATGGATATGTTCCCGCAAACGCACCATGTTGAAACCATGGTGTTGGCAGAAAAAAAGGTATAACAATATGGTTAAGGTGCGTGAAGATCATCCGCTGTTACACGATGGTTCTTTAGATGTACAAGGCTGGATCGAGAATGTTCGACAAGCGTATGATATTAAAGACACAGCAACCATAGAGAAAGCCATTCTACTGGCTAAAAAAATAGCCGATGAGGCGGTAGTAAACCGCACTTACTGGTCAGTAGACAGTGTGCAAATGGGTTTGGAAATGGCACAGATCTTATTAGATCTGCGCTTAGATAAAGAATCCATTGTTGCCGCTATTTTATATCGTGCCGTGCGTGAAGGCCGTATTCCTTTAGCCAAGATTGAAGCCGAATTTGGTGGTGAAGTTGCCAAGCTTATCGAAGGCGTATTACGCATGGCCGCCATCAGCGCCATCCAAAATTCCAGTAACGATATCGTTTTAGGCCAACGCGAAGCGCAGGTAGAAAACTTGCGTAAAATGCTGGTGGCCATGATAGACGATGTGCGTGTGGCCTTAATCAAATTGGCCGAACGTACTTCCGCCATTCGTGCGGTTAAAGATGCCCCCGAAGAAAGACGTAAAAAAGTCGCTGAAGAGGTTTTTAACGTTTACGCACCTTTAGCGCATCGTTTAGGTATTGGTCATTTAAAGTGGGAGTTAGAAGACCTTTCATTCCGCTACTTGCAACCTGAAGCCTATATGAAAATTGCTAGGCTATTGGATGAAAAGCGCCTTGCACGCCAAGACTATATTGAAAAAGTAGTGCAAATTGTGCGTGGAAACTTACACGAAGCCGGTATTAAATGTGATGTCTACGGACGGGTAAAACACATTTACAGTATTTGGCGAAAAATGAACCGTAAACAGTTAGATTTCTCTCAAATCTACGACATACGCGCGTTACGAATTTTAGTGCCAGAGCTTAAAGACTGTTACACCGTATTGGGCATAGTACATGGCTTGTGGCGACATATTCCTAACGAATTTGACGACTACATTGCCAACCCCAAAGAAAACGGTTATCGCTCTTTGCATACCGCTGTTATTGGCCCTGAAGGCAAAGCATTAGAAGTACAAATACGCTCACACAGCATGCACGAAGACGCCGAACTGGGCGTTTGCGCGCATTGGCTTTATAAAGGCACCGACCTTAACGCCAAAGACCAAGGCTACGAGCAAAAAATTGCTTGGCTAAGACAGGTATTAGAATGGCACGACGAACTCGGAGATTTACCCGAGCTTGGCTCTGATTTAAAAGCCGACATTAGCCCAGACCGTATTTACGTCTTTACCCCCGACGGTCACGTGGTCGATTTACCACCTAAAGCGACGCCTTTAGACTTCGCTTATCGAGTACACACTGAAGTCGGTAACAAATGCCGTGGTGCCAAAGTTAACGGCCGCATGGTGCCGCTGACCTACTTACTAAAGAACGGTGAGCAAGTTGAAATCTTAACTCACCCGCAAGCGCAACCTAGCCGCGACTGGTTGTATCCAGACGCCGGTTACTTACACACCAGTCGTGCACGCGCTAAAGCAGCGCATTGGTTTAAGTTACAAGACCGCGAGCAAAACCTTGAAGACGGTAAGCACATGCTACTGCGTGAGCTGGATCGCTTAGACCTAGCCCACGAGCCGTTACAAATTATCGCTAAAGACATGAACATGAAAACCCTGGACGATATGTTCGCCGCCATTGGTGCTGGTGATCTGCGTATTGGCCAAGTAGTGACTCATGTTCTGAAACGTGCAGAAGTGACGCCGGCACCACAACAAGAACTCGCCTTAAATAGACCGCATCCACAGCGAGCTGAGCCAGATGATATTTATATCGAAGGCGTGGGTAACTTGGTTACCCAATTGGCACAATGTTGTCAGCCAGTACCGGGCGATGAAATTCGTGGTTACGTTACCGTTGGTCGTGGCGTGTCTATTCACCGCAATGATTGCGACAACTTGCTGCATTTAGAATTATTAGAACCGCAGCGTATCTTGGAAGTCAGCTGGGGTGATCGTCCTAGCAGCAGTTACCCAGTGGATATGATTATTGAGGCCTACGACCGTACTGGTTTATTGCGTGACGTGTCGGTAATTTTAGCTAACGAAAAGATCAACGTAACCGCAGTGACTACTAACTCAGACGCCAGCGAGCATACCGCCAGCATGCGTATTACTGTCGAGGTTGATAGCTTAGAACGCTTTGCCAAGCTAATGACCAAAATCAACCAGTTACCCAACGTGGTATCGGCCAAGCGCATAAGAGGTCATTAAATATGACTTACTCACTGGCCGACCTGCTGTATTTAATGCAGCGTTTACGCAATCCAGAAACAGGTTGCCCTTGGGATTTAAAACAAGACTTTGCTAGTGTGTTACCGCACACCTTAGAAGAAGCCTACGAAGTTGCTGATGCTATTGAACGTCAAGACTGGCTGCATGTAGAAGAAGAATTGGGTGATTTACTCTTCCAAGTCATTTTCTACGGCCAAATTGCTGCCGAACGTCAGTTGTTTAGTACTGCAAGCATTATCGACAAACTGGTTAAAAAACTGGTTCGACGCCATCCGCATGTATTTCCTCAAGGCACTTTGCTCAGTGAGCGCAAGCCCGGTGAAAAAATGAGCGAAGCACAGATAAAAGCGTCTTGGGAAGCCATTAAACAGCAAGAAAAAACAGCAGAACTAAGCTCAGCTCCAGCAGAAAATCAGCTGTTAGACGAAGTGCCTAACACTTTTCCGGCATTAACCAGAGCGCTGAAATTACAGAAAAAAGCCAGCAAAGTAGGCTTTGACTGGCCTAATGTTGATGGCGTTGTCGAAAAAGTAAACGAAGAGCTGCTAGAGTTAAAAGCAGAACTCGCCATTAGTGATAACAAACAACGTCAGCAAGAAGAATTGGGAGATTTGCTATTCACCCTGGTTAACTTGGCGCGCCATTTGGATATAGACCCAGAAGCGGCACTGCGCGGTTGCAACACCAAATTCTATCAGCGCTTCAGCAGTGTCGAAACACAAATAAAACAACAAGGTGGATGGACGCAAGCCAACGCCGACAGCATGGAAAAGGCTTGGCAAAAAGCAAAAGAATCCTCCACACTGGACTAAATAAACAACGGAGGTGGGTATGTCAGCACAACCAACAGAAATAGATCCTCTTTTACGCGATAAAGTACGTTTGTTAGGAACCCTTTTAGGGCAAACCATCGAAAACCAATATGGCGCGTCCATGTTGGACAAGATAGAGCAGATCCGTCGTCTCTCCAAAGACGCGCGTTTCGGTAATGACGAAGCGCACAAAGAACTACTGGTTCAATTAACCAACCTTTCTGATGACAAACTCGTACCCGTGGTGCGTGGCTTTAACCAATTTTTAAACTTAGCCAACATTGCCGAGCAACAAAATAAAGCCAGCTGGCGTCGACAAGACTATGGCAAAGACGACTTTGCGCAAATGTTTTCTTCACTTTTTGAGCGTTTAGAAGAAGAAGGCATTAAAGGCGAACAGCTAACCCAGCAGGTAGCAGATGCCAACATCGAACTGGTGTTAACCGCTCACCCAACAGAAATTATGCGTCGTACTTTAATTCAAAAGTACGATCAAATAGCCAAGCTCTTACAGCAGCGCGATGACTTACGTGATAGCCATCCCGATATTATTTCGTTAGAACAAAAGCTGGGTAGCCTGATTGATGAAATTTGGCACACCGATGAAATTCGCCATGTGCGTCCAACCCCCGTTGACGAAGCTAAATGGGGTTTTGCTATTATCGAAAACTCATTATGGCACGCCGTACCCAGCTATATTAAAGAACTCGACGCAGAGCTTAGTAAGCGTGGCGCGCAGCGACTACCGTTAACGGCGGCGCCAGTGCGATTTTCTTCGTGGATGGGTGGTGACCGTGATGGCAACCCCAGCGTAACCGCACAGGTTACCCGTGAAGTACTTTATTTAGCGCGCTGGATGGCGGCAGACCTGTATCTTCACGATATTAGAAAGCTGCACAAGCAGCTGTCTATGCGATATTCCGGTACTCAGCTAAAAGATTACGTTGCCGATGCCAGCGTGCTTGAGCCTTACCGTGCCTGCTTAGCCGATATTCGCCAAAAGCTAGAAGACACCAAAGTGTGGGCCGCCAGTAAAGCCAAGAGCGAAGGTAGCAATATTATACCGTTGCTCGACCCTCAAGAAATAATTCAGCCCTTAACCGCCTGTTATAACAGTTTAATAGAGCAAGGATTAGAGCGGCTGGCTAATGGCACATTATTAGATACCCTCAGGCGCTTAGCTTGCTTTGGCTTGTCTTTAGGCAGCTTAGACGTGCGCCAAGAAGCCGACCGTCACAGCAAAGCCATTGCCGAACTCTGTGAATATTACGGCTGGGGCGACTACCAGCGCTGGTGTGAAGACGAAAAACAACAGTTTTTACTCAAAGAACTTAACTCCAAACGCCCACTCATTCCGCATGGTTGGCAACCAAGCGCCGACACTCAAGAAGTGTTAGACAGCATGCGCGTCATTGCCAGCCCCATTGGCGCAGGCGTTTCTTGTTACATTATCTCAATGGCCAGCGAACCATCCGATGTGTTGGCAGTAGCCCTGTTATTACGTGCCAGCGACTGCCAACGTAACTTACCCATTGTGCCTTTGTTTGAAACACTGGATGACCTTGAGCACGCTGCCGAGCGTATGGAAAAACTGTGGCAACTACCTTGGTATCAAGAATACAGCCAGTCTTACCAGCAAGTTATGATTGGCTATTCCGACTCCGCTAAAGATGCCGGCCAATTGGCTGCCGTTTGGGGGCAGTATTGCGCCCAAGAAAGCCTTACCAATATGGCCGCCAAGCATAAAGTGCAATTGCGCTTATTTCATGGCCGCGGTGGTAGCGTTGGTCGTGGTGGTTATCCTGCTCACCAAGCTATTTTGGCGCAGGCACCGGGCTCGGTTAAGGGCGGCTTAAGAGTCACCGAGCAAGGCGAAGTGATTCGCTTTAAGTTTGGTTTACCTGAAATTGCCAAACAAAATATGAAAACCTACGTGGCGGCGGTGTTAGAAGCCAACTTGCTACCACCAAAATTACCACAAGATAACTGGCGTCAGGTGATGCAAGAACTTACCCAAATTGGGGTGAAGTCTTACCGCGCTATGGTCAAAGAAAATCCAGACTTCTTACGCTATTTTAAAGCCGCCACACCAGAGCAAGAACTTGGCCGACTAGCGTTAAGCAGCCGTCCAGCCCGTCGTAAAAACGATGGCGGTATAGAGTCATTACGAGCTATTCCGTGGATATTTTCATGGACACAAATGCGCTTAATGCTACCTACTTGGCTAGGTGCCGACGACGCCTTAGAGCAAGCAACCGAACCTGCACAGTTACCGCAGCTGTTGGAAATGTACGAGCAATGGCCATTCTTCCGCACTTATATCGATATGTTAGTGATGGTTATTTCCAAAACCGACGCAAACTTAGTCACCTATTACGAAAGCCGTTTAGTGCCAGCCGAGCTGCAACCGCTGGGCGCGCACTTACGTCAACGCTTAGAAAAAGTGCATCAACAAGTGTTGAAAATCATTCAACAACCGAGTTTGCTGCATAATAATTTGGTCTTACAGCACTCCTTGAGTGTGCGTAATCCATACACCGATCCACTGCATTATATGCAGGCTGAATTGATGCATCGTGAGCGCCAAATGCCCGAAGTAACCGAGAGTGAAGTGATAAGAGCCCTGCAAGTAACCATGGCCGGTATCGCTGCAGGCTTGCGCAACACAGGCTAAAGGCTAATTGTTTTTTTGCTGCAACAGCTTGAGCATAGAGCAGACTAAGAGTAAGGTGATGCCTATTTTTAGGCTGCTGGTTGATTTTTGAACAAATCAACCCTGAAAACAGGTTATTTTTAAACTATTAAGGAGTAGCGCATGCGCGTGATTCTATTAGGCGCCCCTGGTGCTGGTAAAGGTACTCAAGCACAATTTATTTGTGAAAAATTTGCCATTCCACAAATCTCTACCGGTGACATGCTGCGTGCAGCAGTCAAAGCGGGTACAGAGCTAGGCAAGCAAGCCAAAGCGATTATGGAAAGCGGTGGCTTAGTTTCAGACGATATTATTATCGGCTTAGTTAAAGACCGTATCCAAGAAGCTGATTGTGCTAATGGATTTTTATTCGATGGATTTCCACGTACCATTCCACAAGCACAAGCCATGATAGATGTAGGCGTTGATATTGATCACGTGATTGAAATCGATGTGTCCGACGAAGAGATTGTACAACGTCTAAGTGGCCGTCGTGTACACGCGCCATCTGGCCGTACCTACCACGTTATCTACAACCCACCTGCGGTTGAAGGCAAAGACGACGAAACTGGTGAAGACCTAGTTCAACGTGAAGACGATTCTGAAGCTACCATTCGTCATCGCTTAGGCATCTACCATGAACAAACTAAGCCTTTAGTTTCTTTCTATAAGAAAATAGAAGCCAAACAAGCGCCTGGTGCTCCAAAATACAGCCACATTCCAGGTGTTGGTTCGTTACAAGAAATTACCGATAAAGTATTTAAAGCTTTAGCGTAATTTAAGCAATGCTTCAAAATGAGAGCCCTGATGGGCTCTTTTTTTTGCATGTTTGTTATGTGGCAGCTGTCGCTGCGTTTTATCGTGGCTGTGCCACGTTTCTTTGCGGGGCATGGCCCCTGCGCCCCAGACGCGGGAAACTTATTCCCGCACCCAAGCTTTCGCGCTGTAGAACAGGTATTTCCTTATTCGATATTTTGCTA
>SMEQ01000194.1_pt1 | contig 31019 bp, 26 predicted proteins | sample 2456281 | NCBI WGS metagenome assembly SMEQ01 (sample SAMN10132596, study PRJNA489261) | soil metagenome | isolation source: day1 antibiotic-loamy sand soil ammended with raw manure from dairy cow... | place: USA | collected 2015-04-01
ATTGAATAGCATCCCAGAAGTCTTCAATTTCAAAAACACGCTCACCACGTTGAATATAAGCGGTATCAGTTAAGGTTGACGATAACTTAGTACTCACTGCAGCTAAACGTTTGTAGCCAGGACCAGAGAAGAAGTCATGATTTAATATAAATTCTCTGTCAATACCATGAGTAATAACATGTACAACAACTTTATGACTGTTACGTTCTAAATCTTCTTTTACTTCTATTTCAAAATGACTACCACTACGTCCTGAATCAGGAAGTGATGTTAACAAGTCGGTAGTCCATTGCTGAACTTTTTCTTTGTTAGTTAAATCTTCAGGAGTTAGTTCTGGCAGACTAAGCATCTGATGTAGAACTTCACGTGGTGCAATATTGTTGTTGGTAATACGAGTAACTGTCTGCTGTGCTTCACGATAGTCCGCCACTAACTCAGCAAATACTTCTTCACTAACTGCTTCTGCGTCAACGCTGGGATGCAGTGTTGATCTTTCTAAAGCAATTCCGGTTAAATAGCTCTCCATAGCTTCTTCATCTTTAATATATTGTTCATGTTTACCACGTTTAATTTTATACAGTGGGGGCTGAGCAATAAAGATATGACCTCGTTCAACAATTTCAGGCATTTGACGGAAGAAAAACGTTAACAACAACGTTCGAATGTGAGCACCATCGACGTCAGCATCCGTCATAATAATAATGCTGTGGTAACGAAGTTTGTCAGGGTTAAATTCTTCTCGACCGATACCACAACCAAGTGCAGTAATTAACGTACCTACTTCTTGTGAAGACAGCATTTTATCAAAACGAGCTTTCTCTACGTTTAGAATCTTACCTTTCAGAGGCAAAATTGCCTGGGTACGACGATCTCGGCCTTGTTTAGCACTACCGCCTGCCGAGTCCCCTTCCACTAAGTATATTTCAGATAATGCAGGGTCTTTTTCTTGGCAGTCAGCCAGCTTACCAGGCAATCCAGCAATATCTAATGCACCTTTACGACGAGTCATGTCACGTGCTTTACGCGCTGCTTCACGGGCACGGGCGGCATCGATCATTTTATTAACAAGTTCACGAGACTGTTGTGGGTTCTCTAAAAGCCAATCGTTTAGCTCTTTACCCATTTCTTGTTCTACAGCTCCTTTCACTTCACCCGAAACCAACTTATCTTTAGTTTGTGAGCTAAATTTAGGGTCGGGTACTTTTACTGAAATAATTGCAGTTAAACCTTCACGGGCATCGTCGCCCGTAGTAGCTACACGTGCCTTTTGGGCAATGCCTTCAGAGTCTATATAGTTATTCAGTGTACGAGTTAATGCACCACGGAAACCAGCTAAGTGTGAACCACCGTCACGCTGTGGAATATTGTTGGTGTAACACAACACATTTTCTTGGAAGCTGTCATTCCACTGCATAGCAACTTCAACAACGATGCCATCTGGACGGTCGACATTAAAGTGAAACATTTTATTTAAACCTTCAAAGGCAAACAGCTCTTCTCTATTGTTGCGTTCATCTTTTAGATGAATTTGAACACCTTTGTTTAAAAACGACAATTCACGCAAGCGTTTAGCTAGGTAATCAAAACTAAATACAGTTTGGGTAAAAGTTTGTTTAGAAGGTAAGAAACGAATAGCAGTACCAGTTTCTTCCGTTAAGCCTACCGCTTTCAACGGGTAGTCAGGTACGCCATGAGTGTATTCTTGTTCATGTAACTTACCTTCACGACGAATTGTAAGCTTAAGCTTTTCGGACAATGCGTTAACAACTGATACACCCACACCGTGTAAGCCACCTGATACTTTATAAGAGTTATCATCAAACTTACCACCGGCATGCAATACCGTCATAATAACTTCGGCAGCGGATATACCTTCTTCTTTATGAATAGATACAGGAATACCACGCCCGTTGTCTTTGACCGATACCGAGTTGTCTTCGTGAATAATCACGTCTACTTTATCGCAATGCCCGGCTAATGCTTCGTCGATAGAGTTATCAACAGCTTCGAAAACCATGTGATGCAAGCCCGTTCCGTCGTCGGTGTCGCCGATGTACATACCAGGACGTTTACGTACTGCATCTAGCCCTTTTAATACTTTAATACTCGACGAGTCGTATGCTTGCTCACTCATATGGTGTTCCTCTTAAAATATAATTCACCATTTAAGGTTTAAATTATAAGTTCGAATGTAATTATGCCGAATGGCTTTCTTCTATCAGCTTCCCTGCTTCTAACCGGAAAACTTTACTATTAATTGGTTGCCAAACATCGCTTAATTTTTCTTTATCGATGCTGGTAATAAAAACCTGACAATTTAAGTCTTCTAATAACTTACAAAAAGAATGTCGATGAGCTTCATCTAACTCTGATGCAAGATCATCTACTAGATAAATTGTGCGCCTTTTAGTTTCTTGTTGAAACATAGCTCCCTGAGCTATTTTTAACGCTGCTACTACCGTTTTCTGTTGTCCGCGACTTAATATCTCAGCAGCAGGTTGTTTATCGGTTCTAATGCGCAATTCAGCACGGTGTGGACCAGACTGAGTATACCCTAATACCAGATCTCGTTCCTGCTGTCTTTCTATAACCTGACTTAATTCCGAATCTTTATCCCAACCTGCCTGATAATCCAATTGAATAGAAAGCGAACTATCTAATTGATTTAAAATATCTGCAAAAACAGGTTTAAAACGAGCAACATAGGTTTGGCGCAATTCATCAATCGCTAAAGCACTTTCAATAAAGCCTTTATTCCATGTGGAAAGCCATTCCGTTTCTTTTTGTTTTAAAACAGCGTTACGTTGCTGCAATTGCTTACGAAACACTTTCCAATGATTTAAAAATTTGTGTTCCACGTGAAACACGCCCCAATCCAAAAATTGACGGCGTTCATCTGGTGATCCATTTAGTAACTTAAATGTATTGGGATCAATAACCTGCACAGGTAACCAGTGAGTTGCCTCAGACTGCGCAGTTAAAACGGAACCGTTAAGCTTAAGTAAGTGATCGCCTGATTTTAAGCGCAAACTTTCAAGTACACACTCGCCCAGAGCCTCATCTTCGACATGAAATTTCATTTCAATACGATCAGAGTCATGTGAAGTTAAGTGCTTAAGATGAGATGTACGAAAAGATTTGCCGGTGGCCATTAACATAATGGCTTCTAAAAGCGAGGTTTTACCAGAACCATTAGCACCGTAAAAAAAATTAACACCGGTATTAAATGTAAAATCGAGTGGCTGTAAATTACGCAAACCACTCAATTTAATTTGCCTGATTGGCATAAAAGAATAGCTCTCTACAAACGCATAGGCATGATAACGTAAAGGGTATCACTGCTGTCTGGCTCTTCAAGCAAGGCACTGCTATTGGCATCAGATAAAGTGATCTTAACGTTATGAGTATCTAAAGCACCCATTACGTCTTGCAGATAAGAAACGTTAAAGCCCATTTCAATAGAATCGCCTTGGTAATCTACCGAAAGAGTTTCTTCTGCTTCTTCTTGTTCTGGGTTATTCGCTAACACCTTAACCAAACCTGGTTCTAATACTAAACGTACACCACGATATTTTTCGTTAGATAAAATAGCCGCACGAGCAAACATTTGACGTAATTCTGTGCGGTCTGCCACCAGAATGTTATTACCACCCTTTGGAATAACACGGGTATAGTCAGGGAATTTACCGTCAACTAATTTAGAAATAAAAGTATATTTATCGGTTTGTGCACGTAAGTGATTACCACTAAGAGTAATAGCTACAGTGGCTTCTGAATCTGATAACAACTTAGCTAATTCTATAACACCTTTGCGCGGTAGTATTATTTGTTGAGTAGTTTCAGGCCCACTGATATTAGCAATACTGGTTGCTAAACGGTGGCCGTCAGTAGCAACTGCACGCAACGAATTACTATTTACTTCAAACAGCATACCATTCAAGTAAAAACGTACATCTTGTTGAGCCATGGCAAAACTGGTGTTATCAATGGCTTTACGCAGTACTTCTTGGTTAATGGAAAATGTATTTTCACCATCAACATTATCTACTTTAGGGAACTCAGTAGCAGGCAGAGTAGACAGTGTAAAACGTGAACGACCAGAACGTACTAACAGTTGCTGCCCTTCAAGACTTATCTCAATTTGAGCACCGTCAGGCAAAGAACGACATATTTCTAACAGTTTTTTACCAGGTACTGTTATTTCGCCTTCTTCTATTAGTTCTTGCAGCTCTACCAATCCAACTAATTCAACTTCAAGATCTGTACCAGTCAATGAAAGCTGATTACCCTTGGCTTCAATCAATAGATTAGAAAGCACAGGCAACGTTTGGCGTTTTTCAACAACCCCAGCAACCAATTGTAATGGATGAAGAATGGTTTCTCTGGCTATTACAAATTTCATAAATTGTTACTCTTTTATCTTATTAGGTAGTCAGTAAACGCAGCAGGTTTTTATAGTCTTCAGCTATGTCTGAATCCGTTTCCTGCAATCCCTTAATTCTTTTACAAGCATGTACAACCGTCGAGTGATCTCGACCACCAAAGGCTTTGCCTATTTCTGGCAAACTATGGTTAGTTAATTCTTTACTTAATGCCATAGCAACTTGGCGTGGACGGGCAATTGAGCGCTGTCTGCTTTTAGATGATAAATCAGCAAACTTAATATTGTAATACTCAGCAACCGTTCGTTGAATATTATCAATACTTACCAACTTATCTTGCAAGGCAAATAAGTCTTTTAATGAATCTTTAATAAGTGCAGAACTGATTTTACTGCCTGTAAACTGCGCATTGGCAATTACGCGTTTTAGAGCGCCTTCAAGCTCACGCACGTTTGAACGTATTTTTTGAGCGATAAAGAAAGCTTCTTTTTCTGGCAAATCAACTTCAACTTCTTCTGCCTTCTTCATAAGAATGGCAACACGCGTTTCTAGATCTGGTGGTTCAATAGCAATGGTCAAACCCCAGCCAAAACGGGATTTCAAACGCTCTTCTAACTTATCAATTTCTTTAGGATAGCGGTCACAGGTTAAGATAATTTGCTTACTGTTCTCTAGCAGAGTGTTAAAGGTATGAAAAAACTCTTCTTGAGATTGGTCTTTACCAGCAAAAAATTGAATATCATCAATCAGTAAAGCATCTAAACCACGATAGAAACGCTTAAATTCAGTCATTGCGTTTAAACGGAACGCCTTAACCATATCGTGCACGAAACGTTCAGATGTTAGAAACATTACCCGTGCATTAGGGTTTTGGCGCAATAATTCATTACCTACCGCATGCATTAAATGCGTTTTACCTAAACCCACACCACCATATATAAATAGTGGGTTGTAGGAACCACCGGCATTATCTGCAACTTGCTTAGCAGCGGCTAAAGCCAATTGGTTTGATTTACCTTCAACAAAGTTATCAAAGGTAAAGGAGCTATTTAATGAACTTTTTTGTTGTGCGGCATTTCTTTGTGTTTTTACTTGCCTAACATTGCCCTGATCATACACAGCCGCATTATTAGATTTAGCAGCCGTTAATATAGGAGTATTTGAAGTTACTCTAGGCTGTGCTGTTTTATTGGTTGGTTCAACAGCGACATTAGACTGTAATTGAAATAAAGGAGTGCTTTCACCTACAACTATATCCACCTGAGTGATCAATCCATTGTTGAGTTCACTCATTAGTTTTTCAATTCGGTTCAAAAACTGATTTTTCACCCAGTCTCGAATAAAACGATTAGGCGCACTTAACACTAGCTGACCGTTGATAACGGCTGCTTCTAAGGGGCGTATCCAAGTATTAAATTGCTGAGCTGGAATCTCGTGCTGCAATTGTCCTAGGCACTCTTGCCATTGTGTTAATAAAGCCAATGTTATAATCCATAGTCGCGTAAAACGAACGAGCTATTTTAACTTAGACCCGTTTGCTTAGCCATGATTGAATTTCTTAATGTTCGAGTCATCAAGTAACAACTTGTTGATAACCTGATGATACAGAGCAGAATAGATTGTGCATAAGTTTTGATATAAATAATAAGCTAAATTTCATCCACAAACCATGAGCCCTTAAGTAACAGCATGCAAGCAGCTTTAGAACAGCTAACCAACAGGCTTGTTAAGCAAGTCAAAGCCTTGATACATAAGGCCTAGAGCGAGTTATCAACAAAAAAACGAAAGACCCATAACTATAACTACTATCTATTAACCTACTTTTATCTAAATATTATCTTTGTATTGTTGTTTGAGAGTTACGCGCGACTTTCCAATTGCATAAAATATAGGCATTGCTTATCTATTTTTTTGTGCATATAATCCACGCCCTTAATTTCTACCCCATTAACTTATCTCGGGTAATTGATAATGAAACGTACATTTCAACCTAGCGTGTTAAAACGCAAACGCACACACGGTTTCCGTGCTCGTATGGCAACCAAAGCAGGCCGCCAAGTATTATCTCGTCGTCGTGCCAAAGGCCGTCAGCGCTTAAGCGCATAATTGAATTACTCGCTGCGTTTTCGGAATTATGTCAGAAACTTCGTTTGAGCGTGAAAAACGCTTATTAAAACCTTATGAGTTTAAGCAAGTTTTTGATAATACTGAATTTCGTAGCGGTACTTCACAGATACTTGTGTTAGCCAGCGCGAATCAGCTAGAAAACGCTCGAATCGGCTTTGTTTTTGCTAAGAAAAACATGAAACTAGCAGTTGATCGCAATCGAGTAAAAAGAATTATTCGAGAGTCTTTCAGACATCAGCAATCTAAATTGCCTGCTTTGGATTTTGTTATTCTAGGTAAAAAAGGTTTATCCGAGTTGGACAACACTGAAATTCGTGCCATGATTGACGCCCTTTGGTTCAGATTGAAGCGCCCATCTAATGAAAGAAAAGCAAATGGCAGCCCCAGAAAAGCGCGCCTCGATAAGCGCTAAAGCGCTATTACTTTTAATTTTTTTCTATCGCTACGCAATCAGCCCATTACTCCCTAGCCGTTGCCGTTATTATCCAACTTGTTCATCTTATGCAGACGAGTCAATTCGTCGATATGGTGCAATTAGTGGTGGCTGGTTAGCAATAAAAAGATTATCTCGGTGCCACCCTTTGGGCTCACACGGTCTTGATCCGGTACCAGATTTATCCCTAAACTCCTCTCATTGTTGCCAACGGAAACCCTAATCATGGATATCCGCCGTACCGTTATATTTATCGGTTTAGCCATAACCTCGTATCTTTTAATTTTAGCGTGGAGTTCTGACTACGCTCAAAAACCACAAACATCGACACCTGTTGCAGTTGAAACAAATTCAGTAGATACCCTATTTGAAGATGTTCCTGATACCAGTGATGCCCATAATGCACAGCCAAGTGTTAACGAAACACCTACATTAGCCGCTGCTCAAATTGACCAGACTGGATCAAATCAGATCATTAAAGTGAATACTGATGTGTTAGAAGTCAGTATCGATTTAAAAGGTGGCGAAGTAATTGCTGTAAAACTACCTGGCTACCCAGCATCTATTGATAACAAAGACATACCTTTTACATTATTAGATAGTAGTAATGAAATGACCTATACCGCCCAAAGCGGGTTACTAGGTCGTGATGGTATAGATGCAAAATCACCAGCAACATACAGTGCACAACAAAAAGTCTATCAGTTAGCTGATGGCCAAGAAGAACTGAGCGTAGTGTTAACAGCTACAGACGCTAAGTCACAAGTAGAAAAAGTATTTACCTTCCGCAGAAACAATTACCTAATTGATGTGAACTATAAAATTCACAATATTTCTGAAGAACCTTGGCAAGGTGTATTTTATGCACAGCTAAAGCGTGATAACTCTGGTGATCCTTCTGCTGGAAGTAGTATGGGAATGGCCGCTTATTTGGGTGCTGCCTTAACCACCAAAGACAGTCGTTATGAAAAAATAAAATTCAGCGACCTAGAAAAGAAAGGTTATAAGAGTGTTGAGACCGGTGGCTGGGCTGCTATGTTACAACATTACTTTTTATCTGCTTGGATACCTACTGATCAAGAAGCTCAATACACCTACAACGGTCGTGCTAACAAAGGTAATAACTTCTTTGGTTTTTATTCAGCACCACAAATAGTAGCACCAGGTGAACGTACAGAAATTGGTGCCAGTTTGTATGTTGGTCCAAAAATTCAAAAACGTTTGGCAGAAATATCCGAATATTTAAATCTAACCGTCGATTACGGTTGGTTATGGTGGATTGCACAACCATTATTCTGGTTACTTACTTTTTACCAAAGCATAGTGGGTAACTGGGGTGTAGCGATTATTCTGCTAACAATTTCTATTAAGATTCTTTTCTTTAAGCCTTCTGCTATGAGCTATCGCTCCATGGCGAATATGCGAAAAGTTGCACCTAAAATGCAAGAAATTAAAGAAACATACGCCGATAACCGCGAGAAGCTTGGTCAAGAAATGATGAAGCTTTATAAGGATGAAAAAATTAATCCTTTAGGCGGTTGTTTACCTATTTTGATACAAATGCCGGTGTTTATTGCGCTGTACTGGGTGATAATGGAATCGGTTGAATTGCGTCAAGCGCCATTCTTCTTGTGGATTACTGACATGTCGGTAATGGATCCATACTTTATTCTACCGTTAATAATGGGTGCTTCTATGTTCTTCCAAATGAAGCTTAACCCAACTCCGCCAGACCCAATGCAAGCTCGCGTAATGCAGTTTATGCCAGTGGTATTTACAGTGTTTTTCCTGTGGTTCCCTGCAGGCTTAGTATTGTATTGGGTAGTAAACAACTTGCTTTCAATTGCTCAGCAATACGTTATTACTAAGCAGATTGAAAACTCATAACCAATGACTAGCTTGGTTCATCAAGACAGTATTACTGCCATTGCCACTGCCCCCGGGCGTGGCGGTGTTGGTATTATCAGAATATCCGGTGCTAAATCCTTAGACGTTGCTCGGGCTATACTCGGTTTTGAACCTAAAGCTCGCTACGCACATTACGCTCCATTTAAAGCCCAAGATGGCTCGGTTTTAGATGAAGGCATCGCTTTATATTTTCCTAATCCTCATTCTTTTACCGGTGAAGATGTCCTTGAACTTCAAGGTCATGGCGGACCGGTGGTCTTGGATTTACTGCTTAGAGAAATAGTATCTCTTGGTTGTCGACTAGCACGCCCTGGTGAGTTTTCTGAACGTGCTTTTCTAAATGATAAATTAGACCTAGCTCAAGCAGAAGCTATTGCTGATCTTATCGATTCCTCTTCTGAGCAAGCAGCCCGCTGTGCGCTACGTTCATTACAGGGCGAATTTTCAAAAAGAATTCAGCAATTGCTTGATAGGCTGATTCATTTACGTATTTATGTAGAAGCAGCTATGGATTTTCCTGAAGAAGAAATTGATTTTCTTTCTGATGGAAAGGTAGCGGCTATGCTCGATGAAGTCGATGGTGAATTAAAAGCAGTATTACAAGAAGCCAATCAAGGAGCTTTATTGCGTGAAGGCATGAACGTTGTTATTGCTGGTCGCCCTAATGCTGGAAAATCATCTTTATTAAATGCGTTAGCAGGTATAGATAGGGCAATTGTCACTGATATTGCTGGTACTACTCGCGATATTTTAAAAGAGCATATTCATATTGATGGTATGCCACTGCATATTATTGATACAGCAGGTTTGCGTGACGCACCCGATGAAGTTGAACGTATCGGTATTCAACGTGCTTGGGATGAAATCAAGCAAGCTGACCGCGTGTTGTTGATGATTGACTCCACCAGTGACGAGACAAATCCAGAAGAGCTTCTACACGCTTTATACGATGAACAAGGTTTAAGTTCAGAAGCAGATACACTGCTAAACAGCGGACGTATTACCGTCATCCGTAATAAAGCTGATTTATCCACAGAAACCATTGGTTTAAATATAGAAACTATTTTCCCCACTATTAGTTTGTCGGCCAAACAAAATCAAGGTGTGGATGTATTACGCAGTCATTTAAAACAAATAATGGGGTTTGATGCCACTAACGAAGGCGGCTTCTTGGCCCGTCGTCGTCATATAGATGCACTTAACCGTGCACAAATGGCTTTAGACAACGGACGCATGCAACTAGAAGGCATGGCCGCTGGTGAATTATTGGCTGAAGACTTACGCATGGCTCAACATGCATTAAATGAAATAACCGGTGTATTTACCGCCGATGATCTTTTAGGCAAGATATTCAGTTCGTTTTGTATTGGTAAGTAAGTTTGCCAATCAGTTAACTTTTAAGATTCACGTTTATAAGTTAACAAGCGCCCTTTGAAAGGTGGACGATCATCAGGATTAAAGCCTAATAGTTCCTGATCAACAGAAAACCCTTGTTCCATTAATAACTTAGATAATTTATTACGATGACCACGTCCTGGGCAAGTAACCATTACTTTTACGCTGGGTTGTGCAATTTTATCTATTAATTCAGCCAGTAAGGTTGCGTGCTGACGTTCATAAAGCACATCACTAGCTATGATAATATCAAACTTACCTACTTCGAGTTTAGGCTTTTCCCAACACAAATTCACAAATGGAATAGGTGCAATTTGATTGCGTAAACTGTTTTTTTCTAAAAATAATTGGCTTAGGGGGTGTCTATCACTGGCAGTAATATCAGCGTTACGATGCTTAAGAACTAAACTTGGTAAACCCAAGCCACAGCCCAATTCAATAATTCGCTTATCAACAATATCAATTTTTTTAACAGCGTTTGCTAATACATGACCGGCTGGCCAAAGTTGACCAAAAAAGCTCCAGTTTGCGGGTGCAACGCCCGCAAGTTCAGCCAATTTTAGAGGATCGAAATATTGGTTGGTATCTTTTAAAGCTTTTATGCGTAGGTTCAATTGACCTACAGTGACATCAAGAAATCGCGTTTTATATCCAAGCATAGCACTCCTCAAATCTAATAAAAAAGAAAAGTTCAGCTTTGGTGTTTCGTTTGGAAAACACCTTAGATGGAGAGTTATTATAGCTCTTATAAATAAAAGTTATCGATAAAGTGATTTATATAAGAAATTCAAACATTAATAAACGACTACTTACAATGATATTAATGCACTAACACTTAAGAGATGCGGCATTATGCCACGCAATAGTTAATTTTTTTTCCTCTAAAATCACAGCTTTATTTTGTTCTGTAAAGGAATTTTGCTGTGATAAAGAACATGTTCTTGTCGATATTATTGTTGTTCGTCTCTTTTTTAGCTGTTGCTCAACCCAGCTCAAGTATTCAATTAGACTCAATAAGAGTTGTACCTTCTGGCCATATACTTTCCGTAGAAGATGTACAGGCGAGTGTAGAAGTCTTAGATAGAGAGCGTCTTGATCGCTATGGTGACTCAAACGTGAGTCAGGCACTTAAACAAGTTGTTGGTGTAGCTACTTCAAACAGTGGTTCATCTGGTAGCGTATCCATTCGAGGGTTCAATACAAATCATACTTTGGTATTGGTAGATGGCTTTCGTAGAACCAACAATTACGGCAGTTCAAATCCGAGTCAAATTGGTTATTTTGATATTGAACGCATTGAAATAATACGTGGTCCACTTTCGTCCTTATACGGTTCAGAAGCACTTGGCGGTGTCGTTAATGTTATAACAAGAAATCCAGGCGCTAATCCAGGTGTAAGTTTGGCATTAACGGGTGGTGCAAGTGAGCAAGGTCGAGAAACAATACAAACAGGGATTAATGTTCGTGCCGGCAAAGAAACCTTAGGTCATAGCCTTACTTTGGAACAAACGTATAGAGATGACTTGCAGCATAAAAATTCAATTGAAGACGATGCCGGTGAATTAAATAACTGGTCTGGTAGTTATCGCGGACGTTGGCAACCTAACCATACTGAAAGTATTGGTTGGGCATTAGAGGTTTTTGATCGTGATAGCCAAGCGGATTCTATTAACAATAATCAAAACTATATCCAATACGAAGAAGAGCGCCGCTACTTTGGCAGTGCAGATTACAAAAAACTGGGTACTTATGGTGAATTAGAAGTGCGCGCCAGTGCTGGTCAAAGTGTCGGAGAAACCAATAGAAGTTACCCAACAGTAGAAACCACTGACTTTATGCAATACCAAGCAGATGCAATTTATCATGTGCATACAATGGCAGAACATAAACTATCAGTAGGCAGTGGTATTAAGCGCGATGTGCTTGATGTAAGTATTAACCATAAACTCACTTCTCGTAATAATATGTTTGTTGTTGCTCAAGACCAGTGGCTGCTTGATGACGCTTGGAATTTTGTGGCAGGTTTACGCTACGATCACTATGACGATTTTGGTAACAGTGTTAATCCTCGACTTTCTTTAGCATGGGAAATAGAAAAATGGTCAGCCCGATTTGGATATGGTGAGGGTTTTCGCGCCCCGTCATTGTTAGAACAGTTTTCCAGTTTTAATCGAGGACGAATCCTTATCCAAGGAAATTCTGCCTTAAAAGCAGAGAGTTCAAGTTCTTGGGAGGCGATGCTGCGCAGAAACCTAGGGCAAGCACATATTGAAATCACTCTGCACCATAATGATGTTAAAGATTTAATAGATTCAGTAAGCACCGATAAAAAAGTGGGTACTTTATCTGTAGTTGAATATCAAAATATTAACAAAGCGCGCATCCGTGGAGCCGAGTTAGCCCTAGAAGTGCCTATAGCGGACTCTTGGTTAGTACGTAGTAGTTTTGAAATGCTTGATGCTATTGATGCAAACACTAAAGAGCGCTTAACCGGACGCGCACGCACCCTAGCCCGTCTAAATGTAGAATATTCACCCAATAAGTGGTCGTTTTATTCTCGTGCACACCACATGAATAATTTTTGGGGCGTTGATGCTTCAGCCCCGCGTGGTGCTAAGCCACATAATAGCAATTTACTGATTGTCGATATTGGCTTGAATTATCATTTCAGTAGTAACCTCCAACTTTCATTAGGTGTTGATAACCTATTCGATAATCAAGATCCTGATAATACGTCGCGCAGTCAGACCAATGATCCTGATGCGCGTTACTTGCACGTTGCAACTCGCCTTGAATTTTAATTTTATTAGTAAAGGGAGTTGAGTAGTGTCAAAAATTATAGCGACATCAAATAAGCCAGTTAGAGTTAAATCAATAACTTCAGGCGTAAGACTTACCTCTATACCCTTGCTGGGTTGGCTGTTAAGAAGATCCTTTCTAATGACCGCTAGCCGTATAGTTTCGTTAGTTATGCTGGTAACGGTGATATTTACAGGGCTTTGGTTTGAAGACGCAAAGATGGGGTTAGCTACCTTGTTGGCATGGGGTATTTTTTGGCCCCTATTCACCAGCTTAGTCACACCTACTTTTGGAAATTTATTTTGCTCTATTTGCCCGCATGGTTTTTTAGGACGATGGCTAAGCCGACATGGCTTGAGAAAACAGTTTCCAAAACGACTTCGTGGAATTTGGGGCGGGTTAATTTTGATTGTATTGGGCTATTGGTTGGCTGCCTACGCAATGCCTGGTGCTTTAGGTGGGTCAACAAGGGTAACTGCTTGGTATTTTCTGGTTTTCTCAATAATGGCATTCGCTGTATTCTTTATTTATAAAGATATGGCTTGGTGTAAGCATCTATGCCCACTGGGTCGCTTGTTATCACTGCATAGTAAAGTCGCAGTACTGAGTATCACTACCGACAAAGCAGATTGCCAAGACTGTCGAACTTTTGAATGTGCAACATCATGTGAGTATCACCTGTCACCCTTTCTGTTTGAAAGTCGCAATAATATGGATGCCTGTACCCTGTGCTTAGATTGCGTAAGTTCGTGTGATAGCGTTCATTTAACTGCCAACCTTCCTGGTCACGCTCTAAAAAAACCAATATTAAATCAAGATCGAAATGATATGTGGGTTTACCTTGTGATTTTTGCGGTAGCGGGTGTTGGTATTCAGTTTTTACATGGCCTGCATCACACTCCGCTTAAACCCCATTTACCATGGACAATAATGGGCGAATGGTTGCATTCAATAACCGCAGTAGAAGCTTCTTTTATAAGATTTGGCGGAATGTTTGCTTTAGTAATGGCGTTGGCAGTCACTTTAATAACTGCTGCATGGGGATATCACCGAGCGGCGCTGTTAGCTGAAGTAAATTGGCGCTCTGCTGCTAATACATTGTCTGTAGCCTTAGCACCCGTAGCTATTATTGGTTTAATACCCCATGCACTGTCTGTATTTGCAACCCGAACAGCTCATAATATAGGCAATGAAGTTGGGAGATTAATGGGTTATTCATGGCAATTTGAACCACTGGCAGTACGTGGTGATGCTTGGATATCTTGGCTTTCATGGTTGCCCTATATAGCAATGACTTGGGCGCTTTGGTTAGTTTGGCAGCGTGCGACGCTGTTAGCCGATTTAAAAAAGAATCGTATTAAAATTTGGTTTTATGGGGCGTTGCCAATATTTGTGTACGCAGCTGTATTCTTAATTAAGGTGTTATCCGTTTTGTTTATGACAGAAACTGTTCATCATCATTGAGCAAATTAGATAGAAAAAATAACAAAGCATTCGCTGCTGTTCTTACTTATGGCGAGTTGCGGGCGCATTTAATGGTAATTGTAGAGTAAAGGTCGTGCCTTCCCCTACAGTGCTATGAAATTTAATGCGCCCACCTAAAAGACCAGTAACTAATGTGTATATTATATGCAAACCCAAACCAGAACCGCCTTGGCCGAGCTTGGTGGTGAAGAAGGGGTCGAACACCTTCTTCTGATTGCTTATAGGTATTCCATCACCATTATCGCTAACTATTAGCGTTATCCAGCCTTTTTTAGTGCCTTCAGTGGTCAATTTAATTTGTCCATTTTTTTGATCACTAAAAGCATGGGTGATGGCGTTGTTAATTAAATTGATTAACACCTGCCCTAGAGGTCCTGGATAACTATCGAAAACAATTTCTTCAGGAATATCGGTAACAAGTTTTATTGTGGTTTTACGGATACTAGGGTTTAGGGTTAAACAGATTTCAGTAACGATTTGTTTAAGATTGAATTGACGGCGTTGGTAACTTGTTTGATCAACGGCTAATTGCTTAAAGCTTTTAATTAGTTCATCGGCTCGTTCCAGATTGCGCTGTATAACAGTACTGCTTTCCTCAACTTCGTTTAGAAAGTCGTTAAGAGCACTATGGGTTAACCCAGCTTCCTTTTGCATAATAAAATCATGCTGATTTTGTAATAACGAGCTGGCTACCATAACAGCATTACCAATAGGAGTGTTCAGTTCGTGAGCAATGCCCGCAACTAAAGCACCTAACGAAGCCAACTTTTCACTCTGTAAGAGCTCATCTTGGGTGCGTTGTAAGTGTTCTAAAGTTTTGTGCAATTCAGCTGTACGTTGCTCTACTCGTTGTTCAAGACTTGAGTTGAGCTGTTCAATTTGTTGTATATGCTGCTTGCGTTCACTGATATTAATTTGCGTGCCTAGCGCTTTACTGGTTGGTTGGTTATTCGAATCTAAGAAAAATCGTCCACGTGATAATAACCATACCCAGCTGCCATCGGCATGGGCTAAACGAAACTCACTTTCATACATGCCTTTTCTATCAGTCGCTAAATAATTAGAAAACTCTTTAGTGCAGCGCTCTTTATCTTCAGGGTGTAAGAGGTTTAGCCAGACATCAATCAATGAGTAGTTACCGTTTTCATTGGTAGGAAAGTCACTAGCGCTACGGCCGATCATATTGAAATATTCATCACTGCACCAAAGCTCTTGGCTTTCTTCATTCCACTCCCATGCACCAGTATTAGATGTATGGATCAGTGCTTTAAAGCGTTTGTTTTCTTGTATAAAATTTTCTTCTGCACGCTTTCTAACACTTATATCTTGTCGTGTACCAATTATTTTTATAGGTACGCCCAGCTGGTCGTATTCAAAAATTTGACCACTGTCTAATACCCAAAGCCAGTGACCATCTTTATGTCGCATTCTTTGTTCACAATGGTAGCGGCTAATTTTATTGTCGATTAAATCATCGATTTGTTGACGACTTTTGACTAGATCAGCAGGGTGACAAAGATCGGTAAAAGTATCTGCAGAGTTGGCATCTAATTCATCGAGCGAATAGCCTAATATCTCAAGCCAGCGCTTATCTAATTTTGTTTCATTGGTAATGATATTCCATTCCCAAGTACCAGCATTTAAAGCATCAAGGATATATTCTAAGCGCCGTTTTTGTTGTTCCATAATCGCACCTGACTTATAAATTCAAATTCCAGTTTTCTAACCATTTAGAAAACACATGTTCAGGTAAGGGTTTTGAAAACAAATAGCCTTGGCCATCTTGACAGCCAGCACCTAAAAAGAAGGCACATTGTTCCTCTGTTTCAATGCCTTCGGCAATGGTGTCTAACTTTAGGTGGCTGGCCATAGCAATAATAGTATTGGCCATTTCATAAGTATTAGAAGAAACGCCTTCACCACTAACGAAGCTTCTATCAATTTTTAAACGGTTCATTCTTAGGTTTTGTAAAACACTTAAAGAAGAGTAACCAGTACCAAAGTCGTCCATGGCTAAGTGGACACCAGCTTTTTGTAATTGTCTTAATCTTTCAGAAAGTCTTTCAATATTTTCTATCGCAATAGATTCTGTAAGCTCAATTTCTACCTGACTTCCAGGTACACCGGACTCCTTCAATAAGGATAAAAACATATATACAAAATCAGGTTCAGCAAATTGGGTATGAGAAACATTAACGGCTACCCTAAAAGTATCATCTACTTTGTTATTTAAACTGGCACGCCATGTTAGTGCGGTACGAATAACCCATTCACCAATAGGAACCATTAAGCCTGACTGTTCTGCAATCGGAATAAAAACATCGGGCGGAATAAAATTTCCATCCGGTGTTTGCCAACGTAATAAGCACTCAGCACCAATAACCTGTTTATCCTTTAAGCGGACAAAAGGCTGAAAATACAATTCAAGATGTTGTTCTGAAATAGAAGTTCTTAATTGATTAAGCATATTAATGCGGTCGCGTGCATTTATACTTTGAGCTTCTTTAAAATAAAGAGCTTTACCTCGCTGCACACGCTTAGCTTGTTTTAAAGCAGCACCAGCGTTTTTGAGTGCTTCAACACCCGCTTGAAATTTGTCACTGCTTTTAACCAAACCGGTGGTGGCAGACAAGCGTAGAGTTTCTGTGCCGTTTATTATAAAAGGGTCGGCAAATGCTAAGGTAATACTGTCTGGGTTTACTTCATCGCTATCGCCTAACAGACCAAAGAGATCGCTACCAATGCGCGTAACTAAGGTTTTATCAGAGAAAAAGCTGCTTAATCTGGCGGCCACGGATTTTAAAACCGCATCACCAAAACTGTCATCTAAAATACTATTAATATCAGCAAAGTTATCTATGTCTACTAACGCCAATACGTTTTGACTGGTTTGATGATCGTCTAAGGCAGAAATTAAGGCGTTACGGTTAGGTAGGTTTACCAAATTATCATTAAAAGCAAGTTCGTTGATGGTTAAATACAGCTGTAGGTTTTTAAAGGCGACTGAAATATTGCCACAAAAAACTTCTAGCAATCGTTTTTCATGGTTTTCCAGAGGCCGGTTAATATCAACAAAAGCGGCCAACCCTTGAAAACTATTACCTGGAAAAAACAAGCAAACACCGCCCTCAAAAAAGTGTTGTTGCTTTTGTAAGGTGTACTCTAAATATCGCTTTACTCGCTCTTGGGGAATATCAGCTAACGCCAATCCTATCCAATCACTGTAGTCACCCGATGCTGCCAAAATATAAGGTTTGCTGTTTGGTTCGCTCATAGCAGCACAAACCAAGCATTCAGAATCGACATTTAGTAAGGCGCAAAGCTGAGTTACTAAGCCACTAGCAAATTTCTTTAAGCCGACCAGTCTTCCTAGCTCGGTAGTAGCTTCTAATATTTGTTCTAATCCAACACGGTTTGACTCTAGCTGTTGGATTTGAGCGTAAGATCGAATAGCCATGGTAAGGCTAGTGAATAGTCTTACTTGGGTGAGTTCAGTTTTTGTTTTGTAATCATTAATATCAAACTTTTTAATGGTATCTATTTCGGGTGCATAGCCTGGTTGACCCGTGCGTAAAATAATACGTATTGATTGGAGGTCTAAAACGTCACGAATATGCTGTACAAGACGTAAGCCGGCATCATCGCTTTCCATAACAACATCGATAATAGCGACGCAAAAATTATTTTTTTGTTGAAGAATGTCTATAGCTTCAGTGGCCGAATAGGCATGAGAAAACTCCAGTGGCCGCCCTTCCACCTCTAAATTTTTGAGTGCCAATTTTGTCGCTATATGAACATCCGGCTCGTCATCGACTAATAACACTTGCCAGGTTGGTCTAGTCTTGGTCGATTCTGAAATTGGTTGCTCGTCGATAAAAACAAGAAGGTCATTGTTGTTATTTTGGCCGGCCATAATGACACCTTAAAGTCTTATGTTTATTACGAATACTAAAAGTCTAGTTGCCGGTTCTGCTGTTAGCCAATTATTGTCATGTAATAACACTTAAGACTGCTTTTATCAGTGCGGATTACTTACCTAGTATTCAGTACTTAGTACTCAAATTGATCCACGTCATTGATTTGTTTATATCTTTATAGGTAAAAAATCATATGTTTATCTGGAAAATATGAAAATCTTGAGTAAACTACACAGAACGTGACCTATCTTTACGTTAAAGGTCTACTCTTTATATAACCGCAAAATACTAGAACGCATTAACGTTGAAGGCGCTAAATCTGGTATTTCACACCTTGTAAGAGGTCATTATGCAAATTCAAGAAACTTATAACGATGGCGTCATTCGGCTGTTTTTATACGCAGCAATTTTTTGGGCGTTAATTGGTATGAGTGTGGGGGTGTTTGTGGCGGCTGAGCTTTATTGGCCAAACCTGAACATGGATATTCCTGCTCTATCTTTCAGCCGTCTGCGCCCTAGTCATACATTCGGCGTTATATTTGCCTTTGGTGTGAGTGCTTTGATAGGTACCAGCTTTTATGTAGCGCAAAGAACGGGTCATACGCGTTTAGCGTTTGGCAAGTTAGCTTATTTTGTGTTTTGGGGTTGGCAGCTAAGCTGCGTGCTTGCCATGATCACCGTCCCACTAGGCTTTACTCAAAGTAAAGAATACGCAGAGCCAGAGTGGATCATAGATATCTTAATTGCAGTGGTCTGGGTAAGTTATGGTGTAGTGTTCTTTGGTACGCTTGCTCGTCGCCGCATTAAAAATATTTATGTAGCCTGCTGGTATTACGGTGCCTTTATTGTGGCCGTTGGCATGATGCATATTGTTAATAACTTAGTTATCCCAATTTCTTTAACCCGTTCCGTACCTATTTATTCAGGTGTGGTCGACGCCATGGTGCAGTGGTGGTATGGCCATAACGCCGTAGCCTTTATTCTTACAGCGGGTTTCTTAGGCATGATGTACTACTTTGTGCCTCGCCAAGCGCAGCAGCCCTTGTGGAGCTACCGCTTTTCTATCGTTAACTTCTGGGCATTAATTTCTGTATATATGTGGGCCGGCGCGCATCATCTAATGTATACCGCTCTGCCAGACTGGGCACAGTCCGTTGGTATGGCGTTCTCTATTATTCTGGTCATGCCAAGTTGGGGTTCTGCGGCTAACGGTTTAATGACTTTTAATGGTGTGTGGGACCGAGTGAAGAAAGATCCTGCCGCCAAGTTTATGGTTATCTCGCTTATTTTCTACGGTGCTTCCACTATGGAAGGCTCCATCATGGCTGACAAAACCGTTAACTCTCTATCGCATTACACCGATTGGACTGTCGCTCACGTTCACTCAGGCTCATTAGGTTGGGTGGCAATGATTACTATTGGCTCATTATATGCCATGGCACCTCGTATTCTAGGTCGCACAGAAATGCATTCTCATAACGCAATGGAATGGCACTTCTGGTTGCACCTATTAGGTACCTTGTTATATGTCGTGGCTATGTGGGTGGCGGGTATCACCGAAGGTCTAATGTGGCGTGCCTCTTATGCCGACGGTACCTTAATGTATTCCTTCCTAGACAGCTTAATTGCGATTAAACCTTGGTACGTTGTACGTGCACTTGGTGGCGGCTTTATTCTGGCTGGCATGGGCGTGATGGCGTGGAATATGTGGAAAACTTCAGATGAAGCGCGCAAAGGTAATGTTGCACCTATTCCGGTACCTCTAGATGACGGTACTGGTCATATTGCTAACCCACAAGCCACTGGCGCTTACTAAGGAGCTGATCATGAAAATACCCTTTAAGTATTTTGAAGCCATTGAAAAACGCACTTGGTTGCTGGGCATATTAACGGCTGCTTTCCTTTCATTGGGTGGGTTAGCAGAAATTACGCCCCTGTTTGCTGCCGCTAATAGCGTTAAGGCACCTGAAGGAGTTAAACCTTATTCGGCAGAGCGTTTAGCTGGTTTTGAAGTGTATGTGCATAACGGTTGTTATTTATGTCACTCGCAAATGATTCGTCATTTGAGCTTCGAAACAGAACGTTATGGCGCACCTTCAGTGGCGGAAGAGTCAGTGTTTGACCGTCCGATGCAGTGGGGTTCTAAACGTACTGGCCCAGACTTAGCCCGTGTCGGTGGTAAGTATTCAGATGTGTGGCAACGTCAGCATTTAATTGATCCGCGTAGCGTTGTGCATGAGTCTAATATGCCTAAATACGGTTGGTTAGAAGACAAAACCGTTAACGCCAAAACGTTGCAAAACCGTATGCGCGCAATGCGCACCTTAGGCGCGCCATATACAGACGAAGAAATTGAAGGAGCATTTGCTGCTGTTGAAGGTAAAAGCCAAATGGACGTCTTAATAGCGTACTTACAAGGCCTAGGCATAGATAACAAAGCGCCAGCAAATGAGACTCAAGATAAAGAGGTTGATCACCTATGAACCCAATCTGGGGTGAGATTCTTGGTTACGTAACAGTAGCCATGATGACTTTGTTTATTGGTATTTGGATTTAATTAACTATGTCACCATTTTATTCTTATTTATTTGGGCTACACGTGTAAATATACCAACCGATAAAGATGGAACTACTGGTCATAGCTGGGCCAACGGTACCATTCGTGAAGGCTTACACAAACTACCAAAGTGGTGGTTGATAATGTCCTCACTTGGCTTTGTTGCAGCCTTTATTTACTTAGTACTTTACCCCGGCTTTGGTAACAACGAGGGTATATACGGGTGGACTTCAACCAAGCAAATGCATGAACAAATTGTTGAAAGTAATACTAAAAAAGCACCACTAATAGATCAGATTCAAGTGCAAAGCATATTAGAACTGTCTAAAAACGAGGATGCTTTAAAAGTAGGTAAGCGCTTATTTGAAGATAACTGTGCGGCTTGTCATGGCTATCAAGCACAAGGCAGTCAAAAATTAGGCGCGCCTAAGCTAACAGACAATACTTGGTTGTATGGTGGCAAAGTAAGAGATGTTATTCACACCATTACTTACGGTCGTCAAGGGATAATGCCAGCGCACAGCGCCAGCTTAAACAGCGGTCAAATTAACAATGTTGCCAATTATGTTTTAAGTTTATCTGGTTTGGCACATAACCCTGCCGATGCAGTTAAGGGTCAACCCATATTTGCTCAAAGCTGTGCGGTCTGTCACTCTGCTGATGCTACTGGTAACCCTATGTTAGGTGCGCCTAACTTAACCGACGATGATTGGTTATATGGCAATAGCATAACCACGGTAAAAGAGTCCATTAGTGATGGTCGCCACGGGGTAATGCCTGCTTGGAACGACCGCTTAAATGAAAATCAAATTAAACTTCTAGCGGCTTGGGTATTAAGTCATGACAACACCGAACAGGCAATTGCCGCAGGTGAAGAGTAACACTCAAATAGAGGGTGCCAAGGGAACTTGGTACCGTTCGCCTACAGTTTGGTTAGGTATTGTTATAACCGTTGTTATTTTTGTTGGTTGTGTGCAATTTCTCTTGTTGGCAGCAGATATTCGTAAACATGAAAACGCACACAACCTAGCCAACACTAGCAACACAGAAAGTAAAACCACAAAGAAAAAGGAACTGACTCATATTCTGGGTGTTCCCATCAGTGCTTCTTCACTAGCAAAACCTGAACAGTCTACCAACAATACCGCTGAGGCTAATGACGGAGAAAGTTCTGACCATTCATTATGAAACCTTCCCCACGTTGTTATCATTGTGACGAAGCTATACCGCAAGGGTCAGACCTAAAGGCGAAAGTAGCAGGAAGGTTGCGCTCAGTCTGCAGTCAAAGCTGTTTAACCACTGCGGAGTGGATTGACCAAACCGGTTTAGCCGACTATTACCGTCTTCGCTCTGGTCCTAATCAACGCTTCAGCAAAGTTGATAATAGCCATTGGCAAAATTCTGCCCTATTACAGCAAGTGATGCGCGATAAAGGCGATGGCATTTTTGAAGTCAGTTTATTGATGGACGGCATGCATTGCGCTGGTTGTGTGTGGTTAATCGAACGGGTATTGCTCAAGTTGGGTGGGGTTAGTGACATTCAGATCAACCCAATGACCCGCCGCGCGGTACTAAGCTTTGATTCCAATAGAATCAAACTCACTGATATTCTTCAAGCCTTAAACCATGCTGGTTATCGTCCACGCCCGTTAGAGCGGCAGAATGTTGATGATTCCCGAACCCAAGAAAGCCGTGACTTACTCAAACGTTTGTTAATTGCCGGTTTCGGTATGATGCAGGTAATGACCTATGCTTTCGTGCTCTATATGGAAAACTTTGGTGAATTACCTGGTGGTACCAAAGAACTGTTTCGCTGGTTAGGGTTTTTAGTTTCTACCCCTGTTGTGTTCTATTCAGCTGCACCATTCTTTAAGAGTGCGCGTTCTGCATTGCGCTTAAAAATGCTCAATATGGATGTTCCAATTGCCATTGCCATTACCGCGGTGTATAGCACTAGCGTTTATCAGGCAATGATGTTTCAAGGCGAAGTCTATTTTGAATCGGTCACTATGTTGGTGTTCTTCTTATTAACTGGCCGTTATTTAGAAATGCGCGCCCGTCACCGCAGTGTCGACAGCGCCGATGCCTTAGTGCAGTTAACACCTGCTTTCGCCCAGCGAATTTTGGCCGACAACCAAACAGAAGATGTGCCGGTCGTTTCATTGAAAATGGGTGATAAAGTGCGAATAATGGAAGGCGCACACATACCTGCAGACGGTGTATTGTTAAGCGCACAAACCCAATTAGATGAAGCTTTATTGTCGGGTGAAGCAACAGCAAGACAACGTTTAAAAGACGATGCCGTCATTGCTGGCAGCATGGTGTTAGAAGGCCCAATAGATATAGAAGTTACCCGTGTTGGCGCTGATACTTTTCTAGCTACTTTGGCTAACTTATCTACCAAAGCGCAAACCCAAAGACCAAGACTTACACGACGTAGTGAACGTATAACCGCCAACTTTGTGTTGCGCGTATTAATCATAACGGCATTCACCTTAGTTGGTTGGCTTTGGTACGACCCCAGTCAGGCCTTAGATGCCACCATAGCTCTATTGGTAGTCGCCTGTCCTTGTGCGCTAGGCTTAGCCGCACCGGCCGCCATTACCCGCGCCATGGGTGTTCTGGCCAAACGTAATATTCTCGTTATTAAACCAGATGCTTTAGAAACACTGGTACAAATAGATACTGCAGTGTTTGATAAAACCGGCACATTAACTGAACCCAGCTTAGATGCCACTCAAGTCGACCCGCAAGCTTTACAGCTAGCCGCTAGCCTTGCTCGCGAAAGTCAGCATCCACTGTCTCGTGCTTTAGTTGCAGCCAATAAGTTACCTTTAATAGCGGCGTTAGAAACTCAATCGTTTCCCGGTATGGGTTTAGAGGCAACTGTCGCTGGTAGAAAATTACGCTTAGGCCAGCCACGCTTTGTATTGGATGAAAACTTAGTCGAAGCGCATCAAGACAGCAGTTTGGTGCTAGGTGAAAACGGCAAGCTACTGGCCAGTTTTCATTTAAACGAAAAGCTAAGAGAAGACGCCATTATTACGGTGAATATGCTCCAAGCGGATAATAATCAGTGTCAAATTCTCAGTGGCGACAATGAAACACGCGTTAAAAATATTGCTCAGCAGCTAGGTATTAAACAATGGCATGCGCGCCAAATACCCGCAGATAAGCTAGCTCATTTAAAAATGCTGCATGAAAATAAACACAAAGCCTTAATGGTGGGTGATGGCAGTAACGACGCACCTGTTCTGGCGGGTGCCGATGTTTCAATTGCCTTAACCTCAGGCGCAGAGTTGGCTCAAGCCAATGCCGATATACTGCTCTGTGATGGTCGTTTAAGTAATCTAATCTATATCCGTGATATTGCTCAACAGACACAAAAAATCTTAAAGCAAAACGAGCGCTGGGCTATTACCTATAATACTTTAGCTATGCCCGCTGCTGCATTAGGGTTTATCCCACCTTGGTTAGCGGCTATATTTATGTCCATCAGCTCTTTAGTAGTGGTTTTGAACGCGCTTAGAATTGGTGCTAATACAAACAAAGGCTAAACAATGAATATAATTTTAATCATGATTCCACTGTCACTGTTTGTGCTTATAGGCGCAGCTGCCATGTTTTTTTGGGCGGTAAACAAAGGTCAATTTGATGATATGGACTCACCCGGGCTAATGCCGTTGAGCGATAACCTGCCAGATGAGGAAGACGAAGAAGAGGCCGAGCTGACTGCAGACGATGAAATTAAATCAGTGGCAGAGCAAGACTAAAGTACTTAACTTGAAGAAACTATCTCTTTGGGTACCCAAAGCGTTAACACAAACGCAAATACTAAAGCGACAAAACCAATCACAAAGGTCGAAGCAAGACTTGCACCTTGTTCTATCCCTAACTTAGCCAGCCAAGGCCCAGTCAGTTGAGTAAAACCGTAAAGTGCGACCAGAGCAGCGCTTAAGCGTGGCCCTTGGTGCGGATGCAAACTACGCGCAAGGCGCTGCGTTAATAGCACACAACCTAAAAAGCTGCTGCCCATAAAAATAGCACAAAGCCATAAACCCAGCTTGCCACCAATTAATAACAAGGCAGCAATGCTGATTGCTTGCATGGCGTAATTCCACAACAAAGCCCGTTTATCGCCCATCTTGGCACCTAAATGATTCCACAACCATGTTGATGGCAGTGAAGTAATAGCGACTAACAACCATGCACTAGGTACCAGCTGTACTTGCCACTCATAGGCAACTGCCGGAATAAACGTCATCGGCAAAATATAACCAAGGCCAGCGCCGGCATAACTTAAAAACAAAGGTGTGGTGCTTTTATCCCATAAGACCGTACGTTTTTTGGTTTTCTTTACCGGCTCATAATTGGGTAAGCGGCGTAAATGCCAAACACTCCACAGCATTAAAGGCAAAGAAACCATCGCTGCAGTTAACCAACGACCAGAACCGTTAGTCCATGTAGAAGACAGTTCGACCAGCAATGTGGAAGATAAAATACCTGCGCCAACCCCTAAATACATCAAACCACTATGTTGAGGCTTGCCTACTTCGACCAACCACTCCAACACTAACGCTGGTGCCAAAACAAACACCACACCGTTACTAATGCCGTTTAATAATCGTAAAAAAGCCAAGGAATCATAGGTTTCTGCAAACAACTGTAGCAAAGTAATAAATGCATTAGCCATCAACATAAGAATCAGAGAGATACGCCCTAGCGCACGTTGGTATAAAAACAAAGCCAACATGGCTCCTAATAAATAACCAACGTAATTCCAGCTGGCGATAGCGGCTGCCTCAGGCAAGGTGATTAAACCATCACTAACCAACAACGGTAATAAGGGTGTATACACAAAACGGCCAAAGCCATGTACCACTACCAAAGCAACAGCAGCGGCAATAATAGGCAACCAGAAAGAAGAGAATAATGATTTGTTAGACATAATTAAAAACCGTAAAAACCACTATGCTAGCTGCTGAATTGAGGGCGTCTATGCTACCATCGACCACTTTAAGAACAACGTAGAATTTTATGAGTTTAAATATGGACGCCCTTGGCCAACAATTGCACTTGGGAGCACAAAAGCTTGGAGTAGATCTAAGCGCGCAGCAGCTGCAAGCATTGCTTACCTATTTACAGCTTTTAATAAAGTGGAATAAAGCTTATAACCTTACCGCCATTCGTGAGCCAAGACGCATGGTAGATTTGCACTTACTTGATAGTTTGGCTGTCCACCCACATATACAAGCAGCGAATCATATTATTGATGTCGGCACGGGTGCGGGTTTACCGGGTGTAGTGCTGGCCATTATGAACCCAAACAAAAACTTCACCTTACTTGACAGTAATGGTAAAAAAACACGCTTTTTGGTGCAAACTAAAACAGAAATAAAGCTAGATAACCTAACCGTTATCAATGATCGAGTAGAGGCCTATCAGCCACCGCAGCTGTTCGATATGATTATTAGCCGTGCCTTTGCTTCATTAGCAGACATGACCGGTTGGTGCCGTCACCTGTTAGCAGAAGGCGGCTCTTTTTTAGCGATGAAAGGCCAGTATCCACAAGAAGAAATAAGCGCCATAGCGCATGAATATAAAGTGCTGACTAAGTATGAGCTGCATATACCTAATGTTGACGGTGAGCGCCATTTACTGACCATAGCGCCATTATAAACTGCATTATGATTGGCACTATAAAAAATCAGTACTGCTGTAATGTAATTAAAGGAAAACCATGAGCAAAATTATCGCGATAGCAAACCAAAAAGGCGGAGTGGGCAAAACAACTACCGCGGTTAACCTTGCAGCTTCATTGGCAGCTACCAAGCGTCGCGTTTTACTGGTTGACCTCGACCCACAAGGCAATGCCACCATGGGCAGCGGTATCGATAAGCACGAACTCGAAGTTTCATTGTACGAAGTACTAGTAGGTCAAGTACGCACTGCTAAGGCGGTGGTCTTTGCCGAAAATGCAGGCTATGACATTTTGCCATCTAACGCTGACTTAACCGCAGCGGAAGTTGAACTAATGAACTTGTCACGGCGTGAAACTCGCCTTAAAGAAGCGTTGTCCGAAGTGCGCTCTGATTACGACTATGTACTGATAGACTGCCCGCCCTCATTAAACATGCTGACAGTTAATGCGTTAGTAGCAGCCCAGTCCGTATTAATTCCTATGCAATGCGAGTATTACGCCTTAGAAGGCTTGTCTGCTTTACTGCAAACCATCGAGTCTATTAAGCAAACGCTCAACCCAAAACTAGAAATAGAAGGTCTGTTGCGTACCATGTATGACCCGCGTAACAGCCTAACCGTGGACGTATCCACCCAGCTGATTAACCACTTTGGTGACAAAGTCTACGGTACAGTTATCCCGCGTAATGTGCGCTTAGCAGAAGCGCCCAGCTACGGTATTCCTGTATTGGGCTATGACAGAACTTCACGTGGTGCCATTGCCTACCTAGCACTGGCTGGTGAATTAAATCGTCGAACTAAACAAGCAGCAAGTGCTTAGATATTGAACAAGGTTTATTAAATGAGTAAGAAAAAACGTGGCCTAGGCCGTGGCTTAGACAGTTTGTTATCCAGCTCGCGAGAAAGCGTTGCTATCGACTCTAATGAGAACGACCGCACCACCGCAATAAATTATCAAGACGGTACGCTACGCCACCTACCCGTCGAATGGCTACAGCCAGGCCGTTACCAACCACGTAAAGACATTCAGCCAGAAGCGTTAGAGGAGCTAGCCGCTTCCATCAAGGCGCAAGGCCTAATGCAGCCTATTATCGCCCGCCCTATTGGCGGCAGTGACGAACGCTTTGAAATTATTGCCGGTGAACGTCGCTGGCGTGCTTGCCAACTGGCACAAATAGACACCATTCCGGTTATCATTAAAGATGTAGCTGATGACGCTGCTCTTGCGATGGCGCTGATTGAAAATATCCAGCGAGAAGACTTAAACGCTATGGAAGAAGCGCAAGCGCTCTACCGCTTGCAGCATGAGTTTGAACTAACCCAACAACAAGTGGCTGAAGCCGTCGGTAAAAATCGCGCTACAGTGGCTAACTTATTACGTTTAGTTAACCTCAACGCCGACGTAAAGCTACTGCTAGAACATGGCGATATCGAAATGGGGCACGCGCGTGCATTGCTAGGCCTGCAAGACGAACAACAAAGTGAAGCCGCTACCAAAGTGGTTACAGCTGCACTAAACGTTCGTCAAACCGAAGCCTTAGTACGTAGCATACAAGAAGGCAAGCCAACCCAGGCGGTGCCAACACGCCAAGACCCAGACATCGCTCGCTTACAAAAAATACTCGGTGACCGCTTAGGCGCAACCGTTGATATCAAACACGGCACAAAGGGCAAAGGGAAATTGGTTATCAGCTACAGCTCTCTCGATGAGCTGGATGGTATCTTGGCGCATATAAAATAGCCTGGGATTAAGTCAGAAACAGTCAAGCCATTACTACGAGGTTTTATCATGACGCAAGAACAAGAAACCACCGGTATGGATGATTTTACCCGCAGGTATCTCTATGTTTTATTGATGGTGGTATTTGCTGGTTGTGTTTGGTGGCTTAGCAGTCTAGATTTTCGAGCTGGTGCCATAAATAAAGTACTTAAGGCCGATGCCGAATTGTCCAGTTATGAATATCAATTTCGCGTTATCTCTTTAAAAGAGGGTGTGGCGCAAGTCAGTAGCCCTCGCTCTGCCGAGCTACCAGCTATTCAATCATTGCGTATTATGCATCCTGAATTACAGCAAAGCAGTGTAGCTTCGGAAGAAGTAATGGCGGCACAAGACAAGTTGGCCCGAATGCAGTCCTATGCAGCTGAGTTGGTAACTAGCCAAGAAGGTGTAAGTACGGTTCGGTGGGTATTAGATCGTAAGTGGCTTGCCAAGCACGGTGTTTACGTAGATTAGAAACACTCAGTTACCGGTGAATACTGCGCCATGGCGCAGGACCTGCACGGCATCAGTACCACATATAGAGGTCAAATAGGTTAAGTACGAAATTCATTTAAATGCGTACTTAGGTCGACTGAAGATGCACGATTGTCGAAGGCCAGTTGATTGATGCTACTAAGAACTTGCATGTTCGTTAAACTGTTTGTTTTTTGAGCTTCGACAAGTGTAAAAGCAGCTAACATATCCTGGTTAATGCGTGATGCAAGCGTGGCAGCCTGTTCGGCAAGCGGTAAGAGATCTTGAACTTGCTCTGTCACCATTATCATCTTTGGTAAGCTCTGGTTTGCACCCTTATTAAGACTGTTAAGTTGTTGTGTCCTTTGCTCAATTGCACCCTGTACCGAATTGGCAGCAGTAGTCACCTCTGCAACAATTTTACCTACATCTGCTAGGCTTGTTTGAGTGCGTTTCGCGAGAGCCCGTACTTCATCGGCTACTACCGCAAAGCCGCGGCCTTGCTCACCCGCTCGGGCAGCTTCGATGGCAGCGTTTAATGCTAAAAGATTGGTTTGTTCGGCGATATCACCGATAGCCTTCATGATGATCCCGACTTGTTGCGTTCCATGATTGAGCTCGGATACGCTTTGCTCAAGGGCTGCGCTGTCTGCATCAATACTACGGCTTATACTGGCTACTTCCTGAACTGCATCTTGGGTTTCCTTGGCGTTTTTTAAAATACTTTCTACGCCTTGGTGAGCTTGCTCACCTATAACAACAAACACTTCAGCTTGTTCTTGCACCTGACGAATAAGAGACAGGTTTTTATCTAAAGAGCTTCCGTTTTCAACTATGCGCTGACGAATGCTGTCTAATTCAGTGTAAAGCTGTTCAGCAAATATTTGTGCGCTGTGCGAGTTCTTTTTAGCTTGACTTAAGGCAATGTTAATAACCTCCCTAAATTCATCGATTACAGTAACCACGCCTTCCATTTCAAGGTTAAAGCTCATGTTAATACTGGAGGGACGGGTCAAGTCTTTATGCTTAAACTGCTGCATATATCGGCGAACATCAGCAAGGGTGCGAACACCCCAGCGATACTCATCAATATCATGAATAATTAATACAATAACAATGAGCCACTGAATGGTTATCCCAAACCAATGCTGAGTAAACCAAGATGCACTGATGGCAAGCAGAAGGATACCGCACCAATGTACAGTACGCATACGCAAAAAAAGTGATCTCATTATCTCTCCGCTGACAAAAATATACAGACATCAGTATAGCCAAGCTTTTAATGTTTTCTGGTTTGCAGGAAAGTTAATAATTATAATTTAATGTTGGCCATAAAAATGGCCGTCAACATAAGGATAAGCACCATTAAAACTCACGGACCACATTTTAAAAATTAATTTCACTCCTAAAGCGCCTTAAGCTGGCCTACTCAAAAAGTAATAGTAACTATCGCTTTTGCTCATCACGAATGAGCAACTGGGGTGCTATATTGAGCCACGGCAACCAAAGTCAGTAATTATTTTGCCTTAAACCTTGGTTTAGGTTGAATGAATAGGCCGTTATCCATATAATCAGCGCGGATTTTTGACCCGCAAACGGGAAGGTGAGTTTCAGTGGAGCTTGGTTTTGTCATCAATAAAGCGTCCACCGGTGCATAGAATAGTAATTGTGCAACTGGCTTTAACCGTAATTGTTGGGATGATTGGCTGGTTGCATAGCGACGTGGCAGCACAATCAGCATTATTAGGTGGATTGGCTTGTGCCTTACCTAATGCGTATTTTATTTGGCGAGCCTTTCGATACCAAGGCGCCATAAATATGCAGTTAGCAGCAAATGCGCTTTACCAAGGGGTAGCGTGGAAATTTATATTAACCGCCCTAATGTTTGTTGTAATTTTTAAAATGGGTTGGCAACTAAATCATTTAGCACTGTTTGCAGGTTTTGTGGCAGTGCAGCTGGGACAAATGTTCTCCGGCAAAATAGCGAATTTATAAACCTTTAGAATTGCGAGTGTATTATGTCTAATAACTCATCTGGGCTGGATGCAGGGGTATACATCCCCCATCATTTAACCAACCTAAC
>SMEQ01000086.1_pt1 | contig 30881 bp, 16 predicted proteins | sample 2456281 | NCBI WGS metagenome assembly SMEQ01 (sample SAMN10132596, study PRJNA489261) | soil metagenome | isolation source: day1 antibiotic-loamy sand soil ammended with raw manure from dairy cow... | place: USA | collected 2015-04-01
AGACTTAGGTTTACGATTAATAGTAGAGAACACAGCAGTGCCACCCGGCTTCAAAAGTGTATAGCAGGCTTTAATAATAGATTCTGGGTCGGGGACGTGTTCTAGCATTTCAAGGCAGGTAACTACATCGAAGCTTTCTGGCTGTTGTGCCGCTAACTCTTCTACGGCAATACATTGATAATCGACTTTAACGCCTGTTTCTAAAGCATGCAGCTTGGCCGTGTTTAGGTTGGCTTCACCTAAATCAATGCCGGTAACTTCAGCACCACGTAAGGCCATAGCTTCAGATAAAATACCGCCGCCGCAACCAACGTCTAAAACCTTTTTACCGGCCAAGTGAACATGGCCGTCTATATAGTTGGTACGCAAAGGATTGATATCATGCAGCGGCTTAAACTCGCTTTCGGTATCCCACCAACGCGAAGCCAGTGCTTCAAATTTAGAGATTTCACTGTGGTCTACGTTACTCATGCTGCCCCTGCTTCTAAATAGTCTTAAGATGCTCATCCTAATCTAAGTGGATGAGTTGTTACAATTTTTAGACGTTATCTTTAATTGTCTGTAACCAATGGTTGGCATTGTAACGTATTTTGTCTTCATCTAAATAACAAAGCTGACCCTTATCTACAAGTTGCTTACCCGCTACCCAAACGTGCGTAGTATGACGGCTGCTGTTTGTATACACCAACTGCGAAATAGGGTTGTAAAGAGGTTGTTGTTCTATTTGAGTCAGATCAATGGCTTGCAGGTCGGCCCACTTGCCTACTTCAATAGAGCCAATGTCGTTGGCCATGCCTAAAGCCTTAGCGCCACCCATGGTCGCCATATACAACGCTTGATTAGCAGGTAAAGCCGCAGCGTTTTGTGCCACCGCTTTGGCTAGCATTGCAGCAGTTTTCATTTCACCCTGCATGCTTAAGTCATTATTACTGGCGGCACCGTCTGTACCTAAGCCGACATTTATCCTCGCTGCGAGCAGGTCGCGTACAGGACAAAAACCACTGGCGAGCTTTAAATTAGACTCAGGGCAGTGCACCACTGAAGCACCGGTTTGCTGTAATATTTTTATATCCGCTGCAGTAATTTGTGTCATATGCACGCAGCTTACCCGTTCACTTAAAAAGCCCAGCGCTGCTAAGCGTTCTGTCGGGCGCATGCCGTATTTCTCTAAACTCTCTTGTATTTCATGCGCCGACTCATGCAAATGCACCTGTATGGGTAAGTCATACTCAACTGCCAGTGCCGCAATTTCTTTAAAAGGGCCATCAGACACAGTATAAGGCGCATGCGGGCCTATACCGGCAATCAGTAAAGGCTCATGTTGATAAGCGTCTACTAACGCCATGGCTTTGACTATATAAGCATCGGCTGAGCTAGCGTAGTTGGTTGGAAAGTCTAATACAGAAGTAAAACTGACATTACGAATACCCGCGGCCACACTGGCATTCGCCGCATCTTCGCCATAGAAATACATATCGGCATAACAAGTAGTACCGCTTTTAAGCATCTCGGCAATGGCCAAGTTAACACCGTCACGCACAAAGTCAGTACCTACCCACTTACCTTCAACCGGCCATATATGCTCGTTCAACCAAGTCATTAAAGGCAAATCATCGGCATAACCACGCAATAAGGACATGGCCGCATGACCGTGAGCATTAACATATCCGGGCATTAATACTTGGCTGGGTAAGTTGATGGTCTGCTTGGCTGTGTTTGTACTGTTTTGACCTTCAACCGAGCTGATACGGCCATTAGTAACAAATACCGACCGATTTTCTTCAACGGTCACTTTGTTGTTAGCCATACTAATAAGCCAGCGGGCGTTAATACGTAAGTCAGGCATAAGTAAACTCACTCAAATAATGGGTGGATGAATTGGCTTAAATGAAGGATGTGAATAATCAATGGGTTAAATTGAACAAGGTCTGTCTTGTGGGCTGCGGCCTTCTAAGTGGTACACAAAGGCTAATATTTCGGCAATAACTTGGTACAACTGCTCTGGAATTTCTTCGCCTATATCCAACTGCCCTAACCAACGCATTAATTCACTATCGTATTTTAAGGCAACCGCTTGGTTCGCCTTTAATAAAGATTCAGGGATCATAATAATTTACTCGACTGCTCTACCGCTAGCTTAGTCATGGCTAAATGAATAAGCGAACAATATTAAGTTCCAATTAATCTACAATCAAAATGAACACGACTGTTCAAAAATTTGACCTCAAGTATATATAACATCAAAAGACAACAGCTTGGTTACAAAAGTTTACGATTTGGCTTGTTTTGCGTGTGCATACTGCGCGGCATTGTTAAGACAAGATTAAACAGTAAAAACCATAAACCCAGACAAGTTAGAAAGGTGAGTTATGAAAACAAGAATTTCCACACTGGCTCTTGCCGTTGCTTCTGCCTCTTTATTCAGCAGCACCGCTTTGGCTTCCGGCTTTAAGTTAAACGAACAAAGCGCCAGTGGCGTAGGCACAGCTTACGCTGGCCGCTCTGCTGTGGTTGAAGATGCTTCTACTGTTTATTACAACCCAGCGGGTATGAGCAAATTAACACGCCCTGAAATCAGTGTGGGTGGTGCGTACATAAATATCGATGCTAAATTCTCCAATGGTACGCGTACCAACCCTGCAGGCACTCCATCTTCAATGGAAGCTGGTGCATACGACCACGGTGGTAATTTAATTCCTGCGTCTTCTATTCCTTTTGTTTACTACGCTCACCCCATTAACGACAAACTGGCTTTAGGCTTTGGTGTGTTTGTGCCTTTTGGTGCGCATACAGATTATAGCGATAACGCCCTAAGCGGTGGTTTTGCCGGTAAAACTGAATTAACCACTATCGACTTTCAACCAGCGTTTTCATACAAGGTTAACGATACCCTAGCCATTGGTGGTGGTTTAGACATCGTTTATGCCAAAGGTACCTTAAGTAAACAGTTGGATTTGGTTCCATATATTCCAAATGCTGGGCTTGATGACTATAAAGGCTATGAAAATACGTTTTCTGTAGAAGGGGATGACGTAGCCTTTGGTTGGAACCTAGGTTTGATGTGGGATATCACCCCAGAAACGACACTGGGTGTAACTTACCGCTCAGAGGTGAAGTTTACTCTTGAAGGCGATGCTGAGTTTATAAATAAAGAAGGGGTGGTAGCCTTGGTGCCAGAAATGCAAGGTCAGCTAGGTTGTGATATGACCACTGGGCCAGCAAGTTGTATTTTTCCTGTAAATGGTGGAACAGGTAAAGTCGAAGACCAAGCCGCTAAAGTGCCTCTAACCGGCCCTCAAAGCGCGACCATCAGTTTGGCACATCGCTTTACGGATAAGTTCCAGTTACAAGGTGGTGTTACTTGGACAGACTGGTCAAGCTTTAAATACTTTGATGTGATCGGTACTGAGCCTGGTGTTATATCTGAATTAACAGGGTTAGGCGACAACTACATCGGTCATATCGTAGAAAAGTGGAGCGATAGCTACGCTTACGCTATTGGCGGTACTTATACTTTGAACGACCAATGGTTATTCCGAGCAGGCTTTGCTTACGACGAAGCGCCAGTAAATAAAAACCACCGTACCGCGCGTGTTCCTGATAACGACCGTAAGTGGATTACCGCTGGTACACGTTACACCGTTAACCAAGACATGAGCTTTGACCTTGGTCTGGCTTACTTAATCATGAGCGACTTCAGCATGAGCGAAGTAAACTACGACTTAAATGATGAAGTAATTGAAAAAGTACCTGGCTCCCCAGAAAGCATTTCAGGTAACTACAGCATGGATGCCTTTGGTATCTCTGCCCAAATGAACTACCGCTTCTAAGGCAGTTTGTTCTGAAAATAGGCGGCTTCGGCCGCCTTTTTTATCACCTTAAAACCCACCACAGCCTACACGGTAGGGGTTCACTCCATTTGTAAGCGCCCGTCAGATACTCAGACATAACCAGCTCGTATAAAACGTAGAGCTTCAGTCTTCGCCTCGGTATTTTAGGCTTGCCCCGCAAAACGCAACGTCATCTGCAGCAAAAAATCAAAATCAGCCTTATCGAACCTTGTTCACAAGCCTGCACCTAGTTAAGCTATCCTTATTTATTCTCATCAAGAAAATCAGGGATAACAGTAATGGTTGATAAATTGAATATCAAAGACCGAATAAATGAATGCGTTCAAAATTATCAAGACTGGCGTGAAGATTCCGGCCCAATAACTAAGCTAGTAGTTGTGCTATTGGCCATCTATTTGTTGGTTGCAATAATAGTAGGTGTGTACTGGAGCTCAGAGCCTGATTATTTTCCAGTGCATGAGCGGGCTGCTGAAAGAGCACAAGCTATGAAGGTAAATCCTGTCGTTGGTTTTACTAGCACCTCGACGCTGATTGAGATCACCAACACTCTTCTACAAAAGCCTGGTGGCTATATACATAACGATAAATTCCCACCGGGTTTATGGTTGGATAACATGCCCAGCTGGGAGCAGGGCGTAGTAATACAGGTGCGTGACTTTGCCCGCGCCATGCGCAGTGACTTTAGCCGCTCACAAAGCCAGTCCACTGAAGATAAAGACTTGGCAATAGCCGAGCCGCAAATGAACTTCAACAGCAATAGCTGGATTTTACCCTCTACCGAAAAAGAATATGAGCGTGGTGTTAAAGCGGTTGAGCGTTATTTAGCACGTTTAGCCGATCCTGAAACACCAGATGCTCAATTTTACACTCGCGCCGATAATCTACGCCGCTGGCTAAATAATGTTGAAACTCGTTTAGGCAGTCTTTCACAGAGACTAAGTGCGTCTGTGGGTCGTGCTCGATTAAACACAGACTTGTCAGGCGACGCCGAAGCGCAGCAATCGACCCCAAGCAATTACGATGAAATTGTAAAAACACCTTGGTTACAAATAGACAATGTTTACTACGAAGCGCGCGGTACTTCATGGGCCTTATTGCACTTGTTACGCGCAGTAGAAATTGACTTCTATGATGTGTTGGATAAGAAAAACGCCTTAGTTAGCTTGCGTCAAATAATTCGAGAGCTTGAAGCCACTCAAGAAACTTTATGGTCACCTATAGTGCTAAATGGCAGCGGTTTTGGTTTGTTTGCTAATCATTCGCTGGTTATGGCTTCTTATATATCACGTGCAAACTCCGCCTTAAAAGACCTGAGTGACCTATTAGCCCAAGGTTAAAAAGTTGATATTTCCTGCCGATCTGTGCCAATTTGAACAGCTCGGCAGGCGTGTGGTTTCCCAGCAATCTTTAAACTCTATTTACGGAATAGAACTAGCACCATCGTTTTGCATCTGGTATCTTGCATGAACTATAAAAAGATCTGATAGCTGTAAATACAACAATAAAAACAGGAGAGTCAGATGGCATCGCTACGTTGTCTTCCGCTGACCGTTACAATAGCTGCTGTACTATTAAGTGCACCCACGTATTCAATGCAAGCTCTGGATGACCATTCCTTATCGGATGTTACTGGTCAAGCTCAGGGCTTACGTATTACTGACAGTCATGAAACTGTTATTGACTCGTTAAGTTATATTGATGACGACGGTCTGGGCCCAAATGGCACTAGCGGTAGCATTACACTTTCAAATGTTCGCCAGTGGTCAGCCGAAAAAAAACCAACCGTTCGTGATTTTGAAATCAAAGATTTAGGTAAAGGTAAAGGTCAAGGTTTAATAATGACCAGTCGCGAGCTTGCCGTGTACCGAGAAATTGGTGATGTGCTAATTAACGGCAAATCTATTGGTAGTTACGGGCAAGATAACTACCATTTTGCTGCAGGTGATGTCATAGAAACGGGCATTTATGCTGGAGGTTACGTTGGTAACAAAGGTATTAGTGTCGATGTTGACGTACCTAGCTCACTTTCATACGACAACTGGCATGAAATTAATGGTGTTAAAAGTTACGTCACCACCAACTACGACGACCCTTACAATAAAGGTAATGGCGGTATTTTCTATCAAGGCATTACCATTGATATTGTTGACGATGGTGTGCGTGTAGGTCTGCCAACAATCAGTGGCGGCTTCGTTAACCAATATAATGCATGTGTAGGCAGTTTTGAGTCTTGTCGAGATCCTGAGGTGGCTAAGCATAACGTCACCCATAGTACCGCCTATCGAAATATAAATATGATGCCGGGCGGCTATGCCTTAATAAAGAACGCTAAAGGTGCTAACGAAATCGGCCTTGAAGTGGACTTGGTTGTTAAGCAGAACACCAACTTAGATTATGTATACATTTTTGGTGAAGTTGGCGACAGTTATCCAAACTCCAGTGTTTTTGAAATGTCAGCACATATCGACTTGCTCAGTGATTTAACAGTAGATGGCCTACGTATGAACGTAGATGGCGAGCGTGGCCTAGTATTCGATTTTGATAATACTACCCCAGGTGCAACCGTGGTATCAGGCAATATAGGTTTATCGAATATCACTTTGATGCGCAGTGACAAAGTAATAAGTACACCAAATCCCGTAAGTTTAGGTACCTTAGATGTTCAGTTGAATCTAACTAATAATACCTACGTGCAAATAGAGGGCTATTAATATGAAAATACAGCTTTCATTACTGGCTCTGGCTGTTATGGCCGCTACAAGTACACAAGCAATGCAAGCCTTAGACGATAGCAGTATGTCAACGGTTACCGGGCAGGCGGGGCTTACTATAGAGCAAACAACTTCTGGGCATGAAGGCCTAATGCTAAGCACCGGTGAAATTAAGTTCACGCAGGCGGATACCGCAGGCAAGGGCGAGGTTGATGTAACCGTTGATGGTATGAGCGTTCGCTCCTACATTTATGACGATACAATGCCCAATAATTTTGGTGGCTTTAATACTATTAAGCGTGTGATTGATATTGATGCTGACGGTAATCTCACCATGAAAACGATGGATGTAGACACCATGGATATTAAAATTGGTGCAATTGCAATTGGTGGGCGCCGCGTTAATAGCGGTATTGATATTAATGTCTGGAAGTTCGCTTCCGGTAGCTACCTAGAAACAGAGATTCTAAACGATCCAGCTGGTGCTAAGATTATTTCACGCACAGTGATGGAAGTAGGTAGTGGTTACAACCAAATTGTATATGAAAACGATGTGCAGATATCTTCTGATACGGTTTACCTACCTAACTTTGGTGAAGCAGCCTTTGCTAGTGAGGTTATTCTTACCAGCGAAGCCAATGGCTTGAAGTTGGAGGTCGGTGAAACACGCGGCACCATGGAAATTCAAAACCTCTCAATTTTAGATGAGAACGGTATCAATGTGTTTGGTGCTGGCAACAGCTTCGGCGACTTGGGTTATGGCAACATAACGGTAAATAAAGCCTATATAACCATAGCAGCCAGCTCCGACCCATTAGTACGTAATGGCCTTGAAGGTAAAATATATTCTGACATGGAAATAGGTAGCGCTTACTACCGCACGAATAATGCTCGAATGAACTTCAATAACATTAAATTCACTACAGGTGGTGAGCTTACTTATAACTTAGAGTTTATGAATAATGGTTATGCCTCTGGTATAGAGGCACAGTTTGTAAGTTCGGGTACAGCAAGTCTAAGAATAGGGGAAATGACTTTCTCCAATGCTCATGTCGATGGTTTAGGTAACTTAAATGAAACCACAAGCTTAGGTGGTTTAGCTATTTCAAACCTCAGTTTAAATGGCGGTACTGCAGAAATAGGTTTATATACCTTGTCCGGTTATGGTGTGGACGGTATGCGTCAAGTGGTTAATGCCACTGGCAAAACAAGTTTCGATTTAGAAGTGTTTGATGAGTTTGATATGAACAATTATGACAATGCAGCATTAAAGGCAGTTGCACCAAAGCTTACTGCAAATATTGTTATAAATAACTTTGCCCAAGATCAAACCATTAACAACACTAAAAAAGGCATACGAATACTTACGGCTTCTAACAGTTTTGATATGAACGTCAACGCCATTAAAGTAGGTAATGGCAGTCTGTACCAAGGTCAATCTGGCCGCTTAGTAATGAATAATGTCCATCAGGTACCCGGTGGTTACACCAACATCGAGCCGCTTCGTTAATAAGGTCACAATATGAAAAATAATTACAATAAAATCATCGCCTTTGTATTGTTAGCTTTAATAAGCGTTAGCAGCCAAGCGTTGTTATACAAAAACGATTACTTCGTCTGGACGTATTTTAACGTAGCAGAAGATAACGCAGGCATGGGCGAGCTAGCCCTAGCCATTCCAGGCCTAAAAGCACTGTCACGTACAGATACTGCACAGTTCTGGAACAGTGGTGAGCCTAATAACTCTAGTAGTATCGAGCACTGCGTAACTCAATCAAAGAATGGCGGTTGGAACGATACAAAGTGTGATGCCGCTCACCAGTTAGCTTGTTTTAACGGTACCTCTTGGGCGCTATCGCCTAGTACAGTCAATATACAGAATAATGTGTGGTCAACCAGCCCCCCCACTGGCTGTCCTCTTGGCTACTCGTTTGCTGCCCCTATGACAGTCGAGCAAAAGCTGGCGTTAGATGTAGTCATTCCTAGTGGTGGTACAGTTTGGATTAATGGTTTTGATAACGACAGAGGTATGTATCCTCCAGGCTCTCCAGCGCCTTCTGCAAAAGAAGGTGTTTGGGTATTTAATAGAGGGATTACAAACCTATTCGGCCCTAACTGGGCTGTCGGTCAGCCAGAGACAAACAGTGCAAAGAATTGTGCCAGTATTAATGCCAGTGGTCAGTGGACAGTAGAAAGCTGCTCGGCGCAGCGCGCGCTTGTCTGTGCGCGCCAAGATTTTGGTGCAGTACAAATCGTCAATGCTAATACTGCATTTACCAATATCGAAGCAATGCATAAAATTTGTCGTACCCAAGTCTCCCTTCCGGGTGAGCAATGGATGCTGGCCGCACCGCGTAGCAGCGCAGAAAACGCTGCCGTGGTGGCTGCATTCAGTGGTTCCGGCGTAACAGGTTCGGCTTGGCTTAATGCCAGTGGTAACCGTGCGGGTAACACTTGGCAAACAAACCTAGATCTAACCAATTGGGCTGCTGGCGAGCCAAACCTAACAAAAGGACAGTGCGTTGTTACGCGCGCTACAGATGGTAAATGGCAAATGGCCGACTGTGATAGTCGAGCTAAGCTATTGTGTAGTGATGGTGTAACTTGGAGAGTTCGTTCAGCAGAACACCAGTTCAGTAACCAAGCTATAGAAGCCTGTTCGCGCCCTGATGGCCCTAAAGACACCGCAAACCTATACTCTACCTACCAGTTAATAACACCAATCACTGAATATGATCGTCATCGTGCTGAACTTGCTGTAAGGGCGGGCACCGGTCTTTACTGGCTAAACCTGAAATACCTGACTGACACGCAAACCTGGTTGCGTAATTCAAATTATAAACCAGCAGAGTTTAATGGCAGTAACCCACAAAAAGCGGTTTGGTATCACACCCTACGCGATGGTAATAACGAGAGATTACACAACGGTAGTCTTACTGAATATTATACCGGTGCAACACTAAGCATTGACGGCGCTTTGGAAAGAAATAAAGGCGTAACTGTTTATTTCACCAGTAAAGAACCTAATGGTTCAGAAGACACTAACCGAAGTAGTTGTATTCAGTTATATACGTCTGGCGCTAATGCCGGTTTATGGGATGACACTCGTTGTGATAACAACAGTAAGCGTGTTGCCTGCTTCGACGGTTTTGAATGGGCCATTTCACCTGATGCCACTAGTTTAGGTGCAAACAATCAGAACCCCGAAAACGTTAGCGCTGGCCATAATGCCTGTGCTGCTGTAGAAAAAAATGGCGTTAAAGGTAACTTTGTATTTGCTGCACCGCGTTCGTTTGCACAAAGCCAAAAGCTATTAACCGTTGCGCTAGACAGCGGTGCGGATAATGTATGGATTAACCTGAACTCTAAGAAATACAAACGTGCCTACGTATTTAACTTAGGTGCTAATGTGATTGCACCGTTCTGGAATCCAGAAGAGCCTAATAACGCCGGAGCCGGCGAAGACTGTGCAGTACAGCAAGACACTGGTAATTGGAATGATTTAGCCTGCTCGTCTACTCAGCGCGTTGCCTGTTACAGTCCTTATGAAGGTACTAATGGTACTTGGAAGCTAACAGCAGCCAGCTACACGTATTCAGATACCAACACATTAACCAAGCAATGTGAAACTGAGCATGGCGCACAATATAAATTCTATGCGCCAGAAACACTCAGCCAAATGCGTGATTTGAAAACCGTAATGGGTGCTACAGCCAACGCTTATATCAATGCTAATGACATTCAGTACGAAGGTTCATGGGTAATGAACCAAGGCATCAATAACTGGGCAGCAGGACAGCAGCCATACGCCAATGATGGCAAGAGCTGTGTTAGTGCCAGTGCCAAAACCGGCCAGTGGATTACGCAAAACTGTGCTAATCAGCTACCAGTCGCTTGTTATACTGGCGGCAGCTGGATCTTTACCAGTGCCAAAGTAAAGTTAGATAACTTCGCTAATGGTCAAGCAGCTTGTTCTGCTGAATTTGGTCAAGGCTATATTTTTCAAGCACCTCGCAGCTTAGAAGCTGCTGAGCAGTTGCAGCACTCAGCCGAGTTGGTCGGCGTAAGTGGTGATTATTGGATTAATGGCAATAGCTTAGAAACTCACACCGCATGGAAGTGGAATCAGATTTCTTTAAACACACCCATTTGGGGTGCTGGGCAGCCAGATGGTGGAAGCAAACACAATTGCGCTCTGCTAAATAACAATACGCAAGGTTCGTGGCAAGATGCGCTTTGTGATCAAGCAGCTAATGTTGCTTACTTATGCCGTAATGGTAATCAGTGGCAAGCGTCAACGCAGTTAGGCAACTTGCAAGACTTTTCTACTGCGACCGCAGCATGTAATAATCTTGGTGCTGGCTGGGTGTTTGTTGCACCAACCACATACAATGAAAACGTTGCAGCCAAAAATGCAATTGCACAGGCTGGCGTAAGCCAAGTTTGGTTGAATGCTACAGACTCAATAAAAGAAGCAGCATGGATTTTGAACTCTGCCCCAGCAACCAATTATCCAAATTGGGCCGCATCTTTACCAGCGGGTAATTGTGCTTACCAAAGTGAAGCGGGAACATTACATACTATCGATTGTGCAAGCAGCGAAGAAAACGCTTGGAGCTGTACTAATGGCTACAAATGGAGTGTAACCACTGCTAAAGGTAAGGTTGGTACTTTCTCTGACGGACACAAAGCTTGTTTAAATGAATTCGGTTCTGACTTCATCTTTGCCGCTCCTTTAAGTAAGAATGATGCTATCAAACTAGACTTTGCCCGATTATTAACCGCGAAAGAAAGCAACACCAGCGTAAACAAAGTCTGGTTAAATATGACAACGGGTGGCAATGCCCAGCTTAGTACAGGCGAAGGACGTATGTTCCGTCGTAATTTACCTTTTACTAACTGGAGCGGTTTGCTTGCAGGTAAAGAACCCTCTTTTGACCAGTGTGCTTATAAAGGCAGTGCCGCAAGTGGTGCAAATAACCCTTGGTTAATAGCCAGTTGCACAGGTTTTTCCGCACACTATGCTTGTACCAACGGAAGTCAGTGGAGAGTGGCTACATCAAAGGGAAAAATAGAAAACGGTACCATTCAAATTGTACCTACAGAAAAAGACTACTGGTCTTATGAGCGTGGCAACAGCATGTGTAAAGAGCAGTTCGGTGGCTCTTATTACTTCAGTGCGCCTGTAACTGCTGCAGAAGAATTAGCGCTAGATGCGTCAATCCGCAGCACCGATACCCAAGCAAACCGTGTGTGGCTAAATACTTACGGTGTTAGCAGTCTTTCCGGTGTCGATAATAAGTGGTTTGTAAACCGCTTACATCTAGGTGTTTGGCAAAAACCAGAGTTCCGTAACTACAACAACTCTGACTGTTCGATTTTGCATCCTGATGGCTCATGGACAGATGTTTCTTGTAAGAACAATCCAACTAAATATGCCTTTGCTTGCTTCAATGGTGAGTGGAGCGTAACCGGCAACGGCAATTGGGAACAAGGTTTTGAAGCCTGTGCCTCCAGCAGTGCATCTATGTTCGCAGTGCCACGCACACCCGATGAAATGGCAGCATTACAGTTTAAAATGGGTGTGGATCCAGTATGGATCAACTTAACAGATACTGCTTATGAATCTCAGTGGATAGCTAACCGTTTGCGTTTTGCTTGGTGGGCAGCAGGTGAGCCTTCAAACGTAGGTAATCGTGACTGCGCACGTGTGCGTAAAGGCACGGGCCAGTGGTATGCCGGCAAGTGTTCAATAGAAGCCGCGCCTTTTGCCTGCCGTACTGCCAGTGGTAGTAACGTCACTTGGAATGTAACGGCTTCTGAAGGAATTTGGTCTGACGGCTTTGGTGCCTGTGAAAGAGAATTCCCCGGTAGTCTGTTTATGGCGCCTGAAGGCTTTGGTACTGTATCCGCCAACAACGATCAAGACGTTCTCTATTCTGTAATTAATACAGCAGCAAAAGATGCTTGGATTAACCTATCAGACCAAGATGTAGAAGGTAGCTGGCGCGCACACCGTGCATTTGCAGACTGGGGTGTGAGCAGCCTGTTTGATGAAAACCAAGACTGTGCATTCTTAGACCGTAACAATACTTCTGGTACTTGGTTGGCTGACTCTTGCAGATATACTGCAAGCACATCTCAAAGCCGTGGTTATGCCTGTACAGATGGCTACCAGTGGAAAATAGTAAATGAAACTGCTACCACCGATATGCGTTGGTCAGGTGGCTTTGCTGCTTGTCAAAACCTAGGTGCAAACTGGCGTTTTGCTGCACCAACCAATGCTTTTGAAAATACTAAACTGAAATTAGCAATGGAGCTGCATACAACTGAGCAAAACCAAATTTGGATTAACGCTCATGACCGCTTTGTTGAAGGTGAATGGCAGCTTAACGGACCAGAAACCAACTTTGCGCCTACCATAGACGCTAGCGCAACCGCTGTTAAGGTCTCTGAAAACCAAACTAATGTTCTTTTATCAGCTGCGCTAAGCGATGATGAAGAGCAAGGCATTGCCTCTGCAAGCTGGACACTCGTTAGTAACATAGGGGCCATTAATGGTACCGTTTATAACGATATTACAGTATCGGCAAGCCAACTTACTTCTGGCACCAACGGTTCTGGCACAGTAACGGCGCAATACAGCACACCAGTATTGTTCAAAGAAGACCGCATACTGAAATTTAAAGTAACCGCTACCGATGTGCCTGTAGGTACAGCAACAGCAGCCACATCAGAAAGCTTTGTGCAGGTGCGAGTATTAGGGCCTCTGGTAGCTGCTTGGGACTTTAATAACTTATCTGTTGCAAATAAAGATATTACTGGCCGTGGTCATGATGCAATAAGTAGCAGCATGCCACAGGTAGTAGTACAGGATGGTAATGGTGTATTAAAGCTAGAATCAAGCAGTCAAATGGTTGTGCCTGGTAAAGCGGCTGATCCAATCAATGGCTTAGAATATCCTGCGGATACCTACACAATTGCCTTCCGCATGAGTATCGAAAATCCTGCACAGCCCAACGATGGCTTCCGCGGTATCCTGCAAAAAGGTGATACGGGCAGTGATCGCCAACCGGGTTTATCACTAGTAGGAAAGGTAGGAGCAAATAATGCTTCCGATAAGCTAAGTGTATCGCAATCGATTACACCTTCTGGCTCTGCATGGCCTTACCGCGACACTAACACTGGCAGCGAATTAAATACTTTGCAGTGGGTTAACGTTGTTTATGTTGAAAGTTTAACGGGCACAAAAGTTTATCTTGACGGTGTGGAAGTTGTATCAGCTGCCGTTAACCCAAGCAGACCTTCATTACAGAATAACGGTAACTTCTACGTAGGTAACTTACCTCATGTAGGTGGTGGTTCGTTCATCGGCTATATTGATGACATTCATATCTATAATCGTGATTTGTCTCAGGCAGAGCGCGAACAGGTATTACCAGCACCACCGCTAGGCACTGTGCAGTTTACTGCTGCTAGCGTGACTACCGATGAGTATCTACCATCACCTAGCACTCATGCTGTGCAGCTAGAGCGCACACGTGGTAATAACTCAGCGCTAACAGTGTATGTAGATTTTGACCAAGCAAATAGTACCGCTACCAAGGGTACAGTTGCTGATATGACTAACGCCAGTCACCCTGCTGATTTTGCCTTTGTTGATGAAGCAAGTTATGTAACAGGTAAAGGTATTCCTGTTACTTGGGCAGTCGGTGAGAAGGGTGTGAAGAGCGTAAGTCTCAAGCTTGATAATGCCGATGATGGTATTCGTGAAGGTACAGAAACAGCTCGCTTTGAAATTAAAGAGCTTAGCGGATCGCAAGCAGGCGAAAACAAGACTCACGTTTTACGCCTGATCGACTTAACGCCAAATATCCACGGTAACTTCTCGGTGAGTATTGATGGGCTTAGCTCGAAAAGAGTGTCTGAAGACTCTGGCTCTCAAGAGATCTGCTTTGTGCGTGAATCTGGCACTACAGGTCAAGTATCTTTAAGTTATCAATTTACTACTAATGCTGTATTAGGCACTGATTATAACTATGGCACAGGAAGTATTATTCCTGCAGGTACGGAAGACACTGTAACCTTTAATGCTGGTGACGGCGTGAATAAATGCATCATTATTGATCCTATCTTTAATGCCACAGTCGGTGACGCAGATAAAACCTATAGTGTTGTAATTACAGCGATGAACCATGATAGCGCTATAGAGCCTCTTCTAACTGAGCAAAAGAATGCGAGCTTAGTAGTGTATGACTTTTCGCCTGGTACATTTGGCTTTAACGCGCACGTGTACAGCTGTAAAGAGCCAAATGATAGCCTGTTAGTACCTGAGAGCATTAGAGCTAAACTAGCAGATATGCAATGTTCCATCGCGGTTACGCGTACTAATACAGGTCTTACTGCACCCGCAGCAACACTAAATGTTAGCCATGTGAACAGTTATGAGGGTGGTATTACTTACACCTACAATAGCACCTTGCAGTGGCCTGAAATAAGTGCGGCTAACCCAAAAGTGCTAGAGGATGAAACTCAGTATATTAACGTTATTATTGCCAACAATAATGTGCAGAACCCTGACTTAGAAGTTACCTTTATATTAGCTAGTAACAGCATAGAAATATTGGACTCAGCAAAGAGCGCAGCCATACTAAATATTTCTGACATTACTGAGCCAGCGTTAGTACAACTAACACGTAGTAAAGATGAGATGAATGAAGGTGAGTCAGTTATCTACACCATAACGCGTACAGGTAACGCGAACACGGAGTTTTCATTTGACTATAAAGTGACAAGAACACCGGATATGAGCAAAGCTTACAGTCACTTCTTTAATACAAGCACTGGTGCTGGTGAAAGTGCTCGCTTAAGCTTTACTAAGGGGGGTGTTAATACACATACATTAACCTTTAACTCTATTGATACACCTGAGAACAATCAGAACTTCAATATGCAAGTGGCGTTGGATAGACCAGACAACGATAATATCGTAGGTTTTGGTCTGTTGAATAATGCTGGTACTGGAATAAACGGTAACAAAACATTAGCACTAACTAATGTGAAGAACACTCGTGATTTGATTGCGGATAATTATTCCATCTTATTTCACGACGCAGGTACGGATTCTGGTAAAGCCCAAGATAGAAGCTTTACTCATAGTGGTGGTGCACTTGGCACAGCGCCTGATTATCTAACTGCCTACAAAATACAAGTACCAACTACTCGTCAATTGCATATATCTTTAAAAGTACCTAAAGGGCTTCATATAGATAGTGGCACTAACTTTACATGGAAGCTGCTTACTGAAAAGGAAGTGAATGGCAATTTAGTTTGGGATAATGCAACTTGGAGTGATGGCATTAGTGTGCAAAGCAATCCTAATGGACGCTTTGAAGAAGGCAGAAGCGGTTCAATAGCTTATGATGCTGCTGGAGTTAATAAAACTCAAGATTACTCAACAACAGCAAAGCTTAATATCCCATTTGTTGTTGAAGAAACTAAATTTAGGCTTCAGTTAGACATTAATGGTAATACTGAGGTATTCAGTAAGACTATTGAGTTTACTGTTCGGCCCCTTTATCGTCGTTTAAAAAACGATGCTAATAACCGCTGTTTGCGTGGACACTTGACCGAGACTTTAGTTGGTTGCGGCAACAAAGATCAGTGGCCTGACCTTTATTGGATTTGGCACTCAGAAAAGAGCTTCTTGATTTCATTGTATAGCGTGCAAAACAATGAAGCTGCTAAGTGTATTGATATTCCATCTACTTCGGCTTTAAACACAACTAATGCTAGAATGCGTGAATGCACGGTAACCGGTAACCGTATTGCTACGCTACATAGCGACAAAACATTCAGGATAGACGGTACAACAACATGTCGATATTCTTTAAATAATGACAAGATCATGAGAAAGAGCGGTTGCAGCGACAACGATGATCGTAAGTGGACATGGGAAGACTAATCGGAGTAAGAATAATGAAAATAAATAAACTCACAGTAGCTCTTACTCTCTTAGCCTGCGCTCCCTTGGTGGGAGCTATGCAAGCACTGGATGAATCCGAGCTTAATCAAGTCACTGGTGAGGGCTTAGGTGCTGCCTTTGATAACGTCGTTATCGCTTCGCCTGAATATGGTCAGCCCGGTGCATTTTCTATTAAGTTAAACCTAACAGAAGATGGCCCTGAAGCGCTTCAGTTAGGTGAGCTTCGTTTTCACCGTTCGCGTAATGAAATAGAAAGAAAAGTCGGTGAAACTGAAAATGACTATATGGCCCGTGTGCAACGTACCGGTGGTCGTTTTGGTACCTATGACGATCCATACGTGACCAATACACTAAAAAATATTACAGACCGTTACGGCACTGAACGAACTGCTTTATCAACTGCTTGGCCGGCAGCAAAGCTAAAACAAAAAGAACGTAGCTTCTTTAATTATACTGCTAGCAACTTTGATGGCTGGGATTATCTTACTACCACGCAAACAGGTGCTGGTATAGGCGGCTTAAATAGATCTAACGGCTCTACTTTTTATCGTGGCTTGCCAAGAAACTTCTTTAACAACGTCAGCAATGTCGACGTAGGTAACCTATATACTTTAGCCAGACAGTTTGACGGTTATTTAAAAGATCATGATGCACAGTTAGACATTGCCGCCAATAAGTTTGATTTGCATTTAAGAGTCGACGCTATAACAGCTGACAATGCCGTAATGACAGGGCTAAATGATCATTTTGTTGCATATGTAGATGCTATTGGCGCGCGCTTATATGGAACAGAAAACACCATTTGGGCGCAGGAAGGACGTGGTTTGGCAATGAGTATGACCTTAGGTCTAGTTGCCGATGAGTTACGCATCACCAGTTCGCCTGATGGGGCTATTGGTAGTCAGCTTTCTTTTAAAGGTGTTGATGCCTATTTACCACAGGGTAGTGCTGATCAGCCGATGACTATTTCTACTGTGCAGTTTACGCAAGTGCAGCGTGGTAAGTGGAAAACACAAACCATGGATACTGAAGCAAGAACGCAGATGCGTGTAGAAGTTGGGGCTTTGCCTAGTGATGCTGTTCAAGCCAAACAAGGTTATATTTACGTGCAGTCTATCGCTTTAGGTGATCCTAACGACCCTGAAATCATCACCGGCGTAGAGGATATTTATTTACGTAATGAATCGGGCACGATTATAGAAACTGTAAAGGATGTTAAACATCGTGCATTTGTTCCGAAAACTGTGATATATAATGAGCAAGTAAATAATTACAATAAATTAAATAACACAAATTTACCTAATATACCCAATCAAAACGTGATTGAAATACGCGGCTTAGAAATCCAGCGTATGGTAATGACGACACAGGATTTAGGCAGATGAAAACTATAATAAAAAACAGTCTGGCAATGGTGCTATCCGCAGGCATAAGCCTTACCGTATTAGCTGAAATGCAGCCTTTGGATGAAGCTGAATTGCAAAGCGCTATTGGTATGCAGGGTATTAAGCAAAGTGCTAAGTTAGAATTTGCAAAAGGTACCCGTTTGAGTTTTTCAAATCCAGACGCTAATTACAAAAATCCGTTACCAAACGGTGAGCATTATTGGTTAGTGGTTGATGATCTGACTGGTTCAGTTGAATTTAAAAATATGAAAACAGAACATATTGGTAACTACGGTCCTAATGGTAACGTTGGTGCCGTGGTAACTACGCTGCCTGAAACAATAGAGTTTGATAAGTTTCGTACTGCCGGTATTTACTTAGGTCCGGGTAAAGAAGTCACCAGAAACGCGAGTAATGAAGTTACAAGTAATCACCGTTTTATTATGGGTATAGAAATCAATGGTCAGTTAGAGTTTCCCGCTGCTACTACCATGACTGTTTTTGCAATTGAATAGGCTAGGCTATGAAAATAATAAATAAAATATTAATGCCTCTGCTGTTATTAATAATGGCTCCAGTATCAACCTTGGCATTAGTAGCCATGGATGAACAGCAGTTGTCCGATACACACGGTCAGGCGCTCTATGAAGTAACCGATACCTTAGTGCCTCAGCCTGAAGGTGGTGACCTACGTATGCTGCGTCTAACCATGGGTGCTAGAGTTGAGCTTAACGCCAACATTGAAGAAATTGCTTTAGGCCGCTACTGGCGCCCTGAGGGTACAAACTGTACTGGTGGCTCAGGTGGCGACAAAGTCTGTTACAACAATATTGTTCCTGTCGATTATAACGACAATATTAACTGGGCTTGTACTGGTAACCCCTGTGGCTCGGTAGGTTTAGATCCTTCAAACTACTTATCTTCAAGCTTGTCTCATGGCTTTGAAAAGTCGTTCTTTGACTTTGAAGGTGGGTATCAGCCTGATAGTGGTGTAGACGTTAAACTGCGTCACGTCACCATGGGGCGTTTAGTGAATAATGTGTTAGAACCATTAATACAAGAAAACCCATATTTAGAATTTGCCTTTGATGCAAACCGCTTGGTTGGCTTTCGCTTAGGCTTTGAAGAAACTTGGGGCTACCAAGGTAATATTATTGACGTAATGACGGGTTATATTCGCCCAGAAATTACAGTAAATGCTACGCTTCTTGGTCTTAACGTAGGTACGATTAAACTGAGTGCTTTCTTGGGTGGTGTGCGCACCATCGGCTGGCTAGATACCAAAACACTAACATTGAAAAGCACGGGCGGTTTAACGGGTTTAGTGGTTTCTAGCCCAGATGCACTGGTTAGTAACTCTGGCCACGCTCAGCTATTCCCAGTACAGGCTAACTACTTAGATCACACCAAAGCCTTCTTCTTTAGTATGGGTACGCGCTCGATTCAATGGAGTCCAGTACAAGGCTTTAGCCCAGAAGTTACCAGTCCTGGTTTTTGGTTAAACATGGGTGGTGACGGTGCATTAATCGCAACCACACAAAATAACGACCACCCTAATAACTACTTTCCTGGGCATTCCTATGGTGGTGTTTACAGTGGTAAAACTAACTTCGGTGTTCCTCCAGGCGCTGCCGAAGGGGCAACACTACCAAAATGGTCTGAAACCTATAACTAATAAGGTTTGTCGCCCTAAAAGGACGACCTACAGACTTGGATGACGGAGTTGTAGGTCGTGGCTTTAGCCCGACAAGAATAGTTCTAGTGTAGGTCGTGGCTTTAGCCCGACAGAAGAATTCGAATTCAGATTTAGTAAGGGCGGTTTGTAACCGCCCGTGGCGTTAAAACGCCCAAGGTAGAGCCTGATAATCGTTACCCTAAAGCAACGACACGCAAGCAAAATTGAATATAATAAAAACACTTGGTTTACATTAAAATTACAAGCAGATAAAAAATAACCCTTTAAAATCAATAGGTTATGCTAATGCTGAAATGTAACAAAAAGTAGCTGGCATACAGCTGTTGTGATACGATGTTTACATAAATTATAAAAAGAATAATAACAGGCATTAATAATATGAACGCATCTTTAATTAAATATGCTGTCGCTATTTTAGCAAGTGCTTTGATCACTGGCTGTAGCAGTGGCTCGTCTGCCAAAAAATCTGTCCAAGTTGACGGAGATGCTTTGCCTGTAGCTATGATCATTCAAGATGTTGATTTTTCTAAATTCTCTGATGAAAATCTTGTTAACTGCATTAAAGATAGCGCCATCACTAATACAGCGGCGCAAAGTTTAATATGTGCAGGCAATGATATTAATTCCTTAGATGGTATTGAACAGCTTTCAAACTTACGTGTTATTAACCTCAATCAAAACAAAATTCAGAACACTCAGCCTTTAGCAAAGTTAAACCGTTTGGTTTCATTAGATATCAGCTCTAACGACCTCAAAAACATCAGCGGTCTTGATGAGTTATCTGAGCTATATTGGTTGAATGTTAGTAATAACAAGCTTGCTGACGCGGAGTTGCTGCAAGACTTGAAGAAGCTAAAAAGCTTATATATTCGTAATAATGCATTGCAAAGCTTAACCTTTGTAAGCAACTTAGATTCTTTAGAAAACCTCGATGCTGAAAACAATCAGCGTTCAGCCTTACCTAAGCTACCTACTGGTATTAAGACATTCAGTATCTAATCTCTTAATATCAACAAACTTTTACTTTGCTAGGTTTGAATTCTAAAGTCCTGCTATTCAATAGCAGGATTTAAACATTCGTGATCTTCATCTACCTGACGCATCACTAATAGAATCTGACCAACTCCTATACCCCACTTGCTCATACGTGTTTCGTTGACCACTACACCGTCTGCCACCTGAAACATCCAATCGTCCATGCTTAAATCAATAGTATCGCCTGGCTCGCCGTAACGCAGTGTATACGCCATATGAATGGTATTACCTGCATATGTCATGCGCGTTTCTTTCGGTACGTCACTGGCACTGGCACGTAAGCCACCTTTTGAATCCGGTGTTAAAGTCCAAACTCGGGTTTCGCGGCCATCATCAAAATCAAAAGTCTCATCTAGAGTACCAACGCCTTTGTCATCCCAACTGGCCAGTATCTGCGCATTAAATTGTCTAATTTGACGACCACGCCAGTCACGTACTACGCCATCAGCGCAGAGCTTGCCATTAAAAAACTCCTGCGGTTTTAACTTAGTTGAGCGGTCTGCATAATCATCAACGCTAATAGAGCTGCAACCGCTAAGTAGCAAAGTAGTAGAGGCAATAATAGGAAATATACTGCGCTTCAAAATAGACATAACGTGCTCCATAGATTGAGAGATGTATAATAAGGTAGCTAGTGCGGCACTCGTAATAGGACTCTTGTCGGCCTAAGTCGAGCTTTCAATAAAAACATCTAAGCTTTATTGCGAAACTCGCCTGGCGTCATGCCTGTCCATGCTTTAAAGCTGCGCGTAAAGGAGCTGGTTTCAGTAAAGCCCATCTGCAGGCTAATATCCGTCAAACTGTACTGACTGTTTGCCAATAAAAACTCTGCGCGTACGCGGCGCTCTTGATCAAAAATATGTTGGTAATTTGAGCCTTCTTCTTTCAGTTTACGCTGCATGGTACGCACCGTGGTGTTTAACATACCAGCCACTTTTTCTTGATGAACGGTACCCAGCTGCATGCATTGGTGGATGCAATTAGTAACTTCTTGAGTAAAAGAAGAGTTCGCTTGTAATTGCTGCAGTTGAGTCTGAGCGTGTTGCTGCAATGTAGGTTTGAGTTCTGGCGCACCCTGGCGAATAGGCAAAGCTAGTTGATTTTTATGAATAACAATACAGTTATGTGCCTGATTGAAAAGAACAGGGCAGTGCCAGCGTTTTTGGTATTCAATAAAGTACTCGTCGGCGGGAGGCTTGCGTTGTAACTCAACGCGTAAAGGATGCTCACCAGAACTACTTCCTAACCAGTTAGCAAAACCAATCCAAGATGCAAAGACGTTGTCGACCATGTGCATGCGTACTTCTGGTTGCGGGTAGTTGCAGTGCCAGTGGATACGAATTTCATCAGCATGGGCAAGTATCTGCGTACTGCCCATATCGCCTACCAGTTTTTCATAGGGTGCGATCTGAGCAATGGCTTCTGCCAAGTTAGTGCAGCTCATTAATATATAACCAAGCACACTGTAAGAGCTGGGTTGAACATGATCACCGCTTAATAGCCCTAACACGGGCGATGGCAGCATTTCTAATAGCTTCTCTAATAGAGTTTGAAACTCTGTGCCGCTGATACGGCCACTTTCTTCAAATAATAAGGAAGTCGGCAAATTAGCGGATTCGAGTAATGATTCAGCATCAATTCCCTTCGCCTGAGCTAAGCGTAAATACTGTTTTACCGCAGCTAAAGACGCCTGACCAAGATTGTTCATAACGTATTCTTCTTATAGTTTGGCGTAAAATGCTAATGTAATTGTCAGACTTAAGCAATGTGTTTAATTCTGCTGGGTGTTATAAATATGTCTATCAATTAACAATACAAAAAACATGGCTTTAAATAGCCGTTGGCGTTGCTTAATGCAGCACCATTTAATTCGTTTTGGAGAGCATATGCGAGCTTGGAATGGTTGGGGATCAGGTCAATATGGGATGGACTTACCAGAGAACGGTCAGAAGTTTTTAGTCGAACGTATTGGTGCAGGGCATAAGATTGCCGACGCCAGTTTAGAGTCTGTCTGTGCGCAGGTTCCTGAAAGTCGTTTGGCTGTTTTAGATTTAGCTTCGCTATCGAATAGTGAAATGATTAAAACCGATGCGGAAACCCGTGTGCGCCATGCCCGTGGCCAAAGCTTCCCAGATTGGTTAGCCATGCGAAGCGGTGACTTTGGCATATTCCCCGACGCAGTCGCCTTTCCAGAAACCTCAGAACAAGTAGCTGAGTTATTACAGCTGGCAGCCAGCCAAGACATAGACGTAATTCCATACGGCGGTGGTACCAGTGTTGCCGGGCATATCAACCCGCAAGCATCAGCAAGACCAATTTTAACCCTAAGCTTGGCACGCATGAATAGCTTAATAAATCTCGATAAAGAAAGTCAGATTGCCACTTTTGGTGCCGGTACACCCGGCCCTTTATTAGAGCAACTGCTAAGAGCAGAAGGCTATACCCTTGGCCATTTTCCACAATCTTTTGAGCTTTCAACTGTTGGTGGTTGGGTTGCCAGTCGTTCCAGTGGACAGCAGTCATTACGCTATGGCCGTATCGAACAAATGTTTGCTGGCGGAAAAGTGGAAACCCTACAAGGCACTTTAGATATTCCCACCATCCCAGCCTCATCTGCAGGCCCAGACGTGCGTGAAATGGTACTAGGTAGCGAAGGTCGACTAGGCATTATTACCGAAGTAAAAGTAAGAGTTACCCCCATTGCCGCTAAAGAAAATTTTTACGTCGCCTTCTTTCCTAGCTGGGAAGCGGCGCGTACAGCTACCCGCCAAATCAAGCAGCAGGGCATAGCGCTTTCTATGTTGCGAGTCAGCAACGCCATAGAAACAGAAACCCAATTAGCGCTTGCAGGTCATGCTGGCCAAATTGCGCTACTAGAAAAAGGCCTAGCATTATTAGGAATTAAAACAGGTAAGTGCATGCTTACTTTCGGCACTACCGGCACTAAAACTCAGTGTAAAACTGCATTACGTGAAACCCGTGCGCTTATCAAAGCCAATAAAGGTTTGTACACAGGCACTTACTTAGGCAATAAATGGGCGGAAAAGCGCTTTTCTATGCCTTATTTGCGTGAGTCTTTATGGAAGCTTGGTTACGCCGTTGATACCTTAGAAACAGCCACCACGTGGGATAACGTTGATTCGCTGCTTAACAAAATGGAAAACAGCTTGCGCGACGGTCTTAAGCAGCACGGCAAGCCAGTGCATGTGTTTACGCATTTGTCGCACTTCTACAACCAAGGCTGCAGCATCTACACCACCTACATATTCAGCAACGGTAAAGACGCAGACGAAACCCTTTCATACTGGCGCGACCTTAAGCACAACACCTCTGAAGCAATTGTTAACAACGGCGGCACCATCAGCCACCAACACGGCGTTGGTAAAGACCACGCACCCTACATGCCTGTCGAAAAAGGCGTACTAGGCATGCGCGCCATTGGTGCATTAATTAAAGAGTTTGATCCTGAAGTGCGAATGAACCCAGGCACCTTAATTAAGTAGATCGGTATTAAGTAGGTCGGTCTTCAGGCCGACAAATAATTACAATTTTGCATGGTTTTCGTAGGGGCGCTTTGTAAGCGCCCGTGGCGTTGCAAACGCCCAAACAAAACAACTGGAATTAATAATGAACACTGCAACAAACCACTGGCACAGCGGCCAACGTCAACCAAAGCTTAGCGAGCTTAGCAACAGCCAAGAACCATGGGATATAGTGGTGGTGGGTGGTGGCATTACCGGTGCCGGTGTTTTATTAGAAGCCGCCAAACGCGGTTTGAAATGCCTCTTGGTCGAACAACAAGACTTTGCTTGGGGTACATCCAGCCGTTCATCCAAAATGGTGCACGGTGGTTTAAGGTACCTCGCCAGTGGCAATATTGGTTTAACCCGTGATGCAGTCCAAGAACGTCAGCGCTTACTTGACGAAGCACCGGGCTTGGTCGAAAACCTGCACTTCTTTATGCCGCATTATAAAGGCAGTTTCCCCGGCCCCAAATTGTTTAACAAAGTCATGGCTGTCTATGATTTTATGGCAGGCAAACAAAATCATGAATTTTACCGCGCTAAAGACAGCTGGAAGTGGATCAGTGGCCTACGCCAAGACAACCTACTTGGCGCTACTCGCTTTGCCGACGCCGTTGTTGACGACGCCCGCCTCGTACTAAGAGTACTGAGCGAAGCTCAAAATCAAGGTGGCGTGGCAGTTAACTATCTAAAAGTAACCAGTGCCAAAAGACCGTCAGAAAGTTCCAAAAACACACTCATTAATGTGCAGCTGCAAGACCAGCTTAGCCAACAAACTTTCATCATTCGGGCTAAAACCGTTATCAATGCCACCGGTGCTTGGACAGATCAATTACGTGCTTTATTAGGTGCACAAGCGGTTATCAGACCCTTGCGCGGTAGTCATTTAATAATTCCATTTTGGCGCTTGCCCGTGGCTTGCTCATTGTCATTCCCTCATCCACAAGACAAACGCCCAGTATTTATCTTCCCTTGGGAAGGTGTGACTGTTATTGGCACTACTGACTTAGACCATAAAGAAAACATAAACAAAGAAGCAGCAATTACGCCTGCAGAAATTGACTACTTACTCGCCGCTGCTAAGCATGCATTACCCGACAGCCAGTTAGAAAAAACCGATATTCAAGCGACCATTGCCGGTGTAAGACCCGTCGTTGGCGGCACCGCTAAAGACCCATCCAAAGAAAAGCGTGAGCACGTAATTTGGGATGATAACGGCATTATCAGCGTCGCCGGTGGCAAACTCACTACCTTTCGTTTAATCGCTTTAGACGTACTAAAAAAGGCCAGTAAGTACTTGCCAGCTGCCAACCAAAAAGCAGACAGCGCTGTTTTTAAAGCAGTAAACCATGCTCGCCCACAAAAATTAACCCACAACCAATGGGCCAGACTAAGCGGTCACTATGGCAAACAAGCCAGCCGTATTGGCGAGTTATCATCCAAGCCAGTAGCCAACACAAATACCCTCTGGGGCGAATTAATATGGGCTGCAGGGCATGAATGCGTACAACATTTAGATGACTTATTACTGCGCCGTACTCGTTTAGGGTTATTGTTAGCCAACGGCGGGTTACACATTAAAGATGAGCTACAAGTCATTTGCCAACAACAGCTCGGCTGGAACTCAGAACAGTTCGAGCAAGAATGGCAACGTTACCTAAAGATATGGCAAGAGTATTACTCATGCCCATTGTAGGTTTTTGTAGGTCGTCCCTTCAGGGCGACAATTAGGTTGGTGTAAATTGTTTGTAGGTCGTCCCTTCAGGGCGACATAAATGACATGTGTCGGCCTAAAAACCGACCTACTTATATTGAGAGAACAATGAATAACAATAACTACATTTTCGCTATCGACAACGGCACCCAAAGCGTGCGCGCGTTGATATTTGACTTAGAAGGTAATTTATTGGGCAAAGGCAAAGAAGAAATCGAACCTTACTTTTCTACACAGCCCGGTTTTGCCGAACAGCATCCTGAATACTTTTGGGAATCATTAGGGCGTGCCTGCGAAAAGCTATGGAGCAGCACCGACATCAAACCCGAGCAAATTGCCGGTGTCGCACTAACTACCCAACGCAGCACCGTTATCAACTTAGATAAAGACGGCAAACCACTGCGTCCAGCCATTATTTGGTTAGACCAGCGCCATGCAGAAGTAAACGAACCGCTTGGTGGTTTCTGGGGTTTCGCTTTAAAAGTCGCATTGGCAGACGACATTGGATATCGCTTTCGCCAAAAAGCACAAGCCAATTGGATAGCACAACACCAACCCGATATTTGGAAGAAAACCCATAAGTACGTGCTGTTGTCTGGCTATTTAAACTACCGCCTAACCGGCAAACTGGTCGATTCTATTGGCAGCCAAGTGGGTTACATTCCCTTTGATTATCGTCGTCACCAATGGGCAGGAAAGCACGACCTAAAATGGAAAATGCTACCGCCAGACCTAACCGTTGAACAAATGCCAGAACTGGTCGAACCCGGTACCATTATTGGCCCTTTAACTGCTGAAGCTGCTGTTCACTTAGGTTTACCAGAAGGCGTACCGGTAGTAGCCGCTGCTTCCGACAAAGCTTGTGAAATACTAGGCTCAGGCGGAATAAGCCCAGACGTGGGCTGCATGAGTTATGGCACCACCGCCACCATCAACGTCAGCACCACCAAATACGTCGAACCTATTCGCTTTATGCCACCGTACCCGTCGGCCATACCTAAACACTACAACACCGAAGTCATGATCTACCGTGGCTTCTGGATGGTCAGCTGGTTTAAAAAACAATTTGGCCTGCGTGAAGAACAAATTGCCGAAGAGCGCGGAATAGAGCCAGAACAACTGTTTGATGAACTCGTCAACGCAGTTGCACCAGGTTCCATGGGCTTAATGCTACAACCTTACTGGAGCCCCGGTGATCGCGTACCTGGCCCAGAAGCCAAAGGCGCCGTTATCGGCTTTGGTGATGTACATACCCGCGCACATTTATACCGCGCCATCTTAGAAGGCCTAGCTTACGCCCTACGTGAAGGTGCAGAACGCATTCAAAAACGAACCGGCGTAAAATTGAAAAAACTAAGAGTAGCCGGCGGTGGCTCACAAAGCGACGCTGCCATGCAACTCACCGCCGACATCTTTGGCCTACCTGCAGAACGCCCGCACACCTACGAAACATCAGGACTAGGTGCCGCCATGGACGCCGCAGTGGGCCTAGGACTAATAAAAGACTTCGACACAGCCATCCAACAAATGGCGCGAGTGGGTAAAGTATTTACCCCCAACCCAGTAACCCAAAAACTCTATAACCGTTTGTATAAAGAAGTCTACCAACAGATGTACCCCAAACTGCAACCGTTGTATAAATCCATTAGAGACATAACGGGATATCCGGAGTAATTGTGAATTGTGAATTGTGAATTGTGAATTGTGAATTGTGAATTGTGAATTGTGAATTGTGAATTGTGAATGAAAAAGTAGGTCGGGCTTTAGCCCGACATGGCGTTGCCACTTTTATTTGCGGGGCAAGCCCCAGCGCCCCAATGCAAGGAGACGTATCTCCTTGCGAACCTCTCTTGATGCACGCAGCCACGCTAATCCTTGCCGATTTCAGCCAAAAACGCGTACGCATCTAATCGTGCTCAGCACGTAGATGCTTGGCCGTTCCATACGGCCATTGCTAATGGCTTTATCGCCTGCGGGCATAGCAAAGTGCGAGGCGAAGACTGTTTTGCTACGTTTTGATTGTTGGTAATTATTTATTAACTATTCGGACTTAAAGCTTAACTATAAAACGTAGAGTTTCAGCCTGAACAACCGCGCCTTAGAACACGCCGAAATGAAATGTTTCTGCTAGGGCTGCACGGAGGGAACCGTGCAAGCGTATACGTGCGGGCCGGTTTTCGTTCCATACGAAACCGGCATTCACCCCGTCCTGGGGATCACGCACGATTATACGCGTTGCCCGTTAGCAAAATATTGAATAAGGAAATACGTGTTCTACAGCGCAGAGGCTTGGGTGCGGGAATAAGTTTCCCGCGTCTGGGGCGCAGGGGCGGAGCCCCGCATAGTGGCATAGCCACGAAAAAACGCAGCGTCAGCTGCATTCATACATAACCCTAACTTAAACGCTCAGCATAGCGCTTATGCAACCAAGCCAGCGCCAGCAGCGTCAGGCCTAATCCCATAAAGGAAGCCACTCGCCACAAACCACCCAGCTCGGCCATATCAATAAAGAAAATCTTAGCGACAACCACTAATAGCAGCAGCATTCCACCACGGTAGCCATTCAAGCTCTTACGCCAAATGCTCACCAACAAAGCCACCACAGCCATTGCTAACCACACCGCTGAATAAGTATAAAGCTCACCCATAGAAGTCGATTTCCATAACTGCAAGCTGTCAGTTGGTTGCCATAGGTGTCGTATTTGCAGACTTACAAAGAACCAACCATTAACCGCCGCCGCTATTGCAGCAATGCGTTTATGCTTAGCAGACCAATTCGCAGGTTTCGCTTGCCAGACCACCACAGCCAATAACAACGTGGGTATGCCATAACCCAGCAATAAGCCATTCCAAATAGGCTTTGTACCAAGGTCAGGCGAAGCCCACCAAGGGTTACTGTTTAACAATAAATAACCGACATACAATGCCAAAGCCGCCAGTCCATGCAGCTGAGCCAACACCTGATAAAAGCGCGGTAACGAAGTGCTTACGCGGGCGCGCCACTGATACAATAACGCCACAGAACCCCAAGCCAACACATAAATACTGGCTTCAGTGAAACTAAAGGTCGATTGATAAATAACGCCATCGTATAACCAGTAACGCACTTCCACAGCCAAGAACAGCACCAACAACTGCGCTGCACCGCCTTGTAGCCAAGCTTGCATCTTATGTTCTTGTCTTAAAATCCAAGTGGCGATAAGCGTGAATAAAGTCGATCCACCGTAAGTCCATAAAGACCAATGACTGTCGCTGCCATAGCTCATTAACCAAGGATTAAACGTAAGGCGTACCAACATAATAACCAACACCGCACGAGTAACCCAGCCCAAAGGGACTAAGCCAAAACGACGCTGCAGAACCGCCAAAGAAACCAGCTGCGCGGCAATTGCCAGCGTTAAGGTAGCATCACTCAACCAAATTACCGCCGCCAAAGACAAGCCTAAATGCGACGCACAAAACAACACTACTTGGCTTATCACGCTTTCATCGTCTTGCTTCTTAAGCGCCAAGTTAAGCCCAAGCGCAGCGTAACCAAGGCCTAAAATGGCAGCCACCAAACCCCAAACCCAGTTAAGAGTAGTAGCGTCTAGCAAATAATAAGCCGTGGCCAACATCAACAACGGAGCACCACAGCCAAGCCCTAACCAAAAAGCGCGGTACTGAGTCGACTGACGCCACCAAAGCCCAGCAACACCAACGTACAGCGCAGTAATAGCAGCAAGGCGCAGTGCAAGTGCTTGTTGATCGTCAACAGACAGGGGAGTGACCAACCATTGAGAATCTTGCAGAGACAACACGGCAGCAACCGCCGCAAGGGAAGTTAACAACAACAGTGCCGCAACCAGCGGGTTATATTCAGGTCGTTTATAAGCCACATGCGAAAGCAGCAGCGGCAACGCCATCAGCGTTATATAACTGCTGCCAACAATACCTTCATGCGCCCAAGTAATTGCTTGCGCTAGTACAATAAAGGCAATGACCTTAAACAACGCCTGCGGCTGCATTTCACTCCAACTGCGTTGCCATTCGGCCAGCCAACCCTTAGTTTGCGCTTCACGAGAAAAACCTAAGCGCCAATCAAATTGCGGCAAAGCTAAAAAAAAATACGCTAAGCTCCATAAATAAACACTGCGAATCTCAGTACTCGGCTGTGCTTCAAAACTGACTAACCACCAAAGCAGACTGCCCGCCACCACGCCCCACCACAACCACTGACGCTTAACATAAGACAACAACCACAAAGCAAAAAATGTCAGAATCAAACTGTAAATAAGAGCGTATTCAATATGGCCAGAATCGGTCTTCACCAAAATAGGCACTAAATAACCACCCAATAAGCCTAATGCTGCCAACTCTGGGCCATGGCGTAATGAAAGCCATAAAGTAGCGAATGACACCAGCGCCATACCAACAAATATAATCTGTGCAGAAGGCGGTTGCGCTAACGAAAAAGCAGCCAGCAAACTGGCGTAAAGAATAATACTGGCACCACCGGCCAAAGCGGCAAATACCATATCAGCGCCTTTTGTACGGCGTAACCATTCAGCCACTCCATGCAAAGCAATACCTGTAAGCCCGGCTAAAACCAAACGAGTTTCAGGGCTTAGCAAATTGTTCTCTATAGAATAAGCCACCATAAAAATACCCGCTAAACCAACGCAGATACCGCCCAGCCATACCATCCAATGTTCTTTAATATTGGCCGCCAACCAATCAACCCAGGTTGCAGCGTACTCTGTAGGCTCGATGGCTTGTGGAACTACTGCGTGTGTAACAACGGCAGGACTGTCAGCAAGCTCGTCTAATTTAATAGCAGCAGGAGGAGGTAAGTCAGCAGAATTGTTATTAGCAGCATTCGCAGAAGAGTCATCGGAAGCGAGAGAGTGCCAACCAGTTGAGTGCGAAGGCACTGCAGAAGAAGGCTGGCCGGAAATTTGATTTTGTTCCAACCGTTGCAGCCGCTGTTCTAGCTTTCTT
>SMEQ01000208.1_pt1 | contig 30423 bp, 27 predicted proteins | sample 2456281 | NCBI WGS metagenome assembly SMEQ01 (sample SAMN10132596, study PRJNA489261) | soil metagenome | isolation source: day1 antibiotic-loamy sand soil ammended with raw manure from dairy cow... | place: USA | collected 2015-04-01
ACTTCGTGACGAGGATTACGTTTTGATGCTTCAATCAACACATCCGATTGGTCAGGTAAAGCTTCCATAATAATTGGAGTATCACCAATTGTTTGCAGTTTTTGAAAATAAGCATAAGCTCGAAGTAAATACATTTCACCAATATAGTGACGAATATTATTCTCATTTCCAGCTATAGTACCCGCTTCATACTTTGGAAGTACTTGTTGGAAAAAGTAATTACAATCACGAATTTGGAAAAAATTCCATGGAGCATCTCTCTCATCATCATTAGTAGAGGTCCCGACCTTCCACTCACTAGGAACCCAACGAGAAGAATATCTCACTTGTGCTTGATTATCAGTATTATTGTCTAAACCAAAAGTACTAATTCCATGAGTTCCTAAAGCAATAGAATTGAAATTATATAGATTGATTGAGTAAGCTGATAAATCAGCTTCAGCTGTAAAGTATGCTCCTGGAGTTATAGAGCTTTCAGGCTGTACATCTAGGAAGTCATTACAAGCAGTAAAGCCTATAAATAGAATGCCTAGCATAAGGGTACTTATATATTTTAATTTCATAATTTTATATTTATAAAGTTACACTTAAACCTAAAGAGATAGTTTTTGACAATGGATAAGTTTTACCAAATCCCCATCCACCTGCATCAATTAACTCTGGGTCAGCCAATTTTGTAAAGTTGGTGATAGTAAACAAGTTTTCAGCTGAAACAAATAGACGCATGTTTTGCAGAGAAACTTTATCTGTTATATTCTGCGGTAAAGTATATCCCAGTGTCAAGTTCTTCAATCGTAAGTATGCTGCATTTTGTAGATAGCGTGTTTGTATCGATTGATTTTTACCACCGTTCCATGCTACGCGAGGATAGTATGCACCTGTGTTTTCAGGTGTCCAATAGTCTAAGTGCTCAGTGAAGCCTGTTGCCTGCCACTTATTAACACTACCTCCCCAAAATATGGCATCACCATTACCTACTGCATAGTCTCGTTTTAAAGTACCTTGAAAGAATACTTTCATATCGAATCCTTTCCATCCAGCGTTTAAGTTCAGACCAAAATTATAACGAGGTGTAGTGTTTCCAATGATGCTAAGATCTCCAGGTTTGTCAACTGTATTTTCACCAGAGTTTACCGCTCCGTCACCATTCAAATCTTTGTACATAATATCACCAGCCATCCAGTTGCTACCTAAAGCGCTTTGGTTTGCATTTGCAAGGTGACTATTCATTTCGCTTTCACTATTAGCAATACCTACAGTGGTATATCCCCAAATATCACCCAATTTAGCACCATCATAATAGTATGATAAGTTCTTTGATTCATTTGGATATTTATCAATAACCACAACATTATCACTTAAAACAAGTGTAGCACCATAGCTAAAATCGTTAATAATATCTCTCCAAGCAATTTGCAAGTCCCAACCTTTTGAAGTCATGTCTAAGTTGTTAACTCTTGGTTCAGCTGCACCTAATATATCTGGCAACTCCTGTGCAGGACCAACCATATCATAAGTTGAACGTTGGAAATAGCCAAAGGAACCTGTCAAACGGTTGTTCAATGCACCCCAATCTAAACCAACTTCCCAAGTACGACTTTTTTCCCAAGTAAGTAAAGAAGAAACTAATCCAGGTTGACCAGCAGTGTTTGGTCTTTCACCATTAACCAACCATTGCCCTCCATTTGGGTTGTAGCCCATAGTAGAGTAGAATGGATACCAGCTGTCTGTGTTTTGGTTACCAAGCTCACCCCATGAAGCACGAAGCTTAAATGAGTTTATGGTAGATGAAAGTTCTTCCCAGAATTCTTCATGGCTAATATTCCAACCTGCAGAGAAAGAAGGAAACAAATTCCAACGGTTGTCGCGTAAGAAACGAGAAGAACCATCATAACGAAGATTTGCTTCAAATAAATAGCGGCTTAAATAGTCATAGTTGACACGACCAAAGAAACCAGCTGTAGTCCATTTATTATATTCGCCGCCTACACGTGGGTTCCTACTTGTTGTATCCAATGTTGGAAGACCCGAAAGAACACCGTCACGAATAGCAGTAAAGTTACGAGGACGCATCCACTCACTTTGGAAACCACCCATAACCTTCATATTATGACTGCCAAATGAGCGACTATACTCTGTAAATATATTAGGATTGTAGTAGTTGCTCTTATAGTTATATTCTCTTACAGAAGATGTAGTATTATCAGTTGCATAGGGATTATTATCCACATCATAAGCATAAGTAGTTAACCAATCGGTATGCTCATTCCTATTTACAATACGATAATTCAACTCTGCATTTATCACCCATCCTTCTAATGGAGTAGCTTGAAAACTCAACTGTTGCGAATTGATATCTGATTGTGTTTTATACTTACCTCCATTCTTCAACATTTCTATGAATGACTCACGAACGTAGTTTCCATTAGGGTCACGTACAGGAGTAATAGGCCAATAACGAGCATTGTTATGATAAAACAAGCCTCCATCGGTACCGATGTAAGATGGATTCTCAAAATCTGTACGAGTAAAACGAGTGTTATAAGTCATCTTTAACCAGTCGGCTAGTTTAACATCAATTTTCCCTGTTATTCCGTAACGTTCTTTACTCTCATTTGCATGACGTAAAATACCTTCTTGTGATAAATAGTTTGCAGAGAAGTAATACTTAACAGACTCTGTACCACCATTTACACTAAAGTTGTGCTCATGAGTGAAACTATTGCCAAAATGTTCTTTAAACCAATCTGTATCACCAACAGGTAAAATATCGTTCTCATCCCAAACCTCCCATCGATTATTCTTATTGGGAAACATGGTTGGCATGGATGGGTCAAGCTGTGCTTGTTTTATTTGTTCTAGTTTCCTATCACTAAACCATACCCCACTACCAGAGTTAACACTTGCCTCATTCATATAATTAGCCCAAGTATATGAATCCATTTTCTCAGGCATATTTAAAGGTGAATTAAAACGGAAGCTATTGTTATAGTTAACAACAGTTTTACCCTCTTTACCACTTTTTGTTGTAATCAAGATTACACCACCAGCAGCACGAGAACCATAAATTGATGATGCAGAAGCATCTTTAAGAATAGAGATGTTTTCAATGTCCTGAGGGTTCAGTGCATTCATATCACCTTCCATACCATCAATAAGTACTAATGGGCTTACTGATGAGCCCGCACCAATAGTACCTCTACCACGAATGTTAATAGACTTGTTGGAGTTCAACGCCCCTCCCTGCGATCCTACAGCGAAGTTCATCCCTGGAACTGTACCCTGTAATGCGTCAACCACTGAGTTCACAGGACGAGCTGAAATTTCATCAGCGCCTACTGTAGATACTGCACCAGTTAAATTCACTTTTTTCTGAGTACCGAAACCTACTACCACTACTTCATCAAGAAGTTCTGCATCAGAAGACATAACAACATTAATTGTATTTCTTCCATTTACAGCAATAGTTTGTGTTTTGAATCCAACGTAGCTAAACACCAGATTTGCATCTTTAGGTACGTTACCCAATTCGTAATTTCCATCTATGTCTGTTACAGTGCCTTGGGTAGCATTACCCTCAACGATAATCGTTGCGCCAATCACAGTCATATCTGTATCGTCAGTCACAACACCCTTTACGGTAATGTTCTGAGCAGATAAACTTAAAGCCATCACGCTCAATAAGAGTGTGAAAAAACTTCTCAACTTAAAAGATTTTTCTTTCTTCATTCTGTTTATTTGATTTTGATTAATATAATTTTCATCTCTTTATTCTGAGTGAAAATAAATTTTAAAGTATACGAAGATAGATATAAAGAGAGAGTTTAATAAATAAATTATAATTGTTTCATCTTTATTAAGTGCATAAACCACACTAATTTTGATTCTTTTACATTTTAAAAGTCAACAGAACACTATTTCAACAATATCTTTGATAAATATACATCAAATAAAAGCCCCTTCAATTATGAAATGGGCTTTAAACATTGAATAATCAGATTGTTACAATATAGCGGACATGAATGAAGAATTGTTCATTTATGTGCAATATGGTTGATGTTTTAACGTCGAATTCATCAATAAAATACTATATTAATTTTTAAAGCTGAAAATATTATCAAATTTTTTTTATAGGATGTCTATTACAACAATTCATCAGTTTCTACAAACTACTTCAAAATAGATAAAATTGAAAACAGTTAAATACTCCGTTCTATAGGAGCTACCACAGCATGTATGGGATTATTAGTTTTCAAATTCTTATTGAACTCTTCTACGTGACTAAAAAACAAGTCTATTTTGTCATCATCTGTAAAAGAAAAAAACATAATGCTATTAGCCCCACTCTTTTCTGAAGGAAACCAACTTGAATTGGCTATAACAGCAGGGACATCTTTGTATCCTTCTATATGGGTGCCACTAAAACTCTCGATTTTCGCATCTTTAAAAAGTTGCAACACTTTTTTCTCATAGTAACTCACCACAGTAACTATCAGTAATTTCTTCTTATTCATAGGACTATATCTTTAATTTATTTATTAACGATCTTCTTTTTTTTAATCACACAAAACAACCTGATGATTTATTGTTTTAAAGTAAAGCAATCTACTGGCTTTCCAGCAGATTGCAATAATTTTATTCATGATTCTTTTTTTCAATCATATAATATACCAATGGCACCACCAACAAGGTGAGTACAGTAGATACTATGCTTCCTCCCATTAATGAGATGGCCAATCCTTGGAATATGGGGTCGAAAAGAATTACAAAGGCTCCAATCACCACAGTTCCTGCAGTTAACAAGATTGGCGTCATCCTAACTGCTCCCGCTTCAAGAATAGCCTGCTTGAATGGAACACCATCTGCAGTGCGAAGATTGATAAAGTCAATGAGCAACACTGAGTTTCGCACCATAATTCCTGCCAGCGCAATCACCCCAATAAAAGAAGTGGCTGTGAAAAACGCACCCAACACCCAGTGACCCAGAATGATTCCTATAAGCGATAACGGAATAGCTACCATCATCACCAAAGGAGCCTTGAAGTCTTGGAACCAACTGACAATCAAAATATAAATGATGATAAGCACCCCAAAGAAAGCAAGACCTAAATCTCTGAAAACTTCCATAGTGATTTGCCATTCGCCATCCCATTTTATTGTAAAATTATCTTCCGATTCGGGTTGATTCATATAGAGTTCGTTCATAGTGTAGCCTGCAGGCAATTCAATTTCATTCAACTTGTCGGCCATTCCCAAAATAGGATAGACTGGACTTTCAAGTTCGCCTGCCATATCTGCTAATACATAGACCACTCGTTTTTGATTTTTGCGGGAGATACTCTTTGCACGAATACCCTGCTCAATATCAACCAAATCGCCTACAGAAACCATATCGCCATGTTTTGAAGTAATTTTTAATTGCGAGATATCTTCTACAGTCGATTTCTCCTTCTCATCTAATGAGATCACTATTCCTACTTGGCTATAAGCATTTTCGTCGTAAAGATGAGTGACTGGTCTGTTTGAAAGCGCCATATTCATTGTGTGAACAATCTGCTGGGGTGAAACTCCATAGAGCATTGCTTTCTCTTTATCTATCACAAAGCGATATTCTTTTTGATCAGATTCAACTCCCCAATCTACATCCACAACATCGTCGGTGTTGATTAACATTGTTTTAAGTTGATCAGCAACAGCTATTTGTTGGTCATAGTCTGGTCCATAAACCTCTGCAACAATTGTAGAGTTAACGGGGGGCCCGGGCGGAACTTCCACTATTTTCACATTTGCTCCAAACTTCTTACCAATCTCTTGGATATGAGGACGCAAAGCCTTAGCAATATCGTGACTCTGTTCCTTTCGTTCTTTCTTGTCAATCAAATTCACTTGAATGTCAGCCACATTGCTTCCACTTCTAAGGTCGTAATGACGAACAAGTCCGTTGAAAGTTATTGGAGCAGAAGTTCCCACATAGTTTTGATAATTTACAACTTTATTTTGCGTAGAAAGAAACTGACCAATCTCTTTGGCCACAACTGCAGTACGCTCTAATGTTGTTCCTTCAGGCATATCTATTACCACCTGCATCTCGTTTTTATTGTCAAACGGAAGCATTTTCACGGCTACTGTTTTGGTGAAAAACAACCCAACTGAACCTAATAAAAGCACTAATGTAGCACCCAGAAATATATATTGCACTTTTTTGTTCTCCAACATAGGAGTCTCTACTTTTGCATAAAGGCGATAAATGAGTGTGTCATGTAAATCTTTCTCCACTTTTGGAGCTTTACCTTTCTTCTCTTTTTCGCGCAGAAAGATATATCCCAAATAAGGAGTAATTGTCAACGCCACGAAGAGTGATAGAATCATGGCAATGGACGCTCCAATAGGCATTGGTGACATATAAGGGCCCATCAGCCCCGACACAAAGGCCATTGGTAATACAGATGCAATAACTGTGAGAGTGGCCAAAATGGTTGGATTACCCACCTCATTGATAGCGTAAATGGCTGCTTGCTTAAAAGGCAAGCGATTCATCTTGAAATGTCGGTGCATATTTTCCGCAATAATAATGGAGTCATCCACTACAATACCCGTAACAAAGACAAGGGCAAAAAGCGTAATTCTGTTCAGCGTGTAATCAAGTAAATAATAGCTCAACAGCGTTAGAGCAAAGGTAATGGGTACAGAGAGAAATACCACCAATCCACCACGCCATCCCATGGCAATCATCACTACAAAAGTAACAGCTATGATTGCACCAAAGAGATGCAATAGCAGCTCAGATACTTTTTGGGAAGCAGTTTCTCCGTAATTTCGAGTAATTTCTACACGCACTTCATCTGGAATAAGGTCTGCACGCAAATCCTCAACCTTGCCGAGTACAACATCTGCAATTTTCATTGCATCTGCTCCTTTTCGCTTAGCTATAGCAATGGTAACTGCTGGATATTCAGATTGAAACTCAGCAGCCAATTTACTCCCTTTTCCAAAACCATGCGAAACATACGAGACGGGAAGTTCGGGTCCGTTAAATATATTGGCAACCTGGTTTAAGTAAACAGGCTGATTTTGTTGCACACCCACTATCAGATTTTCAACATCTGCCGATGTTTCAAGAAAGTTACCTGTTGTAACCAAAAACTCAGTGTCGTCTTTATCAAAACTACCCGAAGTCATTTGTTGATTGCTTGCATTTATCATTTCGGCAACGCCCAAGAAGTCCAAACCACTGGAGGACAACTTATCCTTATCTAAAACTACACGCACTTGTCTATTTCTTCCTCCAATAATATGAGTAGCAGAAACCTTCTCTACTTTCTCAATTTCTTGGGTAAGTTCGTCAGCAATACGTTTTAGTTGATAGTCGTCATAAGTTTCACTCCACAATGTTAATCCAAGCATTGGAACATCATCTATAGCGCGGGGTTTTATAAGCGGCATTGTAACACCGGGAGGCATCTGATCCATGTGTTTACTAATCTCGTTGTAAAGCTTCACGTACGATCTCTCAATATCTTCGCCTACATAAAATTGAACAATTACCATTCCGCCTTCTTTAGAAGAGGTTGAATAGACATATTCTACTCCAGGTATATTGGACAGCAAACTTTCCAGAGGTTTTACTACTCTCGACTCTACTTCAGTAGGCGAGGCTCCAGGATATCCCACAAAGATATCTGCCATAGCAACATCAATCTGTGGTTCTTCTTCACGGGGAATCAAAAACGAACTGTAAACACCAATGACCATAAACACAATCATCAATAGAACAGTAAGTTTTGATGTTATAAAAAAATTGGCAATTCTGCCTGCAATTCCATCTTTCATGACTTTTATTTAATAGTTAATCTAACACCGTTGAAAAGCTTCGAATCGGCATCAATAATATAGTTTTCATCTGCAGATAGGCCTGACAGAACCTCTACTTTATCCCCAAGAGTGCGCCCTAAACGCACCCAACGAAGAATGGCTGTGTTGCTTAAACTTACTGTGTAAACACCAGTGAGTTCACCTCGATGCACGATGGCTTGTTTCGGAACTAATAGCGCTATATCATCACCACTCTTTTCAACTGGAAACTGCACGGTGGCATACATTCCTGAAAGAATGCCTGCATCTGTTTTATCTAAAACAACTTTCACCAAATATCGTCCTCCAGTATTCCTGGCAGAAGAGCTCACTTCTGTAACTGTTCCTGGAAGTTGTATATCGAGGGATTTCACCAAGACTTGAACTTCTGATCCTGATTTAATTTTTGATATTTCGCGTTCGGGAACAGACGCTGTAACTTCAAAACTACCTGGCCCTTCTACCGAAATAAGAGGAACACCCGGATTGGCCATATCTCCTTGATCTATAAATCTATTAGTAATAACACCACTAAAGGGTGCGCGCAAATCTACATACATAAATTGCGATTCCACCTCATTTTTCATTTGCTTTGCTCCTTCTAATCGGGCTTTTGCCATTTCGTAATTGGCTCGTTGATCGTCAAGTTCTTTTTGTGATGCACTGCTTTTTGCAAAAAGATTCTGAAAACGCTCATAATCTTTTTCTGCACTATTAAAAGAAGCCTGCGCTTCTGTAATTCCGGCATTAGTCTGTGCTCTCTTAGCTGACAAGTCAGCATTGTTAATACTAATCAGCAACTGTCCCTTGCTCACCTTTTGGCCAACATTGACATGAACTTTGTTTACAAAGCCCATCATTCGAGTGCTAAGCGAAGCACTATTCACAGCCTCAATCTTACCACTTGCGGTGAGAAAGGGAGAGTTATTTTCAGCACTTGCGGAACTAACAGTAACCGCTACAGCAGGAGTTTGGTCGATACTTTTTTCTTTTGAAGAGTTGCCACAGCTGGTTACGCTTAGAACTACTAAAAAAAGCAAGCTTGTATATAAGAATTTCATATTGAAAAAGTTTGATTTAATAAAGATTGGTTTTATAAATACCTGCAAGGTCAATGAACTGTTTATAAGACAGCATGTACAAACAGGAAAATAGATTTTAGTTTTTAGTTAAGAATTCGAGATAGGCCAGGGCATAGTTATGTTGAAATACTGTGCCGAAATACTCTAACTGCTTTTGAGCATATAATGTCTCTGCCATTAGCAATTCGGTTGTTTTTTCAAGTCCTTCCTTAAACCTGTTTGTCCTTATTCGGAGCGCCTCTTCTGATTGTTCAAGAGCAAGTTTTGTGAGTCTAAGGTTGTTTTTTGCATCCTGAAACATACGTTTAGCCTTATTCAACTCCAATTGACTTTCCGATTTGTACTCTTCCAATTCAAGATTGGCTTTGGTATATTGAGCCCTACTCTTTTGAGTTTTCCCAATCCGTTTAGAACCTTGAAAGATATCCCATGTCAAAGTAGCGCCTATTAAATATCCATTAGCACCTGCTTTAAAAATTTTATCGTCATATAGTTCGTAACTTCCGAAGGCGTTTAGACGAGGAAGAAAAGACATTTTATCGGCCTTAAAGTTCTGTTTGTATGCTTCAGCAACAAATTGCATGGCTTTAATATCTGCGCGACCATGAGAAAGACTTTCATTTGAAATAAATTCTAACGATACAGTTAGAGAATCAGTGGGTTTAAAGACTCCCGCAATATCTTCATTCATAAGAACGGCGAGATATTCAGAAGTATTTATAACATTGCTCTTAGCGTATTGAAGTTGGTTTTCCACTTCGGCAACTCTAATTTCCACAGTCAATACGTCTGACTGCTGAAGATAACCCTGCTTGAAGCTGTTGTCAGCCAAGTGAAGATTTTCTTTAGCTGCCTTCAATGCAGTTTCTAAAACGTCTACACTTTTATAGGCAAGTTGCAACTGCATATATGCCTTCTCGGTTTCAAGAGAAAGATATTCACCTGTTCGCTCTAACTGCATTCGTGTCGCCTCCCACTTTGCTTTTGCAGCCTTCCTTTGAAATATACCATCAACATTGATGAGTGGTTGTTGCACTTCAAAAGAGGTAGTAAACATGTTTGTTCTTGCAGGATTGTTCAAATTGTTAGGATCGAAATCGGATTGAGTTACAATAGCTTGATTTAGCTTAAAACCAAAAGAGTTTAATGGACTGTTCGTTGCCATTCCACTATACGATGTTGATATATTGGGCAGAAAAACCGCATTGGTCTGATTGAAGTCTCCTTTGGCTGAAAGCACATCCTGTTCTCCTATCTTTAGTTTATTATTTCTTTGCGACACCTTTTCCAAAACCTCAACTTTGGAGATAGGTACTGTTTGTTGTGCAAATGCTATTGCTGGCAACAAGCACATAATGATGAGTAGTCTGTTGATTTTCATTAATTTAATTTTACCTTATCAAGTTTCATAATTCTTTTACTGGATAGATATATAAATATATCGTTTTTTTATTTCGATTACATAGACACATGAACATACATTCATATATAATTGTTCACAAAGATAATATTTTTATTGCAAAACACCCTTTCTTGATTAAAAACTTAATAAAACTGTGGTTTATGTTCGCAAGTACGGGAATGCTGGATATAAAAAAGCCACCTCTATAAAAGAGATGGCTTTTTTTAGTATATGATTAATTAAAAGTTATGTACTGTAAATCAGAAATTATAATTTAAATATTTACCAAAACCCCTTCATCACCGCATCTCCCAAAGACTTTGCTTTGGCTACATGGTCAGAGTTAGTAGCATCCATAGGATATTCATCCATATTGGGCAAGGCTAATTCTAAACCAATGGGAACAACATCGGGATTCTGAATTTTATCTTTGTTTTTCATGTATATATAGACCCAGAATTCACGATTTCCAAATTTTTCCAAAGCAATGAGACGCAATGTTCTACCCGGAGACATTTTCACCATTTTGGGTGGTTGCATATCTGGCTTGTTGGTTTCAATAGAATCTGCAATTACTACAGATTCAATCAATGGAGTTTCAACAGGAGCCGCAACTACCTGCTTGATTGGTTTCGGAATTTCACTTTCTTCAATTCCTTTTTCGCACGGATTGTGATTTGCAAAATAATATTTATAGCCAAATCCTATTGCGGAAATTATGAAGAGCGCTATTGCAATGTCCCATCTCAATATATAGCGTCGTAACTTTCTTTTCGTTTTAGGCTTCTTATGAGAGGGTTTGATAGGAGTATCAATAATAGCGTTTTGGGGGATTAACTCTATCTCATCTTTAGATTCATGTTCTTCTGTGTTTCGCATTTCTGATTCATCATCGGCTGACAGATTTTCAACTTGATCTGTTTCGGCAGGAGTTGCATCCTTATGATTTACATCCTCTATAATGATTTCATCAGTAGATAGAGAGCCAGCTTTAGGTGAAGACAGTTCATCATTTTGCACATCGCTATTCTCCTCTTCCAATAAAGGTTCATCTATAGAGGGTTCATTAGATTCTGGTTTTATAGGAGTTTCTTTTATTAAAAGGTCTTGTTGTTCAACATTATCTTCTTCATCATCGCCATCCAAATCTTCATTGTCATTGTCAGAAGTCGTTTCCTGCGATATACCATCCATAAAAATACCATCATTGAGGGGAGTGGTTTCAAAATGTGCAAATGGCTTGTTCACCAAATCTTTTAGCAATGGTGCAGGCAAAAAGCTTACACGTCGGTGTGCAGGATGTGTATTTACATTTACACTTTCGCGTGCTTGAATGTGAGTAAGTTTAAAACTACCAAAATCTTTCACTTTAACCAATTCATCTGTCGCAAGACCATTTTCGATTATACTAAAGAATTGGACAACAAACAACTCTGCTTCCTCTTTACTAATTTCATTATTAGCAACCAGAAGATCTACAATGTCTTGCATGTTCAACTTACTATTCATGGCATTACTCTATTTAAATTTTTCTTTGAGAACAGAAGCAGGCTTAAAGTTAACTGATATTTTGGGGGGAACAAGAAATCGCTGTTGTGTTTGTGGATTGACGGAAATACGCTCAGCCCTCTTCCGTGTTTGAAAAGTGCCAAAGTTAGGAATAGTTATTGTAGCATTGATAGCTAAATTAGAATTCAACTGTTCAACGGTTTGTGCTAAAACTTCAGAAACCCTCACCTGTGTCCATCCCAATTGATCGGAAAGCTCAGCAACAAGTTCTTTGTTTGTCATGATTCAAAATTTAGAAGATTGTAATTACATTACTCACACAATTGCGCCCATCAAATCGAAAGGCATTGCAGAAATTATTTCCACATTATAGAATGATCCTATTGTCAAAGGTTTCGATTTATCTATAAGTACTTCCCCATCCACTTCGGGAGAGTCAAACTCTGTTCTACCAATATAATAATCGGGCGTTTCACTATCTATCAACACTTTAAGGGTTTGCCCAATTTTATCTTCATTGACAGCCAAAGCTATATCTTCTTGCAGTTCCATCAACTTGCTCAATCTCTCTTCTTTCACTTCCGGAGCAATATTGTCTGTATAGTTTTTATCACAATAGGTATCCTCTTCATGAGAGTAAGGAAAAGTTCCCAATCTTTCAAACTTTGTGTCTCTGACGAAGTCAAGCAATTCACTAAAATCCTGCTCCGTTTCACCTGGATGACCCACCATAAGAGTTGTTCGCAGATGTATTCCAGGAACTTCGGCTCTGATTTTACGCATTAAATCGATAGTTCCCTGTTTGGTGATATTTCTACGCATTTTGCTGAGCATATTATTACTGATGTGTTGCAAGGCAATATCAAGATATTTACAAACATTGTCGCAATCGCGAATCACGGGTAGCAAATCCATTGGAAAATGAGCTGGATAGGCATAGTGCAATCTAATCCATTCCACGCCAGGTATATCAGATACACGCTTTACCAATTCGGCTATCTTCATCTCTTTGTAGATATCCAATCCATAATACGTCAAATCTTGCGCTATAAATTGAAATTCCTTTACACCTTTTGCAACAAGACTGCTCACCTCTTCTACAATTTCTTCTATTGGGCGCGAATTATACTTGCCCGTAATAAGGGGTATAGAGCAATAAGAACAAGTGCGATTACACCCTTCTGATATCTTTATGTATGCATAATGCGCTGGTGTTGAGAGCATTCTTTCTAAAGAAAGTTCTTGATTGTACGATTTGCCTAAATCTGAAATGATGTTTTTCCAAGCAAACTTGCCATAAAACTTGTCCACTTCGGGTATTTCAAGCGTCAACTCATCCATGTATCGTTGTGACAAACATCCCATCACAAAAAGCTTCTTCAGCTTTCTCATTTTCTTTTGCTCTGCAAAAGATAAGATCATGTTGATAGACTCCTCCTTTGCATCGCCAATAAAACCACATGTATTGATAATAGCTATTTCGCCTTGGGGGTTGTCTGAGTCGTGATCTATAGTATAACCATTTGCAAGTAGCTGACGCATCAGCATTTCTGAATCCACAAGGTTTTTAGAACAACCAAGTGTCACAACATCTATTCTATTTTTTATCATTCGATATTTCTCTCTTCCTCTTTTTTCTAATTTTTATTTATTCTCCAAACAATGAGTTTACAAATTCTTCGCGGCGAAACACTTGAAGGTCTTCAATGCTTTCGCCAAGACCAATGTATTTTACTGGAATCTTAAACTGATCGGAGATACCTATCACCACGCCACCCTTAGCTGTACCGTCTAATTTGGTAATGGCCAGCGCCGTAACTTCAGTTGCAGCTGTAAATTGTTTAGCTTGTTCAAAAGCATTTTGTCCTGTCGATCCATCCAATATAAGTAGCACTTCATCGGGTGTATTGGGGACAACCTTGCTCATCACATTTTTTATCTTCGTGAGCTCGTTCATCAAGTTCACTTTGTTGTGAAGTCTTCCTGCTGTGTCAATAATAACTACATCGGCATTTTTAGCTTTAGCAGAAGTAATTGTATCAAAAGCTACCGAAGCAGGATCAGATCCCATTTTTTGATGAATAACAGGAACCCCTACTCGCTCGCCCCAAATAATAATTTGTTCTACTGCAGCAGCTCTAAAGGTGTCAGCCGCACCTAAATATACCGATAAACCTTTTTTCTTGAACTGATACGCAAGTTTGCCAATAGTAGTCGTTTTGCCAACTCCATTTACACCCACAACCAATATCACATAGGGTTTTTTATCTTTCGGAATAGAAAAATCTTCTACATCTTTCGTATTATTATCAGTTAGCAGCAAAGCTATCTCTTCACGTAATATCTTGGTTAGTTCGGCAGTATTCAAGTACTTATCACGCGCTACACGCTCTTCAATACGATCAATTATTTTTATTGTTGTCTCCACGCCAACGTCCGACGATATTAGAATTTCCTCCAATTCGTCCAACACGTTTTCGTCCACCTGAGATTTCCCAGCGACTGCGCGTGAAAGTTTAGAAAATATATTGTCCTTAGTTTTCTCAAGACCCTTGTCTAAAGTTTCTTTTTTTCCTTTCGAAAAGATATTAAATAGTGCCATAACTAACGAATTTTCAATAACCTATTAAATTAATCTTGCGTTCATGTATTTGTTTGACTATAAAAAATACACTTATCATCCAATACACAAAGCTACAAAATAGAAGACAAAAAAAATCCCTGCATTAGCATGCAAGGATGTTTTTATATATTATTAACCCCTTAATTATTTCTTGAAATAATCTTGAACAAGGTCGTTAGGTATCATTTCTTCTTGGAATGAGTAAGAACCAGTATCTGATTTTACCATCTTAATCACTTTCGTATGACTACGTCCTGATGTTGTTGTTCTATCGCGAAAACCCGCGACTGCTCTTTTTGCCATGGTTTATCTTTTTTACTTGATTTCTTTATGTACTGTCATTTTCTTCAACACTGGATTGAATTTCTTCAATTCAAGACGTTGAGTTGTATTTTTACGGTTTTTCATCGTGATGTATCTCGATGTTCCGGGCATACCACTTTCTTTATGCTCTGTGCACTCTAAAATTACTTGCACTCTGTTTCCTTTTGCTTTCTTTCCCATAATTATGTGCTCCTATCTATTAAGCATTAAGATATCCTTTATCTGCCGCCTTCTTAAGTGCTGCATCTAAACCTATTTTATTAATGGTGCGAAGACCTGCTGCTGAGACGTTAAGACTTACCCAGCACTCTTCTTCTACCCAATATAATTTTCTTTTAAATAAATTGACGTTGAATTTTCGTTTCGTTTTTGCATTTGAATGTGAAACGTTATTTCCAACCATTGCTTTTTTTCCTGTAATCTGACAAATTTTGGCCATGGCTCTATATGTTGTTTTATTATTATTTCGTTTTATATTCTAATCTTTCCACGAAATCAGGGCGCAAAATTAGCCATATATTTTTTATCTACCAAATAAATTGATAAATAAAATTGATATAAGTAATTTTAAGTCTGCGAATTCGTTCTATATAACACCCTCAAACCTACTTTGAGACAGTAATTACGTTCTTTAAATCGTTGTACAATTCATTCAAAAAATAGAGCGTACTTTTGCGCAAGTTTTCTTTAAACTCTTTGTCGTTAGCATTTGAAGTTATTGCACTATCCGTAATCATCTCTTCGGCAGAAGATGTTTTTGGAAAGAAACTCTTGCCACTTTCTTGTACATTTTGATAGGTTACGTCGCGAATAATCAAGACGCATCCTGCATTTGTAATGGATGCATCAAAACGATAATTCATCATCGATTTCTGGCGCACTCCATCTTTATTTGCTGGAAGCAACAGTTCTACCTTGGAGCTCACTGTAATGCTTTTCTCTTTTTCGTTAAATCGTATACCCGACAATAATGGATTGCCTGCATAATTATCTTTACCCCATTTGTAGAGGAGCGCATAACTTTGATCTTCGCTTAGTCCCTGAGTTGTATGTATAAATTGTTGAAACACAACTTTACCATTTACTTCAGGAACGCTTGAGAATACATTTTCATTCTGACTTTGAGCGTTTACTCCTATTATAGAGACCAACACTAAACCTATTATAAATAAAATTCTTTTCATTTTTTTTGTTCTAAATGATTATAAAACCCGTTCTTTATAATGGATTAGACTACAAATTTAGGTAAAAGATTAATGTGATACAAATAAGTTTAAAAAAAATCGGCCGTTATATTTTATTTATCAGCTAAAAACCTTTACTTTTGCAACTCAAATATAAAATCATTTTATACTATATATAATAATGTCGAAAAAACAGAAAGAAGTAAATCCAGAAAAGAACTTAGAGAACATCAACGAGGCACTTACAAGCACCGAGCAGTTCATAGAGAAAAACCAAAATGCCATTATGATTGGCCTTGGAGTGATAATAGTTGTAGTATTGGCTGTATTGGCATATCACAACTTATACTTGAAACCTAAAAATGAAAAAGCGCAAGCCGCTATATATAAAGGTGAACGCTATTTTCAAAACCAACAAGATTCTCTTGCCCTTTTTGGCAACGGAAACGATTACATAGGATTTGAAGAGGTGATGAATCAATTTGGGGGAACAAAAACTGCCGATTTGGCTAAAGCCTATGCTGGTATTTCATACAGCCGATTGGGTGATAATGAAAAAGCGCTCGATTATTTGACTAAATTCAAAGGTGGTGACAAACTAATCACACCAGCCGTTACAGGAGCCATTGGCGATGTACATATGAATTTAGGTAACAGCGATAAGGCTGTAAATCATTTTCTGAAAGCTGCAAAAGCGGCAGATGACAACATGCTTTCTCCTATCTACTATAAGAAAGCAGGATTGGCATATATACATGCTCAAAACTTTGATAAAGCAATTGAAACATTCGAAAAGATCAAGAATACTTATATAAACTCGCCTGAAGGGCAAGAAGCTGATAAGTACATTGAGCAAGCAAAATTGAGCAAAAAATAAGTTCGTAAATATTCATTGTAGTAATAAGAATTCATGTCAACACTATTAGAAAAAAGTCGCTCACAAGACGTTTCGATACCTTCGGGTAAAGATAAGGTAGTTGGTATTGTAGTTTCGGAGTGGAACACTCCCATAACTGAAGCCCTACTAAAAGGTGCAACCGATACGCTTTTAGCTGCTGGGGTGAAAGAAGACGACATCATTATAGAATATGTTCCTGGAACTGTGGAACTCACATTTGGTGCAAAAGTACTTGTGGAACAAACATTGGCCCACGCTGTGATTACATTGGGCTGTGTGATACAAGGCGATACGCGTCATTTCGATTATGTTTGCGACAGCGTTACAAAGGGCATTACAAAACTAAATCTGCAGTATGACACACCCGTTATATTTGGTGTGCTCACAACAGACAACATGGAACAAGCCGAAGCCCGTGCAGGAGGCTCTCATGGCAACAAAGGCGAGGATTGTGCAATTGCAGCACTCAAAATGATTGCACTGCAAGAAAAATATAACATATAGTATTTCAATAAATTGCGAAAGTAGCTCAGTTGATAGAGCATTAGCCTTCCAAGCTGAGGGTCGCGGGTTTGAGCCCCGTCTTTCGCTCTCTTGAAAACAATCTGATAAGCAATGGCTTATTATGATTTGGAAACACACCATAGAGTAATCATCTGTGGTGTGTTTTTTTATTATGATATTATTAACCGATGAAACCAAGCGTTCAAATATTTAAATGGATCAACAGCAAAATTATGTGTTTAACTTAAACTATCTATTCAGCCAGAAGAATAACAGATCGCACCTGACAGAGCTTTAATAGTATTCTATCTTGAAGTGCTACAGACGAGTTCGCTCCGACGAGGAGCTAAAATGAAGCTTAGTCATCAATCATTTTATAATATACAACCCTTGGAATAGTATATACATACAGCACAGTTATAACACCGAACTGTTCTTGAAACATAACAGGAACAGACACTCCGTAGGAGTCGAATCGTCTGTAGTAAACGTTTACCCTCACCAATTCAAGCATCATAGATGCGCCCTGTGAAATTTGTTATAGGTAGAAAATTAAATTAAATCAACAAGTAAAATGTAAAAACAAACACATACTTTTGCATGTGATCCATTTAAATCCTTGTTTACAATGCACCATTTTGTGGTTTTTAAGTAAGACAATTGATAAATAGAGCGAGTAAGTTTTTCAAAACATTTTGCAGGCATACAAAAAGGTTTCAAACTGTTGAAAATTGAATCCACGACGGGGGAAATGTTCTCAACTACATTATTCTCTATTTGTTGCACTAAATGACGCTAATTGTGCTCTGAAAAACACAATGGTACTTTAGAATATCCATTTCTTCCTTTAATTTTTCAACCTTTGGTTGCTTTTTATTTATTAACGACATAATTTTCGCTTATTATCGCAAAAATGCACCATTGCAAGCTATTTGAAACATTTCCACAGCCGTCGATTCAATTTTTATGCCATCAACGCCCAATCTACGACGGTGAACTTAATTTCAGCCTGTTTTAGACTACATAATAGAGCGAAATGTAAAAAAGAACAATCTATTTTTTACGAATTGAAACTTGGCCAATCGGAAGAACAATAGGAGTGGCAGATAAAAAACTATGTGAGAAACTAAAAATGCAATTTCTCAAGTAACTTTAAGGTTGTGTTTGATTGCAAAGAGCAACTTATTTGTTTTTAAAATAGAGAGATAGATTTTTTCGAATAAAATTGTACCTTTGTAGCCGCAAAATTAAATACATTACTCCTATTTTGATTTAATCAAGATAAGATGGTAATTTTTGGACATCTTTGCAAAATGAAAGATAGTTAGGTAAGAGGCAATCATCTTAAAGCAGTATTCCGCTTTACAATCAACCTCTTTTATGATAGGAGCAGTAAAAAGTAATCCCCCACAAACGGATTGCTTTTTTTTACTGACATATTATTATACATCAAAAAGATTTACGTGTCACAAAATACAAAAAAGGTACAATACCGCGATTTTACAACAGGCAGTATATCGCGCCAACTAACAAAGCTTGCCTTGCCTCTTATGGCCACGAGCTTTATTCAGATGGCATATAATCTCATCGATCTTGCTTGGGTGGGTCGTTTGGGTAGTGAATCGGTTGCGGCAGTAGGCGCAATGGGTATGCTCATTTGGATGATACACTCCGTTGCTCTGTTTTCTAAAATAAGTGCAGAGGTTTCTATTGGACAATCGCTTGGCATTAAACGTTTTGACAAAGCAGCTATCTATGCCTCTCACACAACAACTATTGCTATTATTTTAGGAGCCATATTTTTCGCAGTATTCCTTTCAGTTCCCTATCTTTTTATAAACTTTTTCCAACTTTCTCCATCCATTTCTGCCGAAGCAGCAGACTATTTGAGAATTATATCATTTAGCATCCCAATGGTATTTATGATTCTCAACTTCTCGGGCATATACGTTGGATCAGGACGAAGTGACATTCCTTTCTATTACAATGCTGTAGGGCTCATTCTCAACATTGTTATAGACCCCATATTGATATTTGGACTTGGACCAATTCCTGCATTAGGATCGGCTGGTGCAGCTTTTGCTACCACATTCTCCCAATTTGTAGTGTTAGTTCTCTTTATTTGGCATTTGAAAAAAAGAGACGGTGTGTTTGGATATTTCCCTTTCTTCACCACACTGAAAGCAAGTTATACCAAAGTTATCTTCAAACTTGGATTTCCTGTAGCTGCAATGAATATATTTTTCTCTCTCATCAATATGAATTTAGTGCGCATTGCCTCTATTCATGGTGGACATTTGGGTGTAACAAGCCAAACTACTGGCGGACAGATAGAAGGGCTCACTTGGAATACCACAGAAGGATTTGCCACAGCATTGGGAAGTTATGTAGCTCAAAACTATTCTGCCAACAGAATGGACAGAGCTAAGAAGGCCTATACCTTTACTCTAAAGCTTTTGCTAACGTTGGGAGTATTGCTCAGTGCAGCTTTTATTTTTTATGGAGCCGACATATTCTCCATCTTTGTTCCCGAGCGAGAAGCCTATATGGCAGGGGGAGATTATTTATTAATATTGGGAATATCACAAGTATTTATGATGTTGGAGTTGACCACGCAGGGTATGTTCAATGGTATTGGACGCACCGCTCCTCCGGCAATTATCAGCATGACATTCAATGCCATCAGGATTCCTTTGGCTATGATTTTAGCTTCGAGTATGGGAGTGACAGGGGTGTGGTGGGCTCTCTCTATTACTACTGTCTTTAAAGGAGTTATCTTAACTGTGTGGTTTCAAGTGGTGCAGAAGAAGATAATAAGTAAGTAAAACGAATTTCTAAAAAAAACAAGCGTTTAATATCCCGGCAAGAACAACCCAATATCATTCACTGGTAAGTTGAATAGATTGGCAACATACACATTCACCATTTTTCCGGAGAACATATAGAAGCCTGAAGAGAATCCTCTATCGCTTTGTGCAAGCCCAATTACTCCGCCACCATTGGCCATTTTCATAAACATAGATGAGAAAATATTGCTCATTGCAATAGAGGCTGTGCGTGCAACGCGCGAACTAATGCTCATTTCACAAAAATGTAGCACTCCGTGCTTTTGATACAATGTGGGTGCACCAGGAATGCAAGCCTCCATGGTAGTTTCAAAACAACCTCCTTGCGCTAAGCGCAAATCAATAACAATGGCTCCTTGCTTTAGCTCTTTTATCAAATCTTCGGATATGATGTCGCGGTGAGGTTTATTGATATATTCCATAGCTCCAATCAACACATCGGCAGAGAGGAAAGTGTTTCTCAAAACATTGGGTTGCAAAGTAGATGTGAATAACGAGTGACCTAAATTGTGCTCCATCAAGCGGAGTTTATTTATATCGTTGTCAAACACCTTCACCATCGCGCCCAATCCCAATGCAGCACGCGCAGCAATTGTGCCTGCAACATCTGCACCTATAATTACCACTTCGGTGGGCGAAACACCAGGCACACCTCCCATTAATATGCCTTTTCCACCATTGGCATTGCTCATCAACTCGGCTGCGAGCGTCACAGCCGAAGCTCCCTCTATCTCTGCAATGGCTGTTGCGAAAGGCGACGATCCATCATTGTCATACACCAAATCATAGGCAAGAGCATTTATTCTTTTGGCTGCCATAACTTCAAAAACAGCTGATGAAAGCAAGGGTTGTTGCAGAAATGAAAAAACTGTAGCCCGAGGTCTCATCATTCTCACTTCTTGTAAAGTGGGTGGTGATATCTTTAAGATAAGATTTGCTTCGAAAACTGCAGCTTTTGAATCTACAATATGTGCACCCGACTCGGAATAGTAACTATCTGAATAATTAATAGGCAGTCCCGCTCCCGATTCAAGGATTACTGTATGGCCTTCATCTATCAATAGAGCTACTGCTTCGGGTGTGAGCGCCAGGCGTTTTTCGAATCGAGTGTTCTCTTTGGGAATACCAATTGTGAGTGCTGAATGGGTTTTATTTATCTTCAACAAGAACTCTCTTACAACGAATGAGGTAGATTTGAGTGGTGGATATATCATTTTATTAGTAGTGTATAATTTTTTTATTATTCAATTTTCAATTATAGGCTTGCAACATCTCTTTTATGCCTTTTATTGTTTCATCTATTTGCCCCTTCGACTCCAATTGCTCTGTAGGATAGGTAAGCTTAGCCATAGCATAATAAACTTCACGCTCGGCCAAGTGCGCTGTCACAAATCCTTTCAGCTCTTCGGGCGTTTTGTTGTGGATAATGGGTCTCACATTTTTGGAAGCCAACAAACGCGACATTAATTGATCTACCGAAGCTTTTATATAAACTGTAACTCCGTGCTGATTCATTACATCCATATTATTGAAAAAACAAGGTGTGCCGCCTCCTGTAGATATCAAAACATCTTGAAAGGTTGCCACTTCGCGCAACATTTCGCGTTCTATAATTCGGAATTTAGCTTCGCCCTTTTGAGCAAAAATCTCTTGTATGGTTTTACGATATCGGTTTTCTATATATTTGTCTAAGTCTATGAATTCAACATCCAACTCTTTACTCAAAAGTTTACCTATCGTAGTTTTACCCACACCCATGTATCCAACTAAAAAAACTCGTTTCATATCACTTATAATAAAGGGGTGAACAAACGAACAAACGATTCCTTAAAACGCATCCATACAGGGCGTTTCATCCATTCGCGAAGCACAATGGCGGTTGAGCTTTTCTGATCTTCAACAAAAATTTCTCTCCCGCGTTTGGCAGTTTCCTCGTTATATATAAAAGCCTCTACTTCCAGGTTTTGTTCAAAACTGCGAACATCAAAATTGGCAGAGCCAATCAGCGTCAGCGAATCATCTATAACCGTTAGCTTTGAATGCATAAAACCTGGTTCGTAAAAATAGACCTTCACGCCAGCAATCATCAGTTTTTTAAAGTACGATCGGGATGCAAGCTGTACCAACAAAGTATCGGATTTTCGAGGAACCATCAACCTAACATCAACACCTCTTGTGGAAGCAGCAATGAGCGCTTCAAACAAAGCTTCGGGTGGTATGAAATAGGGTGTTTGAATGTAAATATAAGATTCCGCATCGAAAATTGCTTGCATAAAGCCCTGCATAATTTCACGCGCCTTACTGTAGGGGCCACTACTTGCTATTTGTGTAATATTGTCGCCATAACTTTCGAGGAGAGGAAAGTATTTTCGTGCAGTAATGAGCGATTTACTCACCATGAACCAATCTATTAAAAAAACAGATTGAAGCCCCTGCACCCCTTTGCCCTCAATGCGAACGTGTGTGTCTCTCCAGTTTCCCCACGACGGACCAATAATATATCTGTCGGCTACATTCATTCCGCCAGTGTATCCTACTCGGCCATCCACTACCACTATCTTCCTATGGTTACGGTAGTTAGCATGCGATGTAAGCATCGGGAATGTTACTTTCATAAACTCCTCAACCTCTATACCTGCCAATCGCATTTGCTCGTAAAACTGGTTCTTTACCCTCCATGAACCAACCGCATCAACAATTATCCTAATCTTTACTCCCTCAGCTGATTTTCTTATCAACAGATCTTTTAGCTGATTACCAATTACATCATCATCCCAAACATAATATTCAATATGTATGTGCTCAGTAGCATTATCAATATCACGAAACAGGGCATCAAATTTATCCTTGCCCGTAATGAAAAACTCCACCGAACTACCATACAACAATGGAGCTTGATTGGAGTTGCGCAATAGCTTTATGAGCTGAACATGCTTTGCTGGATAGTGGACAAGCTCTGAACTATTCAATTCGGCAAGCGGTCTTGTCTTTATCTTTGAATACATTCGTTTGGAAATGGTGCGCCGTTTTGTGTAGTCTTGTCCAAAGAAGATATAAATAATAAATCCAATGATAGGAAGAAAAATGAGCACCATTATCCAAGTAATGGTTTTGAGTGGGTTTCTGTTTTCTGAAATAATAACAATGATAACCCCCAATACTGTGATTAGATATACTGCTTCTGTTATACGAAAAAGAATATGGTACATATCATTGTTGTTTAACGATACTTTCCCTCATCAATGTCCTCTAAAATATTTAGATAAGAATGGTATCTGCTTTCACTTATATAATGGTTTTCTACAGCATCAATTACCGCACAGCCTGGTTCATTTATATGCTTGCAATCGTTGTAGAAACATTTGCTGGAGATTTTAAATATTTCGCGAAAATAGTGCGACACCTCTTCCTTTTCCATATTTACAGTGCCAAAACCTTTAATGCCAGGAGTATCAATTATAAAACCTCCGCCTATAATCTCTATCATTTCAGAGAAAGTGGTTGTGTGCTTGCCTGTTTGATGATAAGTGGAAATGTCACCCACTTTTCTTTTATTTTTATCGCCTGTCACTACATTTATAAATAGAGACTTACCAACGCCCGAATGTCCTGCCAAAAGACTCACTTTATCTTGAATGGTGTCTTTGAGCTCTTGCATGCCAATATTCTCAGTTAGCGATGCTTTTTGGCAAGTATACCCAATGGTTTGGTATAAATTTATGAGCGCATCTACATAGTCCATGTCATCTTTGTCATACAAGTCTATTTTGTTGAAGACAATACACACAGGAACTCTGTATGCCTCGGCTGTTGCCAAGAATCGATCAATAAAGACTGTGCTCGTAATAGGCGACTTTACTGTTACAAACAGTAGAGCCTGATCAATATTGGCTGCCAAAATATGAGCCAATTTAGATAAATTGGAGGCACGACGAACAATATAGTTCTTTCTCTCATATATTTCGGTTATATAAGATACGTTGTCAACGTTGTGATCAATACGAACCTTATCGCCAACAACCACAGGACTTGTGCTACGAATTCCTTTAAGTCGGAAATTGCCTTTAGCTCTGCACTCAACATCCTGTCCGTCTTCAGTACGAACTATGTATGAGTTACCCGTGTTTTTAATTACTAATCCTTTCATGCGTTCAAATAAAAAAGGGAAAGAATGAGCTTCTTTCCGCTTTATTGATTACTATATTGTAAGGATTTCTTTTTCTTTTACATCAAAAGTATCATCAATATCTTTGATATACTTATCGTGAATCTTTTGGAAAGATACTTCTGCACTTTTACCCACATCTTCGGGCAAACCATCTTTGACAGCTTTCTTAATTGAGTCTATTCCTTCGCGACGGAAATTGCGGATACTGATTTTTGCATCTTCAGTTTCTTGTTTTATAAGCTTCACAAGTTGCTTTCGGCGATCTTCTGTGAGAGGAGGAATACCCAAACGAATAACCTCTCCATTGTTTTCGGGAGTGATGCCCACATCAGAGTTCATAATGGCTTTTTCAATGGGTTTAAGCATGGACTTTTCCCAAGGCTGAATCACAATTGACTTTGCATCGGGAGTCGTAATTGTAGCCACAGCACTTAGTGGTGACATGGTTCCGTAGTATTCTACCATCACACCGTCCAAAATACGTGCATTGGCTCTGCCCGCTCTAATACGTGACAATGTATCATCGAGAAACTCAAGCGTGGCTTGCATCTTCTCTTCTACTTCATTTTCTAAAACTTGAATGTCTATCATAGGAGTATGTTTTTATATGTTCTAAACAAAAATAGGCAATTTAATTGAGAATATAAACTAAAAATCTAACTTTACTTTATGCTACTTTTTACTGTAAACACGGGTTCCAATGCTTTCACCCATGATTACTTTCTTCAGATTGCCAATAGTGTCCATATCAAAGACCACAAGTGGCATGTTGTTTTCGTTGCACATAGTTGTAGCGGTCATGTCCATTATCTTTAGACCACGACTGTATATCTCGTCAAACGAAATCTCATCAAACTTAGTTGCAGTGCTATCTTTCTCGGGGTCGGCTGTGTAGATTCCATCCACGCGTGTACCTTTAAAGAATACATCGGCCTCAATTTCTACAGCGCGCAACACAGATGCAGAGTCAGTTGTGAAAAAGGGATTGCCTGTTCCACCCGACATAATGGCTACACCCCCATTTTCAAGTGTTTCTATTGCTTTCCATTTACTGTAATACTCACCAATGGGCTCCATTCGGATGGCTGTGTACACCTGATTCTTTTGTCCCATAGCAGAAAGAGCAGAACTCAAAGCTTGACTATTGATGACAGTGGCCAGCATTCCCATTTGGTCGCCTTTCACTCTATCAAAACCTTTAGCAGCGCCACTTAAACCTCGAAAGATGTTTCCGCCCCCAATTACAATGCCCACTTGAACACCCATGTCGGCAATTTCTTTTATTTGTCGGGCATAGTCGTCCAGTCGGTTCTCATCGATACCATACTGTTTGTCTCCCATGAGCGACTCACCACTCAGTTTTAGTAAAACTCTTTTGTATTGTGCCATTGAAATATATTTTTCTTGTGAATAATCTTTACAAAAATATTAATAAAAGTTCATATTACAGAATAGTAAGTCATCGGATGCGCAAAGAAAGTAGTGAAAGCTTTCATTTGTTTCAACGATTGTTGTTTTCTAAGCAATTTACAACTCAAACGACACCTCTTTGAAGCTATAAGTGCGCTCTTCCTCATCGGGAAAGGTTGCTAAAACTAAATGCCCCGAAGGCAATACTCTTTTGATAGTTGCTTTGAAGCGTCCATCTTTATCGGCATACCAATAAGGACCGTCTGCGTGATACAAGTGCTGCATATATGCCCACTCAATTGAAGCAGTTTCGCCACGTTCCATCGCATGATAGTGTCTGAGGAATTCAATTTGTAATAATCTTAGCAATATTTCTCTATCAGCCTCTTCTCCTGTTATATTTCTTAAAGATATAGGATTGGGTAAGCTTTCGGGAAATTCTTTTTCATTTATATTTAACCCAACGCCCACAATGGTATGTTCTATATGCTGCCCCATCAAGCTATTCTCTATGAGTATGCCCGCAATTTTTTTATCTTTCCAATAGATATCGTTGGGCCATTTAATGGTTACATTGGTTGTGAAATTATCCAGGACTCTCTTTATGGCTAAAGAAACAATCTGCGATATAATAAATTGATCTTTAGCTTTCACTCCATGTGGATAAAGCAAAAAGCTGAGCAATAGATTGTTGCCCTTGCCAGAATGCCAAGAATTGCCCGCTTGGCCACGGCCCGCTGTTTGAAATTCTGCCATCACCATAGAGTATTGTGGTAAAGGATTCTCTTTTTGTAATCTTTTCAACTCTGCATTGGTAGACAATGTTTCGTCCAACCTCACAACTACCCTATCATCCCTCGGTTTTTCCATAATATTCTTGCTGTTTCTTTTTAGGCATCTTCTTCACCACTTCTTCTATGGAGTGATGAATCCAGCTCTTTAGTTCCTCATCGGGCATGTTTCCCGATAATTCAATTGAATTCCAATATTTCTTGTGCATGTGATAGGCAGGTTGTACACAACTATACTTTTGTCGCAATGCAATTGCCTTTTCTGGATCGCATTTAAGCGATATGGATTTCTTTTCGACATCCAACGGAATCAGAGCAATCATCTTCCCCATCAATTTCAGCACCAAAGTGACATCATCAAAAGGAAATGTATCTTCCACTCCAGGAATGTTCATGCAATAATCATATAGTTCTTCAATATTCATAAAATGAGAATAATTCTTCTTTTCAGATAACATAAAATCAAACAAACTTTCGTCTGCTAAAAAACGGGCGACAGAAAAGCGTCATCAATATGTTCAATCTCGAAAACCTCTCCATCCCACACTGCCGATATAATATCAAACCTCGCTGGCTTTTCAGTATCGCTGAGTTGCAAATATAGATCTGCAGCCTCAACAATGCGTCTGATCTTGGTTTTCCCAATAAAATCTTCTGGGTTTCCCCATTGGCGCGATGTGCGGGTTTTAACCTCAACAAAGATGATATACTCTTCATCTTCAGCTATAATATCAATTTCGTGACGATGCTTCGTCCAATTTCGTTTCAATATCTTATAGCCTTTATTTTTCATAAAGTCAGCCGCTGCTTGTTCGCCTTTCTTTCCTAATACGTTGTGTTGTGCCATAGTTTTATTAAGCATTAACAATGATATCACCTACTCAATGCGTAAAAATACAAATTATAGGCAAGAATACTTTATTAAAGCAAATATTTTTCGTTTTTTTGTATACGAGTAGGATTCCCTATTGTTTTGAGGAAAATATTGCCTACAATTTTGTCTGATTTGCCCCTTAAAGAAAAAGAGAGAGCATATTTGAAACTAAGAATGAAAAGAGCAAATAAAAAATGTGAAAGTGTCAATCGACAACTCCGAACCAAAAAGATTGACTTTATGGTGAGCGAAGAGGAGTATGCACTTATTGACTTCTACCTGAAGAAGTATAAAATAACGAATCGATCGCGTTGGTTTCGCCGGCTGATGATAGGACATATTCTGAAACATTGTGAGGAAGATTATCCAACGCTTTTTAATGAGAATGAAATGCGGAGGTAAGTGATAGCACGCAACGGTTTCTCGCAAAAAAACTTGAAAATGGCTCTTGAAGATAAATGTCTCGCAAAGACGCAGAGACGCAAAGGGAGGATATTTGAAGGGAGTTACAGCTATTAAGGATACAATTAAAGTCTTATTGGTAGAGAAAGAGAAATGAATATCACGCAAGGTTATATAAAGAGGAGAAAGATTCAATAACTGAAAAAGAACCATCAGCCAGCCCTTTGCGCCTTAACGTCTTTGCGAGAAACAAGAATACTAAAGAGAGAAACAAAAAGAGAAATCAAAAACCCCATACAATTATGTTAGACGATAATTATTTCATGAAACAAGCCCTCGCCGAAGCCAAATTAGCTTTTGAGAAAGACGAAGTGCCCATTGGTGCAGTAGTTGTTTGCGACCAACGGGTTATTGCCCGAGCCCACAACCTAACAGAAACCCTCAACGATGTGACGGCGCATGCCGAAATGCAAGCCATAACAGCTGCAGCCAATGTGCTTGGCGGAAAATACTTGGACGAATGCACCCTGTATGTCACAGTAGAGCCTTGCCCCATGTGCGCTGGCGCACTTGGTTGGGCTCAAATTCAACGTATTGTATATGGATCGGCTGACAACAAAAGAGGCTATACACAATTCTCAACCAAGGTGTTACACCCCAAAACGCAAGTTGGCTATGGAGCGCTTGAAGAAGAGTGTGGAGAATTGATGAAAAGATTCTTTGCAAAGAAAAGAAAGTAAATATTTATTTAATAGACCCCAAGCTATGAACCAAACAAATCGTTTTCTACAATTACGAAAGATATTCTTAATTGCTCTGTTGATTCTTCCCATGTCTGTAGTTATTGGTCAATCAAAAACCATAACTCGATTGGGAATAGTGAACCCCACTCCAGGCATTATGAGTAATGCGCTCAATCTTGTATCAAAAAATCATATCAAAGCTGATAGCCTTGTTATTGTGGGTATTTATCACGAATCTCAACGTTCTTCGATAGCAGCTACCAATAGGTTTCTTGAAGAGAAGGGTGATCAGAACATCACTTTAGAGATTATTGAAGGTGAGCTGTTGATCGAAAACTTGTTCGAAAAGAACAATTGCACTGCACAGTTCGAAGAGTTGTTTGCAAAAACCGATGCGCTCATATTCTTTGGTGGCGCAGATATCCCTCCAAAGTTATACAATGAAGAGACTTTTCTAACAACCGAATACATTGATGCTGGCAAAAACTGGGAACTATCATTCTTGCATCACCTCATTGGTGGTTCGCAAAGCGATATGAAACCTTTATTGTTGAGCAAACCCGACTACACAATCTTAGGCATTTGCCTTGGCATGCAAGAGATGAATGTGGCAAGCGGTGGATCCTTATATCAAGATATACCCTTTCAAATATATGGGCAGACTACCTACGAAGGGGTGTTGCAACAAGCTACTGCCAACATCCACAAAAACTACAACGACAGGATAGACAACGAAAACAACTACACATCTATCCATTTTCACCCAATAGCGATCACACCGAAAAGCTTTCTTGACTTTGAAGGAGTGAGTGTAAATCCTGTAGTAGCAAGTGTGCACCATCAGTCGGTGAAAGATGTAGGTCAGAACTTTGAGGTAGTTGCCAAATCGATGGATGGCAAAGTTGTGGAAGCACTACAACACACCCAATTCAAGAATGTGTATGGTATACAGTTTCACACCGATTTCTCAACGCTTTACGATGAAGGACGTGAGTTTACTATTTCTCCACAAGAAACCCTGGTGCTTAGCGAAGATACGCACACTTTTCAACGGCTTTTTTGGCAAAACTTTAGCGAACGATTAAAGTAAACCGTTCGCTATTGTATATAAAATAGCTGTTTTTAGAACAAACCACTATTCACTCCGCCATCAATCTGTATGCTGGTTCCGGTAATGGAGCGTGCTTGTGGAGAACACAAGTAAGCAACCATATCGCCCAATTCGTCGGGACTCATAAATCGTTTGTGTGGAAGACCAGCCATCACTTCTTGTTCGTATTCTCGTCGAGAAACATTGGCATCGCCCGCCTCTTTTTCCATCAATTCAGTAATTCTATCTGTTCTAAAATATCCAGGACAAATGTTGTTGATGGTTACACCTTTCCCCATAATATCTTTGCTGATTGTTTTTGCGAAACTAACTACAGCTGTTCTGAAAATATTGGATAAAACCATCGTTTCACTTGGCTCTTTTACAGCCATAGAAGTGATATTAATGATGCGTCCCCATTGTTTCTCTTCCATGTAAGGAAGACACAACTTAATCATATTAATGTTGTAGCGCAATACACTCTGGTAAGCATAATCAAAGCTTTCCATCGTGAAATCGCGAAACGAACCTGGAGCTGGTCCACCAGAATTATTGACAAGTATATCAATTCTCCCAAATCTTTCTATTGTCTCTTTTACAATTCGATTGTTGTCATCTTCATTGCTCATATCTACACTCAAAGGGAGAACATCCACGCCAAAGAATTTAATCTTCTTACTTGTTTCTTCGAGCGTCTCCTCGTTACGAGCGCACAACACAAT
>SMEQ01000404.1_pt1 | contig 29986 bp, 34 predicted proteins | sample 2456281 | NCBI WGS metagenome assembly SMEQ01 (sample SAMN10132596, study PRJNA489261) | soil metagenome | isolation source: day1 antibiotic-loamy sand soil ammended with raw manure from dairy cow... | place: USA | collected 2015-04-01
TCTGAATGATGAACAAACAAGTCTTTGCTGCCGTCTTCTGGTGTAATAAAACCGAAGCCTTTCTCAGCGTTGAACCACTTAACTGTACCTTTAGCCATTTTCTTTACTCGTAATAATAGTTGGTGAAATATGAAAATTATACTCGAATTCACCAATTCCGATATAAAATGATAAAGACACAGAATGTTTAATTAGTCCTTATACGTGTTTACGTACAACGATAATTTCCATGCATGTGGATTTATAGAGACATTTATACGCAATAACTAATCCTTTTGCAATTAATTAACCTATAAATATGAATTAACTGACATCAACACCGATTAAACCTTCTCTTTTTGCTGAAATTAGCGTTTTTTTAGAACTGACCTTAGCACAACAACCCTTCTACCCTGACTCTCTATTTGTTTAATTTTGGCTTGAGCTGGAACAATTAAAGCTTAGGTCTACAAAGCTATTGGGGCTTAACTGTGTAACAATATTATTCTGTATTCAATTCAGCATTATCGAGCTGCTGCACTATTAATTAAGAGAAACTTACATGCGCACCACTTACGCAATACTCTTTGCTGTTCTATGTTTAGCTTTAGTGATAGCTGTACAAAAGTGGCGCGGCCCTGTTTTACCAGCGCTATCGGTTGAACTTATGCCACTTGAGGTGCGCATAGTGGCTAGCGGTGAAGTCCGGTATCAAACGTTAGCTCGAATTGGCAGTGAAATTACGGGCACGGTAAAAGTTCGCCATGTACGCGAAGGCGACTTAGTTAACAAAGGCGACCTACTGATTGAACTGAACCCTAAAGAGCTGCAGTCTCGCTTAGATCAAGCAAAAACCATGCTGCAACAATTACAACAAGTCAGCCGCCCGCAGGCACAAGCCGCTCTAGCAGAAGCACAAGGTAATTTAAACCAAGCCAGCCGTGACGCTCGCCGTCGTGAAGCGCTAGCAGAACAAGGCACCATTCCTGTTGAACAGGTCGAACAAGCACAGCGCCTCGAGCTTAATGCGAAGTCTGCCTTTACCCGTGCCGAGTTAGCCTATAACGCTTTGGCTGAAAACAGCACCGAAGAACAGTTACTACAACAACGTATTAACAGTGCGGAAGTAGAACTGGCTAAAACCCGTATTTATGCACCCTTTGCTGGGCGTGTTCAAAGCCGTAACGTAGAGCCTGGCGACTTAGTACAACCAGGCAAGGTATTGCTAGAAATAGCCCGTAACGATGCCTTAGACAGCCAAGGAGTAGCTAATGACGGCCTTGAGGTTGTGGTTGCCCTAGACGAGAAAAACTTCGCCCCCGTGCGCTTAAATCAAACCGTGGACCTAATAGCCGATGCTTGGCCTGAGCAAACAATCCCAGGGATTGTCACTTTTATCGCCCCTATCATAGACAGCAGCCGCGGCACCATTGATGTGCATATCCGTTTGTTAAATGATAACCCCAACGACCAACCCGCTTTTCTACAAGGCATGACAGTGTCTGCCAATATTATTGTGGCCGAACATGAGCGCACCTTAGTACTGCCTAACGACTATCTAAGCTTTAACAACAACCAACAGGCGCAGGCTTATCGCTGGCAAGACGGCAAAGTCTCTGTTGTTGACGTGCAACTGGGCTTACGCAACATGACCCACACTGAGGTTATCACTGGGCTTGTTGAAGGCGATGTCGTTGTCCATTCGGACTCTTTAGAAAACGGGCAACGTGCGCGGATACGCTTTGAACAGGTGCAATATGCCATTCGTTAAAGGCATTAAAGGTCTTGTCAGTTCTTTATGGATAGAGTGGCGTATTTCGCTGCGCTTTCTGGCAGAGAACCCTCTGCAAACTTTATTAATCAGTGTGGCTATTTCTGTGGGCGCTGCGGTTATTGTTTTCATTACCGCTTTAATGATGGGCCTACAAAACAATATGGTTGATAAAACCCTAGGCACACAAGCGCATATTCGTATTGAAGCCACCCGCCAGCACAATAATTTTTCGGCCACAGCAGAAGGCAAGTATGTGTGGAATATTGAAAACCCACGCGGGCAACCCTTACAAACGATAAACAACTGGCAAGAAGTGCGAGACACGCTCGACAGCCACCCTGCCCTAAACACTGTGTCGCCACTAATTTCAGGGCCAGCCTTTGCCAACAAAGGTACTGCGCGCGCTTCGGTTGCCATTATGGGCATTGTGCCTGAGCGTTACGTTGGCATTATTGACCTGCAAGACTACCTAACTTCTGGGCACTTTAGCGTCGACGCCAGTGATGTACTCATTGGCAGCCAACTGGCCATAGACTTAGGCTTACGTGCTGGTGATAAATTTCGTCTAGATACGGGGGAAAACCGCCAAAGCGTTATGAATGTAGCCGGCGTTTTTGAGCTCGGCGTGCGTGAGCTTGATAGTCGTTATGTCTATACCGGCCTTAAGCAAGCACAAACCCTGCTTAACCTGCCCGGTGGTATCACCATTATCGAGATAAAAATCACCGATGTTTTCAGCGCAGAATACTGGGCGCAGCGTATTAAAAGGTTAACAGGGCTCAACGCACAAAGCTGGATGGAAAGTAACGACCAACTGCTTAATGCTTTAAGCTCACAAGATATGACCACTAAAATGATACGAGTGTTTGTTGCTCTGTCTGTCATCTTTGGTATAGCCAGCGTACTGGCGGTGAGTGTGGTGCAGCGCACCCGTGAAATTGGTATTTTACGAGCCATGGGCAGCTCTCAGCAGCAAATATTACGGGTGTTTTTATTACAAGGCGCTCTGCTGGGTTTGGCCGGTTCATTGTTAGGTGTGTTAATGGGTTTCTCTTTAGTGCAGGTATTTAACCAGCTAGGCTCACGCTTATTTGTTATTACTCTGGAGCCTTCCATGCTGCTATCTGCCATTTTGATTGCCACTGCTGCGGGTATTATTGCAGCAGCAATACCTGCTCGACGGGCAGCCAAATACGACCCAGCGGTGGCCATTCGATATGTCTAATCAATTCATAGAGACAAGCTTGATAGAACCAGAAGTGGTCTTAGAGCTGGATGAGCTAAATAAAATATTCGATATAGGTACACCGCAGGAATATCACGTACTGCATGATATCTCTCTGCAAGTCAGCGCCGGTGAACTGGTTGCCTTAATAGGTACCTCTGGCTCTGGCAAAAGCACATTGCTTAATCTAATCGGCCTACTGGATGCACCTACCTCGGGGAATATGCGTATTCAGGGGCATTTAACCCAAAGTTTGAGCGAGCAGCAGCGCACCCAATTACGCAGTGAATCAATTGGCTTTGTGTTCCAATTTCACCATTTAATCAGTGCTTTCAGTGTGCTCGACAACGTCTTAATGCCCATCATGTTACGCCATGGTAAGCCTTCAGCGCAGCACATAGCCTATGCCGAGTATTTATTAGGCGAAATTGGTTTATCCAAATACGTTCGCCAACCCACCAATAGTTTGTCTGGTGGCCAGCAGCAGCGAGTGGCCATTGCCCGTGCCTTAGTAACAAAGCCTGCGCTTATTTTGGCGGATGAACCCACCGGGAATTTAGACACTAAAACAGCTAACGAAGTATTCAGTTTATTTGAACGATTTAACGTTGAGCATCAATGTGCGATTGTGATTGTTACCCACGACCCGCGCTTAAGCTCACGCTGTAAGCGCACCATTGGCTTAGACGATGGCCGTATTGTTTACGACGGTGTCTCGACCAAGTTACCGAGCCTATTCACAGGGGCTTAGACTTTAAGCAAATAAGCTTGGCAGCTTACTGATTGCTTTCTAAATGAAACTTATGGAAGAGTCGATGCAAAATAGGTGCTAAAACGATACTGGTGGTGGCGATATAGACATAGCTTGAAATAATCCCGTATAAGCTAGCAAACAACAGGCCGGATGTGGTTTCTGGAAGAATAGATATACCTAGCCCACTGGTTAATGTAATAGAAGCCACCAGCGCTTCAACCAGCTTCATGTTATCAAAATAGATGTGTCCAGCCGTTCCTATCGTTAATGTGAAAACGAGCAAAACCATTGCCACTATTAGGTGCAGAAATACTCGTCTACTAAATTCTTTCTTAGATAATAACGGCTTACTTTTATGCTCGTACATTTATTACCAACCTATGCCTACTTATTATTTTTTTACCCGCACACGAACGAACTTGCAGTTTAATTATTTAACTGCTTAATAAACCGATGCCCTATTAAATCTGCACCCATGTGGCCGACTTTCACATAAATCAAAGCGCCCTGCTCGAGTGTGAAAGGCATATGGCTGCTGTATCTAGGGTTTCTTAACCAACTACCGGTTGGGTATTGACCATACTCATCACAGAACAAACCTTCGAGCACTAATATCTCTTCCCCACCAACGTGCACATGACGACTAAATTGAGTGTTAGGTGCCCAACGCACCAATGCGGTATTAACGCCATCGTGCTCATGCAAAGGTAAAACCGACAATCCTTCTACCAAGCCCGGTAACCATTGAGCATTGTTAGTGTTGAATGCCAGCTGTGTGGTATCACTTTCTGCAAATTGCCACAGTTTAACCAGCAAAGTGCAGCCCTCTTTAGAGAACGGCTGATGTGAGGTACCAGGCGGGTTACGCAAGTAAGTACCGGCTGGGTAATCTCCATGCTCATCAGAAAACACACCTTCCAATACTAGTATTTCTTCACCACCGTTATGAGTGTGCGAGCTATAACCACTGCCGGCTTCATAGCACACTATACTGGTAGCCATCGCCACTTCATCACCCGCACGGTCGAGCATCATGCGGCTGACACCCGCCAAGGGTGAGTTTACAAACCGTTGGTCTTCTGGGCGAATAACAACACGCTGGGTAAAATCACTGTTTAACTGCATGCTGGATAGCCTTAATTAGTCATATTTTATTAGAGTAACAAGCCTGACTCTATTGGAATAAATTTATTAGCGGCGTTTATTAATGAGTCTGCGGTTAGTTTTTCTACGCCGTAGACTTCCACGTTCGCATTTTTCTTAGTGCGCATTCTATGGGCGAGTATGTCAAAGTCACCATCACCGGTCACCAAAATAACGGTGTCGCTCAGTTCTGCGTATTCAATGGCATCCAGTGCCAAACCGACATCCCAATCGCCTTTAGCGGAACCGTCTGAGCGTTGAATATAAGGCTTTAACTTTACCTCAAAACCAATGGCCTTAAGAATATTTTGAAACTGTCGTTGCTTTTCATCGCCCCGATCAATGGCATAGGCTACCGCTTTAACAACTTGCCTGTTATGAGTCGCTTGCGCCCAAAACTTGTTGTAATCAAAGTTACGGCCAAAGGCTTCTTTGGTGGTGTAGTAGACATTTTGTACATCCACCAATATTGAAACAGTTTCCATCGAAATATACTCTTTTCTAAAAGGTGGATTGCTAACGTTAGGCAGCGGCTAATTTATTTACTATTAGCCCAAGGCGTAGTTTTCTTTCTAAAGGTGTAAACATACAAACCTTCTACTTTCTCTCTGGCCCACTCTGTCTTACGTAAAAACTTTAGCGTCGACTTAATCGACTGATCTTTTTTAAAACAATTAATATTGATTTGATTGGCCAGGCCATCCCAACCGTAATGCTCTTGCAGCCTGGTAATAATTTGCTCAAGAGTTACACCGTGCAATGGATTTTTTGGCTGTTCTTCACTCATAGTTTAATCCCCCGCTTCTGATTTAAGCGTTAGTGCTTTCTAAAAGTGTTGTCAGCAACTTATTGATTTCAATTTTCAAATCTTCGTCTTCAATTCTTTCGGCGCTGGCTTGGGCGTTCTTTAGGTTTTCAATGGCTGCTTCTTTCTGCCCTAACTCGACTTGTAACATTGCCATAGCGAAGGGAATGGATGACATAAAGTCTTTTGAATCAATCACCACCGCTTTAATTAAGGCTTTAGAGTAAATCGCTAAAGCTTCATCATAGTCTGAGGTAAAGTCAGCTAAAGTTTCCCACTGAACTGGGTGGTCTTTATTGGTGTCTTCGTTATTTTCACAGATGGCTTTTAACTCAGAGTAAAGCGCATCGAACTTCTCTTGATTTTTTTTGTTAGCTGCAGCCAACAATTTTTCTGCTAATCCGTGTACGGCTTTGTATATTTTAGTGTTCATCATGACTCAATTACCTGTTCCAACCACTAGCCAAATAGCCCAGAGGTGATGTTTCATTATTAAATATTAGGGATAGTTTGACACAAAGCAGAGAACTATAAAGTCGCCAGCAAATAAATCATAGCGCCAAATTGCATTAGCAGCCATATCCAAGCGGCTAGTGCTAATTGAAGCCGATCAGCTTTGGTGCGATCTTGTTGCAGAGAAAGCCAAACGCCAGCGTTAGCCACCAGCAGAGACAAACCGAGGGTAAAAACACCACCACGAGGTGAGAACCAGCTAAACACTGTACTTTTTTCTGCCAGAAGCCCGAAGAGAGTTAATACCAGCATTGATACCAGCATTGATACCAGGACAGCCCGCTTCATAAAGACCGATTACTATTCATGTCCAAATAAGACCAGGCAATAAAAACAAAGATCCAAGCTACAAATACAAGCCAGTATGAAATATTTGTTTTTCTTTTAAAATCAGAAGGGTTCACTGTGGCTAACAAGCCTAAGCTTATCCCACCCGCCCCTGTAAGATAGTTTTCAGAAAGAACTGCCCCTGCACCCACCAGAGTTGCAAAAGCACCAATAACGACTCTAGTAACTAGACTTAGTACCTTATACAGAATCACTTTAAACTCCATTTCAATATTATTTACGCGATCGAAGTTTAAGTAACATCGATGGTAATACGCTGTCTTGACGTATCAAACCATGGTGCAGTGCTGCACTAATGTGCAGAACGATTACGGCAAACAGTGACCAAGCTAAAGCTCCATGTAAATCACGATACATACCAAAGGCTTCGTAGTTAAAGCCTATTAGAATGGGCAACTCAAACAGGCCAAAGAAACTCACGGGCAAGCCTTCAGCGTTGCGCATTAACCAACCGCTTAACGGCTGTGCCAGCATTAATACATACAGCAGCACCTGAGTAAACTTAGCCGCTAAATGCTGCAAACGACTTAACTCAGTAGGTAAGGCAGGAGCGATGAAAAAGAAACGATTAACCAAACGTAACAGCACCAACACGAACACCAACACACCAAACGACTGATGCATTTTTATGATATTGCTTTGCCAAGGCGCTAAGCTTTGTACCATTGATACGCCAATAAAAAGTAAACTGATTATTAACAGAGCACTGATCCAATGCATCAATTTGGCACTGGTTGGGAACGATTTAACATTACTCATTATTGTGCTCCTGTTTTTTGCTGGCTGACTTGTTGCTGAAAGCTCTCGCGAGCACGACGACGATAAGACTCAGCATACACCGCACCACGGGCATTTAAGATAGGGTCTGCAGTTGCTTTCATGCCTTTTGGTAATACCAGCGGGTCAAAGTTAATACCGTTACAGGCACTGCCCTGTTGTGGCTCTACAGTACGAACGACTACCGTACCCGCATTAATAACTTCACGTCCTGCAGGCCAAGCCACAGTAGGGTTATTCTCATCGTCACTGTCGTTAGCCAAAGTCACCATCATATCGAAACGAACCGATTCATACTGTACACGTTGAGACAACTCTAACTGCAAGGCATCTGGGTGACTGCCACTAATATCACTTTCCAGTGGCTGAGGCTCTGCTTGTGGCACCATTACCCAGCGTATTGCTTGGCGCTGGCCGTTAGCATCGACAAGATAGAACGCATTTATACTGTGATACTTTTCAGTAGCAAAACTGCTGGAAGCTACATAATTGGCTTTCCATTGATTAAATTCAGCCATCTCAGGGTGGGTGGCAAAGAAGGCTTTGATTTTAGCTTCATCACGCTCGCCTGTTTTAGGGTCAGGCGTTAATAATTTAATTTGCTGGTAAAAATCTTCAGGGGTGCGTATAGCCATAACTGGCGGAGTGTTCATAGCCGTGCGCCAGCGTTGGCCACTGTCACTGGCAAAGCTTAACGCTAAACTGCGTACACCAGAGGCTAAATCCGGTGCAGTTGGATTGCTTCCACCAATTGAGAAGCGACCAATAAACGGCTGAGCCCCTTTCTGGAAAAACTCAGCCGTTGTAAATGGTGCTAATAAACCAGTGGCTTCAAACTCGCCCTGCAAACACACACCTTTAGCATGCGCGCGCCTAAAGCTAATATTGGGCTTCTCGTTTTCTTGCAAGTCGACAAACTGTTGAGCGGTAACACCCCGCCCACCAAAAATACCGGCTGCATATAAAAAAGCTAAAACTAAACTGCTCATTAAGAAAAAAATAACAGCATAGCGCTTTTTCATGCTGGTTGAATCGTTGGTTTTCTTACTCATACAAACCTAAACCTTGTCTTGTGAGCTGTTAGTTAAGCTGCTTATTAGTAGCTTTCATTATGGTGGTAATAGTAGCAGTTTATCTGGGAACTCTTTAGAAAACCTATCGAACTTTAGGCAATCTAGCGAATAATAAAAGTCATTTATTCAAACAAGGAATTGATCTATAAGTCTTCACCTGTAGAATTCCACCCATATTAACTCTCACTTGTGTTGCATTCAGTTCCTCGCACTTTGTTTAAATTTTGTGTGTCGGTGTTCTAACTATTGTAATAAGCACGAGACAATCTTCATCTCCAACCTTCTGTTAAAATAGATTACTAATGAAAATTCTTTATATATGTACGCACAACCGCTGTCGCAGCATTCTGTCTGAAGCCATTACTCGCAGTCTGGCTGGTGATCTTATTGAAGCCAAAAGCGCAGGTAGCCAACCCGCCGGAGCAGTACACCCTCTTTCTCTAAAATACTTAGCTCAAGCAGGCCATTGCACCAAAGGTTTAGTAAGCCAGTCTTGGGATGACTTTGAAGGTTTTAATCCTGATTTGGTTATAACAGTCTGCGATTCTGCCGCTGGCGAAACCTGCCCCGTTTATTTTGGCAACAGTTTAAAAGTACACTGGGGCTTAACTGACCCTTCAAAAACCGAAGGCACTGAAGCTGATATTGAGCGAGCTTTTCTAGCTTGTATGAAAGAAATCAATGAGCGCGTAGAAAAACTTAAAGCCATAGCCGCACAACAACCAGATAAAGCACATCTTAAATCTGCACTGGCCGCTATTGGTGCTCTTTAAGATCTAACAAATCAGTAAACACTTAAGTCGTAGACTCTTTTCACGTTTAGCTTAACAAGTGAACTTGTAGCTCGACTACCTGCTGCAAACACCTGCAGAAGTACTCGCTTATCAAGCAGTCTGTGTGTTTTGCATCTAAATACCTATTTAAAGGTTAAGTTACTCATGCTTTTGAGCTAACCTATTGATCTCTTTAATTAAGATGATTATTTAAATGTGTGAATTACTTGGCATGAGCGCCAACACCCCAACCGATTTGTGTTTTAGCTTTACCGGTTTAACGCAGCGTGGTGGCAATACTGGTCCACATAAAGATGGCTGGGGAGTGGCTTTTTACGATGGTAAAGGCGTGCGTCAATTTCATGATCCTGAGCCTAGTGCTACTTCGCCAATTGCAGAGTTAGTACAAAACTACCCCATTAAAAGTAAAACAGCTATTTGCCATATTCGGCAAGCCAACGTCGGTAATATTTCCTTGGCTAATACACATCCGTTTGTACGTGAACTATGGGGTCGCTATTGGGTATTTGCTCATAACGGACAGCTGCCTAGCTTTACTCGTATACCCGGTGCTTATGAACCTGTTGGTGATACTGACAGTGAGACTATTTTCTGCGATATCATGAATCGTGTACGTGCAGACTTGCCCCGTGATGCTATGCCAGCACAATTAGCACAGACACTAGTGGGTTTTGCGAAAGAATATGCCAGTACAGGTGTATTTAACTGCTTACTAAGCAATGGCGATTGGCTGTTTACCTACTGCAGCACCAAATTAGCCAGCATTACTCGGCGCGCACCTTTTGGCCCTGCACAGTTAAAAGATGCCGATGTCACAGTCGATTTTAGTGCAGTTACTACCCCTAACGATGTGGTTAGTATCATTGCCACCGAACCATTAACTCATCATGAGAAGTGGGATATTTACGAGCCAGGCGAATGGAAGCTGTGGCACAGTGGCGAAGTCATTTTGCAAGGTAAAAACTAGTGTATGCGTAAGTTTCTATTCGCGTTAGCACTCTCTTTATTTGTATTTCAGGCTGCTGCCGAGTTGGCTGTTAGTGAAAATGCTATCGGTTTAGAGAACAGCTCTGCGCAACAAAAATCAATAAAGAATATTATCTTACTTATTGGCGATGGCATGGGTGTTGCTCAGGTCGGCTTGTTAGAAACTTACGCACAAAACGCAGCCAATAGTATTTATGCGGGCGAACCGACTTCGTTACAAACCCTAGCTAGCCAAGGTAAAACAGTTCTTTCACTTACCAGCGTCCATGATGCCATTGTCGCTGACTCTGCTTGCTCTGCAACGCAACTAGCAACAGGCGTTGCTTGTCGCAGTGAAATGATTGGTTTAGATATTAATGGCGACCCTGTAGAAACAGTTTTAGAACAAGCCAAGCGCTTAGGTAAATCTACAGGCTTGGTATCAGATACCCGCATTACTCATGCAACACCAGCAGCCTTTGCCGCTCACCAAGCACATCGCGATATGGAAGCCGCTATTGCAGAAGATTTAATTAACAACCACGTCGATGTATTACTCTCTGGTGGTTTAAGTTTTTTTCTTCCCAATAAAAAAGAATTAATTACGTCAACTCAACAGCACTTAATTTATAAAGCCAACTTGAATATCAAATCTAGGCGTAAGGATAAGAAAAACCTGTTAACGACAGCTTCTAACAAAGGTTATCAATTAGCTTTTTCTAGTGTGCAACTTCATGCCATAAAACAAACGCCAGTCTTAGGCCTGTTTAGCAACTCAGTAATGCCAGATGCATTGTCAGAACGTGGTGATCCGCAACGAACTTACCCAAGCTTAAAAGAAATGACTGAAAAAGCTTTGCAGTTACTAGAGCAAAATGAGAATGGGTTTTTTCTGATGGTTGAAAGCGGTCAAATAGACTGGACAGCTCACAACAACGATGCCGGCGGCCTACTACACGAGATGTTGAGAATGGATGACACGCTAGAATCTATTTTAAACTGGGCAAAGGGTCGAGATGACACTTTGATAGTAGTTACCGCTGACCATGAAACCGGTGGTTTTGGTTTTTCTTACAGCAACACAGCAACTCCTGATGCGCCAAAATTAACGGGAACTGCTTTTAAGAAAAAGAGCTTCTCTCCCGATTATAATTTTGCTTCTATGGACTTACTCGACAAACTGTATGCTCAGAAAAAAGGAACGTATTCGTTGTGGTTTGAAGCCATTGAAAACGGCAAAGAAGGACGTGCCACAGTAGAGTCTTTAATGACGGCCGTTAACGAAAACATGGAGTTTAAGATTACTAAAGAACAAGCTGAACGTGTGCTAAAAACACCCGCTAACATTCAAGACTTTAGTGAATTCTATGTATACAAAGATGAAATCCCGCTTAACCTATTAGCACGTGAACTGGCGGCTCAGCAGGGTGTGGTATGGAGTACAGGAACACATACAGCCAGTCCCGTACCAGTATTCGTGTTAGCGCCTAGCGCCATTATGAATCGATTTAATGGTGTAATGACACATCCGCAAATAGGTACAGAGCTGAAGGCTAGTTTTGAATAACTAGTCTTCTAATAGCTTCTTGGCTTTCTCGTACAGCTCACCAACTTCTTCTTTAGAGTTATCTAATACTTTGTTTGCGGTTTTTTCAAAATCTTCCAATGCTTCAGGTGATTTCTTTTGAATGTCGTCTAGTAACAACTTAGAGTTCTTTTTTGCTTTTTTGAAAGTATCTTCTGCACCACTTACAACTATTTTCTTAGTCGCTGCAATCGCATTATTACACTCGTCGGTATCTATATTTTTTTCTTGAGCATTTAATTTTTTACACTTTTCCATAATCTTGGCTAACAATTTAGGATCATCAACCAAGTCTTCTACTGAAGGCGAGCTACAAGCAACTAAGGCGAAAGTAAGTGCGATCAAGGTAATTTTTTTCATTGTATTTTCCATTTACCAAATTGTGTTGTAACTGGGGTTATTATTAGATGTATCGTAAGAAAAAACGATAATAGCATAGCGTACACAGGCATGAACAATCAGTTTTCAATCATTTTGACGGGTACGCTTAATAAATTTTGCTTGGCAGTTTTCATCCACCAAACTAAAGATACTGTAGTGTTTGTTACCAGTTTTCACGTAAGCCGCTACTTCCTTATGGCCACTAGGGTTATGTACTTTTTGTACAAAGCCTCTATGAAACACCTCTGAATCTTTAAAGTAACTTTGTGCCAAGCCTTCTCCAGCAGCTATAGCATCAGCATCCCGACATTGAGCATTAGAAATGAGAGGTATGGAGAGCAAAGCAAGAGCATAAAAAAGCACTGGTTTTATCATGGCTTTAGTACCTCATTTTGAAAACTAAAAAAGATCGAGTTATTGCTAACTCGATCCTTAATTATCTATTTAACTAGAATGGTTAAATAGATATTTAGTCGTCGCCAAGCACACCGAAGATCTGTAACAAGCTTAGGAATAAGTTGTATATAGATACGAATAAAGTAACGGTTGCTGAAATATAGTTGGTTTCACCACCATGAATAATGGCGCTGGTTTGGTAGGCGATTAGACCGGTCATTAGAATGACGAACATTCCAGAAACAGCCAAAGATAAAACTGGCATATTAAAGAAGATAGAGCCTAGCCCTAAAACAAATGCCAGTAAAATACCAACGGTTAAAGACTTGCCCCAGCCGCTTAGTTCTTTGCCTGTGGCTAATACCCAACCTGACATAGTAACAAAAATCAAACCGGTGGTACCAAGTGCCATAGATATTAGCTCTATACCGTTAGGAAGACTCAAGTACATATTAACAATAGGGCCAAGAGTTAGACCCATAAAACCTGTTAAAGCAAATACAGCAACTAAACCCATACCACTGTTTTTAGTTTTCTCAACAAAAAACAACAAACCAAAGTAACCTACCAAGGTAAGAATCAGACCTGGGTGCGGCCAATTAAACGCAATTGAAAGTGCTGCAACGGCGCTGCTGAATAAAAGTGTCAAGGACAGTAACATATAAGTGTTGCGCAACACTTTGTGGCCATCGACGTTTAGAATCTCACGGTATTCTGCTGCGTATTCTTGTGACTGGGTGTGATTAGCAGAGTGATTGTGCTGATCAGATTTCATATTAAGAAAAAGGCAGCGTACCCGTTTGAGTAACTTTAACATATAAGGATCGTAAATACCTTGCTCTCTTAGGCTAATACGTATTTCGCTTAACCGCTCCACCACCTCTCTTTTTAACTACTGAAACATCGAACCCCTGTTGCTGTTCCATCAAGGAAAAGCCCGCTCGGCCAATCTGATAAATAGCCATGAAGAGTTTCTCTAGAATATTTTATTATTTTTATAAAATCGGAATTACTAACAGTTTCAACCTGTACTTTACAGGTTTAATTATACCGCATGGCAACTTGACATTTAGATCCTATACTTACGTCTAGGTCATCTTTACAAAGTACTTTTAATCAGTCATAAATATTATCAGCATGGCCATAAATAAAAATAATAAGAAGAGATGCGTATGAAACTTAAAATGCCATTAGAAATGCTATATCACTGGGAAAGCAGCAATCCTAACGCAGTTTACTTGAGGCAGCCAGTCAATGGTAAATTCCAAGAGTATACTTGGGGTGATACAGCCAACTTAGTGCGGCGTGTCGCTGCAGCTCTAATAGCATTGGATCTTCCACAAGGCTCGAGAGTTGCGATTCTGTCTAAGAACTGTGCTGAGTGGTTTATTACTGATTTAGCCATCATGATGGCTGGCCATATATCAGTACCTATCTATTTTACCGCCAGCAACGACACCATCAGCTATATTCTTGAACACAGCGGCAGTAAAGCTATTTTCTTAGGTAAGCTCGATAATATGAGCAGCCAATTGAGTGCAATTCCTGAGAATATCACTAGGCTCAGCTTTCCATACGAAATTGCACCAAACAGTATTCGTTGGGAGCAACTGCTTGCTCAACCACCATTCAAAGAAAACATTAATCGCTCAGGCGATGAAACTATGACCATTGTTTACACTTCTGGTAGCACAGGACAACCTAAAGGCATCGTTAACACCTTCCACGCCTTTGCATGGAGTTGCCAAGCATTAAAGAAAGTTATTCCCGCCTCCCTATCTGACCGCGTCATAAGCTATCTGCCGTTAGCCCATATTACTGAACGAGTTTATGTTGAAGGTTCTAGCTTTTATAATGGCTACCAAGTTTCCTTTGTCGAAAGTTTAGATAGCTTTGCCCGTGATGTTAAGTCAGTGCAACCCACTATGTTTTTGTCCGTACCACGCTTATGGACACGCTTTCAAATGGGTGTACTGGCTAAAATTCCACAAAGCAAACTCGACTTCTTATTAAGAATTCCATTTCTTAACTGTCTTATTACCAAGAAAATTCGTAAAGAATTAGGATTAGATAGCACCTTTATTTGGGGTTCTGGGGCAGCACCCATTTCAGAAGCAACTCTACGCTGGTATCACCGCCTCGGCATAAATATTAGTGAAGGCTGGGGCATGACTGAAAACAATGCTATTGGCACCATTGGCTACCCTTTTCGTAAAGACAAAATAGGCAGTATTGGCCGTCCTGTTGTTCCTGAGAATCTACGCATATCTGACGAGGGTGAAATTCAATTACGCGGCCCTAACTTGATGAAAGAGTATTACCTTGCCCCTGAACTTACCGCAGCAGCATTTACCGAAGACGGTTGGCTTAAAACCGGCGATAAAGCACGAATAGATAATGAAGGTTATGTGTTTATTACCGGACGCTTAAAAGAAATCTTTAAAACATCAAAAGGTAAGTATATTGCACCCGTTCCGATTGAAGCATTATTAATGGAGAATTCGTTTATTGAACAAGTCTGCGTGACTGGCAGTAACCTTAAACAACCTATCGCTCTATTGGTACTTACACCTGAAGCCATGCGTGAACCTAAAGATAAGCTTACCCATAGTCTTAATGAAACCCTTGAACAAGTGAACACTCGTTTAGAAGGGCATGAAAAGCTAGACACTCTTATTGTTATGAGTGAAGACTGGACTACCGAAAACGGCCTATTAACACCAACCTTAAAAATTAAACGTACTGAAGTTGAAAAGAAATACCAGAAAACGATCGATACCAACTATTCAGACAAAATTGTTTTTGTTTAATTGCTGTTAGAGTATTTTTGCAAACACTCTGTTAGTTAGCTGCTGAGCGAAACCATTACTGGCCGCTCAGCGTCTGCTTGCTTAATGTTTGCTTACTCAGCAACTAACACTTCGCTGCGCCAGACACCGCTGCCGCCGCCTAAATGTTTGCTGATTTTAGGTAGCACACTGTCCAGTGTTGCTTTTAATGTATAAGGGGGATTAATAACTATCATTCCTGCAGAAGTCATACCGTGACCTAAACTGTCTTCTTTTAAACCCAACTCAAACTGCTGAATATTCTTAATACCTGTCGCTTTTAAGCCTTTCTCTAATTTATCGATTCGATCTCTATCGACCACAGGATACCAAAGCGCATAGGTGCCAATAGCAAAGCGTCTATAAGCTGCCGCCAGTACTTCAACCACTTCTTCGTAGTCTGTTTTAATTTCATAAGAAGGATCGATCAGGATCAAACCACGTTTTATCACCGGTGGAACACTGGCAAGCAAACCTTGAAAACCGTCACTTTTATTCACTCGTATACGGCGGTCACGACGCATAAGATCATCTAGCAGTATGTAATCTTTAGGGTGCAGTTCAAATAAAATCGCTTTATCGTACTCACGTAAAAACGCTTGCGCGATCGCTGGCGAACCTGGGTATAAATTATGTTGATCGCCTTCCTGGCTAAGTTCTTTTACGGCAAGCAAGTAATTTTGCAGCTCAGGCCAATTCACATCTTTTAATGCGCTAATACCACTAAGGTGTTCAGATGTTTTTTGGGCAACAGCGGAATCTAAAGAATAAAGCCCAGCACCGGCATGGGTATCAATATAAACAAAGGGCTTATCTTTTTTGTGTAAGTAGGTGAGTATTTCTACCTGTATTAAGTGCTTTAGAACATCAGCAAAATTTCCAGCATGAAATGCATGGCGATAACTCAGCATTTTATTTCTCTTTTTTCACTTTATAAAATAAAAACGCACCTAACGATGTGCCTTTAAAGCACTGTAGATGCGTTTTAAATGTAAATTAATACTTGTACGGGTATTAAATTACGCTTTAATGTTTTTAATCGTGCCTTTAGGCAATGCAGCGGTAATGGCTGATTTCTGGAAAGGTAATTGCACACCTTCAGATACTTCTACCACTACAAAATCATCAGTCAGCTTAGTGATTTTACCGATAATTCCACCTGCGGTAACAACTTCGTCGCCCTTACCTAAACCAGTGATTAAGTTTTTGTGTTCTTTCTGACGCTTGCTTTGCGGACGCCATAACAAGAAATAAAAGATTACTAAAAAACCACCTAAGAAAATCAACTGACCAGTAATCCCCATTGGGTCAGCTGCTGGGCCTTCGGCCAAAGCCACGTTAGAGGTGATTAGTGCTAATGCGGTTAAAAAATACTTCATTGCTAACTCCATAAAAGGTTTAAAAATTTCAGTTTGTTTCTATAAAAAATTAATCATTTAACGAAGGCGTTTCAAGGCCACGTTTGGCATAGAACTCATCGACAAAGGTGTTAAATGTACCGTTATCTAATGCCGCACGCAATCCAGCCATCAGTGTTTGGTAATAATGCAGATTATGAATGCTATTGAGCGTACCGCCTAGCATTTCTTGGCACTTATCTAAGTGATGTAAATAAGCACGACTAAAGTTGCTGCAGGTGTAGCAATCGCACTCGTCATCAACTGGGCCTGTATAGGTTTTATTAACGGCATTACGCAATTTAACTACGCCCACAGAAGTAAATAAATGACCATTACGCGCATTACGCGTGGGCATTACGCAGTCAAACATATCGATACCACGACGCACGCCTTCGACTAAGTCTTCAGGCTTACCCACACCCATTAGGTATCTGGGTTTGTCTTTAGGCATTTTAGGCGCTGTATGACCTAAGACGCGCATCATCTCATCTTTAGGCTCGCCCACACTTAAGCCACCAATGGCATAACCATCAAAGCCGATGTCGGTTAAACCGGCCAAAGACTCATCACGCAGCTCTTCGTACATACCGCCTTGAATGATACCAAACAAAGCCGATGGGCTATCGCCATGAGCGTCTTTTGAACGCTGCGCCCAACGTAACGACATACGCATAGAGTCAGCGGCTTCTTTTTCTGTAGCTGGGTAAGGTGTGCATTCGTCAAATATCATCACAATATCTGAGCCTAAATCACGCTGAACTTGCATAGAGCTTTCTGGCGTCATAAACACTTTTTCACCATTAACCGGTGAACGGAAAGCCACGCCTTCTTCGGTGATTTTACGCATAGCGCCTAGGCTGAATACCTGAAAGCCGCCTGAGTCTGTCAGTATGGGTTTATCCCACTGAATAAAGTCATGCAAAGTGCCGTGTTGTTTAATAATATCGGTACCTGGGCGCAACATTAGGTGAAAAGTATTCCCTAAAATAATGTCTGCACCTATGCCTTTAATATGCTCAGGTGTTAAACCTTTCACCGTGCCATAAGTACCTACTGGCATAAACGCTGGTGTTTGGATTTTGCCACGTTCAAAGGTTATCTCACCACGGCGAGCATGGCTGCTGCCGTCTGTTACTTCTATTTTCAATTCAAAAATCATAATTTTGTTTTCAGATTAAAGAGTTAAGGCTTATCGCAACAGCATGGCATCGCCATAGCTAAAGAAACGATACTGTTGTTGCACTGCTTCATTGTAGGCCGCCATGGTATTTTCACGACCGGCAAAAGCAGATACCAACATAATTAGGGTAGATTCGGGCAAGTGAAAGTTAGTAATAACGGCGTCTACACTTTTAAAGGTATATCCCGGGTAAATAAAGATTTCACTTTCGCCATTAAAGGGCTCTATTTCACCATTTTGGCTAGCACTTTCAAGGCTACGTACCGAGGTTGTGCCTACGGCCACTACTTTATTACCAGCTGCTCGTGTTGCTTTAACCGCTAAAGCGACTTCCTCACTGACTTCAATGTATTCAGAGTGCATATGATGCTCTTCGATATTTTCTACCTTTACCGGTTGAAAAGTACCTGCACCCACATGCAAGGTAACAAAAGCAAAGTTAACGCCCTTGGCTTTTAACTCTGCCAGTAGTTCATCATCAAAATGCAGGCCAGCAGTCGGTGCTGCTACAGCACCGGGCTTTTGTGCGTACACGGTTTGATAACGGTCACGGTCAGAGTCGATGTCATCGCGCTCCATATAAGGTGGTAGCGGCATATGCCCTACTGCTTCTAAAACATTAATAAGCGGGCGTTCATCTAAAAACCTTAACTGAAACAAAGCGCCTTCTCGACCTACTACTTCAACCTCAACGCCTTCTAATAAGATACGACTGCCCGGCTTAGGCGAACGCGATGAGCGTATATGCGCTAAAGCTTCGTGTTCACCAGTAACGCGCTCTATTAATGCTTCTAACTTACCACCACTAAGTTTTTCACCGTACAGGCGTGCAGGAATAACCTTAGTGTTGTTAAACACAATTAAGTCGCCAGCATTAAAAAACTCAAGCAGATCACGAAAGTGACCATGAGAAACGTCACCTGTTTGATTATTCAAACTAAGTAAACGAGAACTGGAACGTTGCGCTAAGGGGAAACGAGCAATCAGCTCATTAGGCAAGTCAAAATTAAAATCGCTGGTTTTCATGTAGTGATAGACTGAAGCGAGGTGCATCGGTAGTTTTAAAGGGTGGAAGACTACCTGATTTAACCCTTTAAGTTAAGAAAAATTATTGACAGTAAGCGTATACAGGGTATTATGCGCGCCACATAACAGCTACTTTGTTACGCCAGTGTGGCGAAATTGGTAGACGCAGGGGATTCAAAATCCCCCGTTCGTAAGAATGTGCCGGTTCGAGTCCGGCCACTGGTACCAAATAGTTATTAGACTGACTATCCTTATACAATTATTACTTAGTTAGATCAGCGCTCTCATACAGTTCATTTTTTTCTTTTTGTTCTTCAATGATTTTCATTTGTAAAAAACTAACTACTTGATTTCGACCATGATTCTTAGCGTAGTATAAAGCATCGTCTGCTTTACGTACCCATGTCTCATAGTTGCTGTCTACTGTTGGCACTTCGCCATACACACCAATACTTACTGTGAGCTTTAGCCCTTTATCAATATCATTAAAGTCTAGCTGTGCTATTACCTGACGAATACACTCAGCCACATGCACCGCACCTTCTTGGGTGGTATCTGGCAAAATAACGACAAACTCTTCACCGCCGAATCGAGCTAGCAAGTCGGTACTACGATTAATTGTTTTACTTAAGCTATCAGCAATGCTTTTTAGTACTTCATCGCCAGCTTGGTGACCATAAGAATCGTTTACACCTTTAAAATAATCGATATCAATAATCAAAACACTGATGGATTCTTGTTGACGAATAGATCTAGCCATCTCTAACTTTAAAGTGCGGTCAAAGTAACGTCTATTACGTATATTGGTTAATGAATCGGTAATACTCATTAACTCAAGTTTCTTATTAACCTTTTCCAGCTCTTGGGTGCGCTCTTTAACCCGTTGTTCCAATGTTTCTGTTGCTTGCTTCTGTATGGTCAATGCTGCTGCTTGGGCTTCACTTGCTTTGCGCTCATGATTCAATGCTTCGTAATGCGATAGACGAGCCAGCTTTTCGTTTTCAAGTGCTTTAATTTGAGCATTCAAGCGCTCACGTTTCTCTTGGTTTAAACGATCTGCCAACGCAAAAGACAGCAATATAACCTCTACTGCAGAGCCTATTTGCACTACGTTTTCAGTGAGAAAAGTACGAGAAATTACATCAAATTTATTTAACGCCATGATAATTCCGCCGGCCAAGATGGTTGACCATGCAATCACATAATATCGCGCAGATGTATGCCCTTGTATCCAACGATGAACACCAATTACTAATGCTAAAATTACGCAAAATATTGCCATTATAATTAGCATACGAATAGTGTGATGGTAGCTTACATACACATTCGAAAATATGATTATCATTAGTATGCTGGCTAGAGAAAACCGCATCTTTTTAATTAAGGGAAGTTTGTTTATCTTTAAAAAGTTAAAGGTAAACAACATACCAAATAAAATTGCTAAGCCTAAAAAAACAACAATACTGGTGTCATTCCATGAAGTAGCGTTTGGCCATAGATATTGAAAGTTTAAACCTTGTAAGCTGCCTAAGAACAACGCTAAAAATGCAACATAGATGACGTAATATAAGTAGTCTTTTTCGCGTACAGCAAAGAAAATAAAGAAGTTATACAACACCATTACCATCATGATGCCGTAATATACACCCATGGCTAATAACAGGTGCTGCTCATAGCTATGCAGATCTTCCATTATCCATATTTTTGCAGGTAGCTGCATAGAGCTTGAGGTTTTAACCCGAAATACAAGGTCAAGCACACTTTGGGACTCGAGTTCTAAAGGTACAAGAAAAAAACGATGCTGAAATTTTCTTTTAGTGAATGAGTGTTTATCACCCATTTCCGTAAGCTGCCACTCACCATTATTATGGCGCTGATAAACGTCAACATAATCTAAAACAGGATAAGCCAGCTCTATAACTCTATCTTGACCTACTGCTGAAGAGTTATTTATTGTGAGGCGAAACCAGTAAGTAGAGTCAGTGTAACCAAAGGACAAACTGCTATCGTCGAACTTTTGCCAGTTATCTACCGGAGTATTTAGAATTTTATCTAAGGTGTATTCGGAGTGTTTATCTTCCAAATAAAAAATGATGTTATCCAGTTTTTGGCCAGAGCTTAAGCTTTCTAGTTCTACACTAAAGCGCGCACTCTCAACTTCAGCTAAAGCATTATGAATTTGCGCTGCAAAAGAAAATACTACTACAAATAGAAAGTTAATTAATTGTCGTGGCATTCTTCACCCTGATTATTTTAGGTTATTGGGCGTACAACGTTAGTATGTCTGCTTATTTAGTAATTCGCTATATTCGACAAGCCTGAAGACACACAACACTACAAAAGTCATACACACGATTTACGCAATTAACCTAATACTCTTATTGCGAACACCTTTCACCTCACCCTTTTGCATTAGGCTAGTCAAAATCCTCTAATTACTATAGCTTAGTTTGTTAGATCAAGACTCAGGAAATATTATGCTTATAAAAACCGTATTAATTACCGGCTGCTCTTCTGGTATTGGCCGTGCTTTAACCAATGAGTTCTTACAACAAGGCTACAGGGTGTACGCCAGTGCACGCTCAATTACAGCGCTTGTCGACCTCAAGCATGACCGACTCAGAACCCTTTCTTTAGATGTTAACAATCAAGCAGACATAGACGCTGCCGTCGCTGCAATAAAACAAGACAGTGGTTATTTGAATGTGTTGGTAAACAACGCCGGCTTTGCGGCTATGGGGCCTATTTCCGAGTTGAGCCAAGAAAAGTTACAACAGCAATTCGCTACCAATGTGTTTGCACCTATTGCTTTAACCCAAGCTTGCTTACCGCTATTGCAGAAATGCAGCAAAGATCAGGCCGCGCAAGTGGTTAATATTGGCTCTGTTTCGGGAATTGTAACCACACCATTTTCAGGCGCTTATTGTGCGACTAAATCTGCGTTACATAGCCTCAGTGACGCACTCAGAATGGAGCTTAAACCGTTCAACATTGATGTAATTACTGTACAACCAGGCAGTATCGAATCGGAGTTTGGTAATAACTCGCTAAAAAACCTAGCTGACCTAATTGGTCCAACCTCGATTTATGCGCCATTGAAAAAGAATATTGAAGCGCGGGCGATGGCCTCACAGCAAAACCCCACCTCTGCAGCCAAGCTGGCGAAAATCTTAGTAAGGAAGCTTCAAAACCAACAGAAAGCTGAATTAGCTATTGGCAACGGCAGCCGCTTGCTGCCATTACTAAAACGAGTGCTATCCACCAGTATGTTGGATAAGATTTTAAGAAAGAAGTTTGGCTTGAGTGGACTTAAAGAAAAGTAGCGAGTGAAGGCTTAAGCCTCCACTTCATCTCGCTTATGTTCACGCATCAAGTAATCGCGCGATTGCATTTCTAACATACGTGACGTGGTACGTTGAAATTCAAACTCTAAGCGACTGCCTGCGTATATTTCATGGATAGGCGCTTCTGCAGACATAATCACCTTAACGCCACGGTCATAGAACTCATCAATTAAGTTAATAAAACGACGAGCTAAGTCGTCGTTTTTATTTCCCATAACAGGTACGTTAGAAATAACGATGTCGCGAAACTGTTTACCTAGCTCAATATAATCATTTTGTGACCTAGGGCCATCGCATAAGGCTTCAAACTCAAACCAAGCAATACTAGTACCACGCAATTTTACTGGAATTTTGCGACCTAGCACCTCAACCGAAGTATTGCTACGCACGCGCGCTTTATCGGCGATTAAGCTATTGAAGTTATTTTCCAAACGCTTTTCTGCCTGAGCATTTAAAGGATAATGATAAAGCTCGGCTTGTTCTAACGTGCGCAGGCGATAATCTACGCCTGAGTCGACGTTAACTACTTCGGTAAACTGGTTTAACAGCTTGATGGCTGGAATAAAACGAGCACGCTGCAGGCCGTTTTCATACAGGCCATCAGGAATAATATTTGAGGTGGCAACTAAGGTGACGCCGCGAGCAAATAACTCTTGCATCAGTTTGCCTAAAATCATGGCATCGCCAATATCGGATACAAAAAACTCATCAAAACAAATAACAACTGCTTCATCTGCGATACGTTTGGCCACGATTTTCAGTGGGTCTTTCTCACCCGACAACTCAGTTAAATCATTGTGAACTCGCTGCATAAAGCGATGAAAATGCGTACGCATTTTACGTTCGAATGGCAGCGTGTTGTAAAAAGTGTCAACCAAGTAGGTTTTACCACGACCTACGCCGCCCCAGAAATATATACCCATCTCTGGTTCAAGTTTTTTCTTACTTACCTTGCCCACCAGCTTTATTAAGCCATTTTTCTTTTGCCTACGCTCTTCAGCAGCGACTAGATCATCGTACAGGCGCTGCAGATGTCTAACTGCATTTTCTTGAGCAGCATCATGAGCGAAGCCATCTTTCTGTAAATCAGCCTGATATAGTTCCCAAGGGGTGGACACGACATACTCCTACAGCATAGGTTTTTAGAGCGCCGCAATTTAACTAAGTAAAGGATAAAGTGCAAACTGTACCAAAGTATAAAGCCACTTTTTCATTCTTATTTATGCGTTAATGATCTTATCGAATGCTGTACCGCTTCTTTTAACTCGACTAATCGCCCATGGAAGAAGTGACTAGCCCCTTCAAATATTTGCATATAGGGTGTTGGCACTACTTTGTTCACCCAGTCCTGCACTTCTTCAAAGGGTACTATTTCATCGGCATCGCCCATATACACATAGGTATCAAATTCATAAGCAAGCTGGCTGGGGGCGTCAAAATTATGTACTGGCGGGGCAATCAAAATCAGCTTACTAATGTCTTGCGGCTGCTCACAGGCTGCCAAACAAGCCATGCCCGAACCGAAGGAAAACCCAGCTAATACCACTTCTTCCCAACCAAGTACTTTTTTAACGTATTCTATCGCTGTTAGCACATCGTCCTTTTCACCGACACCCATATCATGCACACCATCACTATTGCCCACACCGCGAAAGTTAAAGCGCACCGTGGGTAAACCTAGCTCTGCAGCTGCTCGCGTGGTCGTAGTGACTACTTTGTTATCCATAGTGCCTTGAAACAGCGGATGCGGATGGCACATGAGCAACCCCAGCTTATTTTCTTCTGCCGGACGGTGCCTTGCTTCGATCATCCCTGCCATACCCTGAAATTGTATTTTCTTCTCTGATTGCATCTGTCTCACCTATATACTTATAACTAAACGTTATCTCAAACCTGCTTTTTATATTCCTAATAAATTGTTATATTCTGCACAATATTTTTTAGCATCCAATTATCCTTAAGAGCGACCATAGGAATGACCGACTACAATCTAACGCACTTAAAACAGCTTGAAGCAGAAAGCATACATATCATACGCGAAGTAGCTGCTGAGTTTGATAACCCGGTTATGCTTTACTCAATTGGTAAAGACTCTGCTGTTATGTTGCACCTTGCCCGTAAAGCTTTCTACCCTGGCAAGCCGCCCTTCCCGCTTATGCATGTAGATACTACTTGGAAATTCAAAGAGATGATTGAATTTCGCGACAAAATGGTGAAAGAAGTGGGCATGGAGTTAATAGTGCACACCAACCAAGAAGGTATAGAGCAAGGCGTAGGACCTTTCACTCACGGCTCTTCCAAGCATACCGATATTATGAAGACTCAGGCTTTAAAGCAGGCCTTGAATAAGTACAAGTTCGATGCGGCTTTTGGTGGCGCCCGTCGTGACGAAGAAAAGTCTCGTGCTAAAGAGCGCGTCTATTCATTTCGTGACAACATGCACCGCTGGGATCCTAAAAACCAGCGCCCTGAACTGTGGAACATTTATAACGGTAAGGTAAACCAAGGCGAAAGCATTCGTGTTTTCCCTTTATCCAACTGGACCGAACTGGATATCTGGCAGTACATTTACTTAGAAAATATTGCAATTGTGCCGCTGTACCTATCAGCCAAACGACCTGTAGTGGAACGTGATGGCATGCTGATTATGGTGGATGATGAGCGCATGCCGCTTAAGCCAGGCGAAGTACCAGAAATGAAATCTGTACGTTTCCGCACTCTTGGCTGCTACCCCTTAACCGGTGCAGTCGAGTCTGAAGCCGACACCTTACCTGAGATCATTCAGGAAATGCTGCTAACCACTACATCAGAGCGCCAAGGCCGTGCCATTGACCATGATTCTGCCGGTTCAATGGAAAAGAAAAAACAAGAGGGGTATTTTTAATGTCGAACCAATCTGCTCTTATTTCTGAAGATATTCAAGAATATCTAACACAACATGAAAACAAAGAACTGCTACGCTTTTTAACCTGCGGCAACGTAGACGATGGCAAATCCACTCTTATTGGTCGTCTTTTATACGATTCAAAAGTGACCTATGAAGACCAGTTGGCAGCAGTAGTAAAAGACAGTAACAAAGTTGGTACTACTGGCGAACGCCCAGACCTTGCTTTATTAGTCGATGGTTTACAAGCAGAGCGTGAACAAGGCATTACTATTGACGTTGCTTATCGTTACTTCAGTACCGCTAAACGTAAGTTTATTATTGCTGACACTCCCGGGCATGAACAATACACGCGCAACATGGCAACCGGTGCGTCTACCTGTGACTTGGCTATTATTTTAATTGATGCCCGTCATGGTGTACAAACACAAACTCGTCGCCATAGCTTTATTGCCTCTTTATTAGGCATTAAACACATAGTAGTAGCAGTCAACAAAATGGATTTGGTCGACTTTGACGAAGACCGTTTCTTACAAATTCAGCTCGACTACCGTGAATTTGCGCGCAAATTGAATATTCCTAACATTCACTTTGTTCCTCTTTCTGCGCTTGATGGTGACAACGTTGTTGATCGCTCTGAACGCTTACCTTGGTACAAAGGCAAAACTCTTTTAGAAATCTTAGAAACTGCTGAAATTCATAAAGAAAAGAACTTCACCAACTTCCGTTTACCGGTGCAATACGTTAACCGCCCGAACTTAAACTTCCGTGGGTTTTGCGGCACCATCGCTGCCGGTGTTGTACGTGTTGGCGATCCTATACTGGCGTTACCCTCTAAAAAGACCAGTCGCGTAAAAGAGATTGTGACTTTTGATGGTAATCTTCACGAAGCTTTCGCGGGTCAAGCTATTACCTTGACCTTGGAAGATGAGATCGACATCAGCCGTGGCGACGCCATTGTGCATGTGGATGACTTGCCTGAAGTCGGTAAAAAACTCAATGCTAATATAGTATGGATGACTGAAAGCTCTCTTATTCCTGGCAAACCTTATGACTTTAAATTTGGCACCAGCATAAGCACTGGAACGATCAGTAAAATTCATCATAGAACGGATGTAAATAGCTTAGAAACCAGCTCGGCTGACAAGCTCGCCTTAAACGAAATTGGTTTGGTAGAAATAGCGCTGGAAAAAACTATTGCCTTTGATGCTTATGACAAAATTCAAGGCACAGGCTCTTTTATCGTTATTGACCGTTTAACTAACGTTACTATTGGCGCAGGCATGATTACCGGTGCCTCTAATGACGAATACGACAACCGCCCTATTAGCGCTGAAGAAAAAGCACGTCGTTTTAACCAGCAACCAGCCATTGTCGCCATTAACGCAGTGAATGCCGAAGAGATTGCCGGTGGTTTAGACCGTTTACTGTTCCAAATGGGACGTTTAGCCGCTATAGCCACCGCTGAGAACGCCGCAATTTTGAAAGATGCAGGCTTAGTGGTATTAGTCATTGGTGGTGCTGATGGCGCAGATATAAGTCTTGCGGCGGACGATGAGCCTTTAGAAAACCTGATCGCTATTTTAAAGACCAAAGAAATTATTTAATTTTCTGTCGAATTGTGTGCCTTCTTATCAGGCTAGTTATTAGTAGATAGTGGGCCACAACGTTTTATTTTTACTAAGATAGCTAAACATTTGATAGTTATCATAAAAAAGTAATTGACAGTAATTAAGATATTGGCATAATACGCGCCACTTGAACGGCACACTCCAAGAGCAATTCGAGTAATTTGTGGCTATGTAGCTCAGCTGGTTAGAGCACAGCATTCATAATGCTGGGGTCGGCAGTTCAAGTCTGCCCATAGCTACCACGAATTTTTAAAGCCTGTAAGCGTTATGTTTACAGGCTTTTTTTTGTTTTAAAAATATCTATTTAGTATTTACTCTTATTCAAATCCCTCGCATCTAAAATAACAACTCTCTTGTAACTCGTTTAGCCTCTAATAAATTCAGCCATTTTTCAGCTTATTGACTCAAACAGTAGTATAAGGTGTTCAAACTTTATAAGATGCCCAAACTTTAAGCAGTAATATTTCAGGAATATTTATGACTACTCTAGGAACTCCTTTTTCTTCTTCGGCAACAAAAGTTCTATTATGTGGATCTGGTGAACTGGGTAAAGAAGTGGCCATTGAATTTCAGCGCCTTGGCTGTGAAGTCATTGCATTGGATCGTTATAAAAATGCGCCCGCCATGCAAGTGGCTGATCGCAGCTATACGCTTAGCATGCTCGACGGCGAAGCTTTAGAACGTATTATCAAACTAGAAAACCCTGACTATATTATTCCTGAAATCGAAGCCATCGCCACCGACACTTTAGTTAAGCTTGAACAACAAGGCTTTAATGTAATTCCCTCTGCCCGTGCTGCTCAACTAACAATGAACCGTGAGGGCATTCGCCATTTAGCCGCCCATACGTTAAACATTCCGACCTCACCTTATGAGTTTGCCAGCAGCAAAACTGAGTTTGACCAAGCCGTTGCTCAAATTGGCCTACCCTGCGTGGTTAAACCCATTATGAGTTCGTCAGGTAAGGGCCAAAGCTTAATTAGAACAGCGGATGAAATTGACGCTGCTTGGGAGTACGCTCAAGCCGGTGGGCGCACCGGTGCTGGTAAAGTCATTATTGAAGGCTTTGTTGATTTTGATTATGAAATCACCCTGCTGACCATTCGTCATAAAGCCAGTGTTTTAGGTTCTGATGAGCCACAGATGACCACCAGCTTCTGTCAGCCTATTGGTCACCGCCAAGAAGACGGCGATTACCGTGAATCTTGGCAGCCGCAAGCTATGTCTAGCTTGGCATTAGAGCGCGCGCAAGAAGTTGCCGATAAAGTGACTACAGCATTAGGCGGTTGTGGCATCTTTGGTGTAGAGCTGTTTATTAAAGGCGACGAGGTAATTTTTAATGAAGTATCACCACGCCCACATGACACCGGCCTAGTCACCCTAATATCACAAGACCTGTCTGAATTTGCGCTGCATACACGCGCTATTTTAGGCTTACCTATCCCTAACATAGTCCAGCACGGCCCAGCAGCCTCTGCGGTGCTGTTAGCAGAAGGTGAATCGAATAACATTCGTTACTCGGGCTTAGACAAAGCCTTAGCAGAAGTAAACACTCAATTACGTTTGTTCGGCAAACCAGAAGTATCAGGACAGCGCCGTATGGGCGTAGCGTTAGCCAGAGGAACAGATACCGATGAAGCACGGGCGAAGGCACTGAGAGTTATTGAATCAATACAAGTGGGTTTATAAAAGTTTAATAATATTATTTTCAAGCATGAGCTAAGGCCGAAAATCAATACAATAACGCTGCGCCATTGCCCTGTTATTATCTCGATATTTGCCTTGGCTTTTTTTTACTTGCTGTTTAAATGAACTACAACGTTGTTTAAATAAGGTCTGTGCTTCCATTCTGCAACTTCGATATTTCCAATGTCCGTAACCATAATTATTACAGACGTTAATAATTTCGTTTTGCTTTATATCCCAAGTAATTTTAGGCTTGAAACAGGCGGCTTCCGTACTTCCCTTGCATTTCTTTGCTAAAGCAGTTGGTGGTGTTTGTAGAAGTATGAAAATCATAACCAACAGAAAGTATTTCATAAACAATCCTTGTTTAAATGGTAACGCTTAGCTGCTTAAAGAAGCTTATTAAATATCATCATACATTCATCTGCTCTATTTAACCCTCAGCCATACAAACTTAAAGATTCTGCGGGTGCTGCGGGCAATTAATAAAGTGATCATTTATTAAGCCCATGCTTTGCATATAGGCATAGCAGATAGTGGGGCCGACAAAGCTAAAACCAATTTTCTTTAGTGCTTTGCTCATAGCAGCTGAGGTTTCGGTTTGGGTGGGAATATCGGCCATGTCTGTCGGTGTATTAATAATTGGTCTGCCATCAACGTAACTCCAAATCAACTCGACTAAATTACCGCCCTGTTCTTCAAAAGCTAATAAGGCTTGAGCGTTTATACGAATGCTGTACAGCTTTAGTTTGCTACGTATTAATCCAGTATTTTCTAATAATGCATTAATTTCTGCATCGGTCATCTGGGCTATTTTTTCTGGCACGAAATTATAAAAACAGGCACGGTAATTCTCACGTTTGCGTAAAACCGTTATCCAGCTTAAGCCGGCTTGCTGGCCTTCTAAGCAAAGCTTTTCAAATAGCTTATTACGATCACGACAAGGTACTGCCCACTCAGTATCGTGGTAATGCAAATAGTCTTCGCCTTTGGCCCAGCGGCAAGGCACTAGCTCTTTTGTCATTGTTGAGTTACCCATGTGCATGCCATAAAGCATCTAACTGCTCTGTGGTTAGTACTTGTTGTGCTCGGGCAAACACTTCCCGCTCTTCATATTTAATATGAGCTTTTAGTAAAGCAGCGATTTCTTGCAGTTCGGCTAAGCTCCGTCCTACAGGTTTTTCGGTAAAGTCTTCAAAGGCTTTATGCTCTGCATAAATTCGCTCGACCATTTCCTTATTACCTTCAAGTTCCGCTAAAGGCTCTAACAAATACTGCTCTTCAATTACAAAGTGATGCTTTGCTTGTTCTTCTAAACAGTCCTTAACTTTTAACCAGTGCTGTTCAATATCAACCACTGAGGCATCTTCTTTTAAGCGTAAAGCATGTTGAGATACGACCAAGCCTTGGTGGTGATCATGCGACAGAGGAATAAGTTGTTCAGCGCGTTTCATACGTACTCCCTAGCGTAATGCCGATAAAAGTTCTTTTATA